>Ga0325414_1000542_pt1 | contig 31426 bp, 26 predicted proteins | sample PopdelMetagenome_8_FD_206183 | JGI IMG/M metagenome (GOLD analysis project Ga0325414, IMG submission 206183) | Populus deltoides microbial communities from Bellville, Georgia, United States - Leaf-PdKOR-R3 | ecosystem: Host-associated > Plants > Phyllosphere > Phylloplane/Leaf | place: USA... | reverse complement strand
TATGGGTTTGTGTCTCTAATGATTTCAGTAAAAGGAGGATATTAGGAGAGATGTTGCAAAAGATTGATAAATCTACTGGTGGGTTGAGCAATCTAGATGCAATTCTTGAAAAACTTCAGCAAGAGCTGGAAAAGAAAACACTTCTTCTTGTTCTTGATGATGTGTGGAATGAAGACTATGATAAGTGGGCTGGTTTGAAGGAGGGACTGTTAAAAATTAACAGCAGGAATGGGAATGCTGTTGTTGTTACAACCCGCAGTAAGAAAGTAGCAGACATGATGGAGACTTCTCCTGGGATTCAGCACGAGCCAGGGAGACTATCAGCTGATCAATGTTGGTCCATTATCAAGCAAAAGTTGAGCAGGGGTGGACGAGAAACAATACCATCAGACTTGGAGTCTATTGGAAAAGAGATTGCAAAGAAATGTGGAGGGATTCCATTACTTGCTAAAGTTTTGGGAGGAACTCTTCACGGAAAGCAGACGCATGAGTGGCAGTCAATTCTACACAGTAGAATTTGGGATTCTCAGTATGGAGATAAAGCTTTGCGCATATTGAGACTCAGTTTTGATTACTTGTCATCGCCAACATTGAAAAAATGTTTTGCATACTGTTCCATTTTTCCTAAAGATTTTAAAATCGGAAGGGAAGAGCTAATTCAACTTTGGATGGCTGAAGGTTTTCTCAGGCCACCAAATGGGAGGATGGAAGACAAAGGCAACAAGTGTTTCAATGACTTGCTTGCAAATTCCTTTTTCCAAGATGTTGAAAGGAATGAGTGTGAGATCGTAACAAGTTGCAAGATGCATGATCTTGTGCATGATCTTGCATTGCAGGTCTCAAAATCAGAAGTGTTAAATCTGGAGGAGGATTCGGCTGTTGAAGGGGCATCTCATATTCATCATCTAAATCTCATATCTCGTGGGGATGTTGAGGCAGCATTTCCAGTGGGTGATGGTAGAAAATTGCGAACTGTTTTCTCAATGGTTGATGTATTCAATGGGTCTTGGAAATTCAAAAGCTTGAGAACTCTCAAATTGCAACGGTCTGATATCACAGAGTTGCCAGATTCAATTTGCAAGCTGAGACATTTGAGATATCTTGATGTCTCACGTACCAGAATCAGAGAATTGCCAGAATCCATTACCAAGCTCTACCATTTGGAAACATTAAGATTCACTGATTGCAAGTCACTAGAGAAGCTTCCCAAGAAAATGAGAAATTTAGTCAGCTTGAGACATCTCCATTTTGACGATCCAAAGCTAGTGCCAGCTGAGGTGAGACTCTTAGCACGCCTTCAAACTCTGCCTTTATTTGTAGTGGGTCCAAATCATATGGTTGAAGAGCTGGGATGTTTGAATGAACTAAGAGGAGCATTGAAGATATGCAAGCTTGAGCAAGTTAGAGACAGAGAAGAAGCTGAGAAGGCAAAACTACGTGAAAAAAGAATGAACAAATTGGTGCTTGAATGGAGTGATGATGAAGGTAACAGCGGTGTCAATAACGAGGATGTGCTGGAAGGCCTGCAGCCTCACCCAGACATAAGAAGCTTGACAATTGAGGGTTATGAAGTTGAATATTTCTCATCATGGATGTCTACTTTGCTACTCAATAATCTGATGGAGCTGAGATTGAAAGACTGCAGCAGGTGCAGACAACTCCCAACACTTGGATGTCTTCTTCGCCTTAAGATTCTAGAGATGAGTGGAATGCCTAATGTGAAATGTATAGGCAATGAGTTCTATAGCAGCAGTGGCAGTGCAACAGTACTGTTTCCAGCACTAAAAGAACTCACTCTGTTGGGTATGGGTGGTCTTGAAGAATGGATGGTACCAGATGGAGAAGTTGTTGCAGTATTTCCTTGTCTTGAAAAGTTGAGCATTAAGAAGTGTGGAAAGTTGGAAAGCATTCCGGTATGTCATCTTTCATCTCTTGTACAATTTGAAATTGAAGATTGTAAGGAACTGAGATATTTGTCTGGTGAATTTCATGACTTCACGTCTCTTCGAGTTTTAAAGATATTCAATTGTTCAAAGCTGGCATCCATTCCAAGCGTACAACACTGCACAGCTCTGGTGGAATTGGGCATATGGTTTAGCCATGAGTTGATCTCAATTCCTGGTGATTTCCAAGAATTGAATTCTTTGAAGAAATTGGTTGTTAATGGGTGTAAATTGGGAGCTCTTCCAAGCGGACTACAATGTTGCGCTTCTCTAGAAGAATTGTGGATATTTAATTGGAGAGAGCTTATCCATATCAGTGATTTACAAGAATTGTCTTCGCTTCGAAGATTAACCATTTCATCATGTGATAAGCTCAGCAGTATTGATTGGGCATATGGTTTACGACAATTGCCTTCTCTTGTTCATTTAGATATAACCATGTGTCGGAGGTTAAGTGATTTCCCAGAGGATGATTGGTTAGGCGGCCTCACCCAACTGCAGTTTTTGAGCATCGGTGGTTTCTCAGAGGAACTGGAGGCTTTTCCTGCAGGAGTTCTAAACTCAATCCAACACCTCAACTTGAGTGGGTCCCTCAAAGCCCTATGGATATGGGGATGGGATAAACTGAAGAGTGTACCACACCAACTTCAACACCTCACTGCCCTTAAGTCATTGCGTATATGTGATTTCATGGGAGAGGGATTTGAGGAAGCATTGCCAGATTGGTTGGCCAACCTTTCTTCTCTTCAACTTCTTTGGATCTCGCGTTGCAAGAATCTCAAGTATCTGCCAAGCTCAACAGCCATTCAACGCTTCTCCAAATTAAAGCAATTGCGGATTTATAGATGTCCACATCTTGAAGAAAATTGTAGAGAGAAGAATGGCTCTGAGTGGCCCAAGATTTCTCATATCCCATCAATCAATATAAGATAGATTATATGCCAAGTTCAACAGCCATTTAACGCCTCTCCAAATTAAAGACATTGCAGATTTGGGAATGTCCACATCTATTGGATACTTTTCGTTGTCCACATCTTGAAGAAAATTGTAGAGAGGTGAATGGTTCTGAGTGGCCCAAGATTTACTACCATTGCTATTCTCTGTTATTTTCGTTTCCTTTTCCTGAACACATTTCTTTCAGGCCTTCCGGACACATAATGGCGTCGGTTTAACGTTCCATGGAATGTTGTCAATATGATCAATAAATTTAGTTGATGCTGCAAATCAAGTTCAGAATATGGTGAAATATATAAAATGAAAGCCATGGTGTTATGCATGCTTGATTGATCTATGGCTAGGAAGTTGGCTGAAAAATAAAATGTCCTTTTCATGGATACATTGAATTGCTGTCATGTAATGAAGAAGGTACAGAGTCTACTTTAGGCCTTCCGGGATGAGCCATCAAAATCACGAGGTTAACTGGTAATTTTTTTTCCCATATCAGAAATATAATTGAGGGCCTTGAACAAGTAGTGAATGTAATGCTAAATCATATGACAAATCTCATTACATTGATTGAAAAAGTAGAGACCTAGAAAGCAACTGGTCGGCCAATAGAATACTTTAACTCAAATATATGTATATATAAAAGACTTGGCTGAAGACTGTAAGATTAGGAAATGCAATTAAATATGTTTGTTTGTTTGTTTTTTTTCAAATCATGTCCTCAACAACTTGCTGCATCAAAAAGAAAGAAAGAAAGAAAGAAAGACTTGGAAGAAGACTTATAATTTTTTTTTAAAAAAACAATTATTGACTAATTTTTTGGGTGTTCAAGTTAGTATATAAGATACTTGAAACTACGAAAAAAAATGCAATAGCATGCAAACTTCAAAATGAATAGAGCAATTTTCTCCTCTTGAAAGGAAGGAAACGAGCAATCACTGAGTTCACAAATTATATTAATCATCCCTAAAGCAATTAGAGCTGGAACATAATAAATGGCTTAACATATTTATAAAGCACAAAAATAAGCATCCATTACATCATCAGGCTAGTTAGATAAACCATTCCACCAGTAGTTTATCACGAAGACATAGTTTGTTTCAAGAGAATATTGGTAAACTTGAAAGAAAACCTTGAATCAAGGGCGGAGGTGCGCTAAAGGGCTAGGGTGGGCTCTAGCCCAGGTCAAGATTTTATCACTATTTTTTAACTAGTTTTATATAAAATAAATTCATAATTCTCAATTGAATAATAAAAAAATTCTGAAAATTTACGTGGAGCCTTATAATATAATACTTTAGCTTGGATTAAAATTTCAGAATTTTTGAAGAAATTTAGAAATTTGATGAAAAATCACAATTTGACTAGTTTTACATTTTTTAACGTAATTTTCAATCCGACTATCAGATTGAGCTGAAATTTTACAAGGGATCTTAAAATATATTGAATAAAATTTGGTTAAATTTTAGGATGAACGGAGCTTGGTAGTGCTAACAAAAAAAAGACTGTCAAATAAAAGCAAAACAACTCATTAAGGGTAAAATGATTATTTGCCATTAAAAAATAAAACAAATAAGCTCTTCCTTTCTTTTATATGTTGCCAACTGGAAAGAAGCAAAATAGAAAAAAAAAAGAAAAGAAAAGGCAAGTGAGAAAGAGAGAGAAGTAAGGGAAAAACATAAAAAAAAAATCCAAGGAAAAAAATAAGAAAAGTAAGAGAATAACTTTATAAACTTATAAAGTCTAACTTATAAAACCCTAATCTAAGAAAGAATCAAGTGAAGGAAGGAGGAATTGAGAGATGAAAAAAATTAATTACTTTGTTTTCCAGTTGACATGAGATTGTTATTTTATCCCGGTTGAGGGGTTGTTATAATATCAATTCAGATTTGATTATAGATGAATTATATTCATAAAACATCGAAGGATGTAACTTCAATAGTGAGTTTCTTTTTACTTTTTACTTTAATTTTATATACTTTTAAATTTATTTTTTAATATTTTAGGTAATGTATTTGAATTAAAACTGTAATGTTAATTTCAAAAATTCATATACATGAATTAATAATTAATTGTTTTTAAATTATATATTTATTTAATAGTCCAGGACAGAAAAAATTCCTGGCTCCGCCCTTGCCTTGAATAATTTTAAGTTTTGATCCTAAAACTAGTAAATCTTAATTTTTAGTACCCCTAGAAAAAAATTTCTTTGGCACTCTATCAAAATTTCTTGGCTCCCCCTTACATACAAAGTTTTAATATTTCACTCATCTTAGACTTGCTAAATCTTAAAATCAACTAATTGATAAACTCACATTTAAATAAGGCCCATATAATATAAATTTAATAATATTTTTTTTAAGATTTAACAGTCATAATAATGTCTTTTATTTATGATAAGACATATGATTCTATTTTCTTTCATCATTGCTCATACAGTTTTGCAGACTGTTCTTTGTAAAGGAGTCAATGACGAGGTGATATTTTTAAGAATATGTAACAGGTTTGCTGAGTATCAACTATTCTTACGAGTTAGGGCGTAGCTAAATCTCAAGCTCTGTTGTCTGCAGATTTAATGAATTTTACCCCCAGAACATGAAAATGAAACAAACTGTAAGAAGAAACTCTGCTGCCGTTCTTGGTTTATTGGAAATAGGAAAGAAAGTCTGATTACCTATTTTCACAAGTGGTTAAAATCTGGCAGAGAGTAGATACAACGTAATTTTTTAATGTCTTGAAAATTCTGAATGGTAGTTTATGACAAATCTCATCACGTTGATTGAAAAAGTAGAATCCTAGAAAGCAACTGGCCGGCCATTAGAATACTTTAACTCAAATATATGTTTATATAAAGAAAGACTTGGCAGAAGACTGTACGTAAGATTAGGAAATGCAATTAAATATGTTTGTTTTTTTTTTTTATTTTAAAATCATGTCCTTAACAACTCGTTGTAGGGTTCACGGTTCAGTTTAGATTCAAAAAACCAACCGAGTCGAGTTATATTAATTTTATGAAATATTAATCGGACCGGACCGAAATCCGATTCAAATCGAACCGGTTCGGTTCGATTAAATCTGGTTCTTTTGGCAAAAAACCGGGAAACCGAATCCCTTCACAGATCAAACACTAATTTTTCGTCGTTCGGAATTTTATATTTCCTGCTATTACAATCTTGAGCTGACAAGCGAGGAACAATGCAATTTAGCTAACCATTCAGAGGATTTGTAATAGATCCATCTTTGTTGTAGTAAACAATAAAAGCTATAAATTCATCTTAGGTCATTAATCATTGTTTCCTATTGATATACCTTGGATCCCTGGGCAAACACCAAGTACTGGGTCAAAAATTACCTTGTTATCTTTTCTTTACAGGAGCTATCTCCTTCTATTACAACTGCAACAACTTGCGCAGAAATAAAGAAGGCTTGTGCAAAAGTAAAGAGAAGAGAAGTTAAGAAGATGAAGAGATGAGATAAACATAGATGAAGAGATGAGGCTCACTTTTGACATGGAGATAAATGTAGATGAAGAGATGAGGCTAATTTTGAGATGGAGATAAACATAGATGAAGAGATAGAGGTAGAGCAATTGAAATTTGATAGGGAAAGGAAGATTGAGATAAATATTCTCAGGGGTCAAGCGGCGGCTTTTAGGGTTAGGTTTAAGTATTTAACTATTTATACCCCTCTTAATTTGTATAGTTTTGGTTTCTTGGTTGGTCCGGTTCGGTTTGTCAATTTCAGTTTTAAAACCAAAACCGAACCGGACCTATTAGAATTTATGGTTTTGAAAATCGATTTAAAAGGTTTTTTATCTCGGTTCGGTTTTTTCGGTTATTTTTCTTCGGTTTTTTTGGTTAATCGGTTTTTTTGAACACCCCTAACTCATTGCATCAAAAGAAAGAAAGACTTGTCTCGTAATTCAATTTTTTAATTTACATTAAAAAAATAAATGAATGAAAAATAAATTTAAATTTAAATCAAGATAACATAAATTGAAAGTTTAAGGACTAATAGGAATAAAATTATAAATTTAAAAGTCAATTTTAGTAGAAATTAAAAAAAATGATAAATTTCGGAACTTAATTAAACTTTGGATTATTTTAATTAATCAAACAAGGAGCTTAATTGAAGAATTGACAAGTTTAAATTTAATTAAAATATATATTTTAAAAAAATCTATTGAACAAAAAAAATAATTAAAAAATGAAATTGTATAAAATTCAAGAATGTAAAAATAAATTATCTTAATATAAAAGTCAAATATTCATTACAAATTTATATGTTTAAATAAAATTAAACAAGAAAAATAGTGGCGCTGGAGGAGGAGGAGAAAGCCAGTTGCTCCCATGATCATATGGTCAAAAAAGGGGCGCACATGTATCACCAATTTGTGATCTCATATCTATGACCATTCAGTGGAGTTCTTCATTGAGAATTTTTTATCATTGAAGGGGGCACCTTTGATCATTGAGAATTTTTTTTCACTTGCCCCCCAGTGTGGGGTGTAATCCTAGCCAAGGTTATTATTTTTTTTATTTTTTTAAATTACTAGGCTCAAAAGGGGGCTGCAAATGATATATCTTGTAAACCCTCGGTTATAATTTTTCTGAGTATTTAAAAGATGAGAAATTTAACCAATAGTAAAATGGGTTAAATTAAATTAAAGAAACCTAATCAAGATAAAAATAGTGAAATTAATGAAATGAAAAGTGAATATAGTACTAAATCATTGAAAAGAAAAACATTTATGAGGACAAAATGAATACGTAAGATCAAGAGAGGTCAATATTCAAATAACAGAAGGTTGAGAGTTTATGTATAAATGATAAAAAGGGGTGGGGATAAATGTGCAATTAACAAGATGTTAGAACTATAAATATCATTCTATTTTCTCTCTTGGAGTGACTGGCAAGAGTAGGAGAGAGTTTAGAGAGAGGCTGGAGAGAAGATATATTGATGGTAAATCAACCGACAGCTATAACTCCACCTTCCACCGTTGGATCAGCACGATATTCGGGTATGTTGTTCTCATCCATGTCATGTACATTGTAACCGTAGGGATTTTCTATATCAGTCTCCGTTTGAGAGATATCGAGGGAGGAAAATATTTGGGAAAATACACTTCTGGACAGTTTTCTTTGCTGTCTGTTTTCTCCTTCGGCCACCGTTGGATTAGGCTATAACTTGGATATGTTGTTCTTCCTGATTTTGTCTAGATTCTGAACGGTGGAGATCTGAAACAAACATTTGGTATAGAAGTTTTATATCTCGCACAGTAGGATTGTGTTTTATATCTCCTGCTATTACAATCTTGAGCTGACAAGCGAGGAACAATGCAATTTAGCTAACCATTCAGAGGATTTGTAATAGATCCATCTTTGTTGCAGTAAACAACAAAAGCTATAAATTCATCTTAGGTCATTAATCATTGTTTCCTATTGATATACCTTGGATCCCTGGGCAAACACCAAGTACTGGGTCAAAAATTACCTTGTTATCTTTTCTTTACAGGAGCTATCTCCTTCTATTACAACTGCAACAACTTGCGCAGAAATAAAGAAGGCTTGTGCAAAAGTAAAGAGAAGAGAAGTTAAGAAGATGAAGAGATGAGATAAACATAGATGAAGAGATGAGGCTCACTTTTGACATGGAGATAAATGTAGATGAAGAGATGAGGCTAATTTTGAGATGGAGATAAACATAGATGAAGAGATAGAGGTAGAGCAATTGAAATTTGATAGGGAAAGGAAGATTGAGATAAATATTCTCAGGGGTCAAGCGGCGGCTTTTAGGGTTAGGTTTAAGTATTTAACTATTTATACCCCTCTTAATTTGTATAGTTTTGGTTTCTTGGTTGGTCCGGTTCGGTTTGTCAATTTCAGTTTTAAAACCAAAACCGAACCGGACCTATTAGAATTTATGGTTTTGAAAATCGATTTAAAAGGTTTTTTATCTCGGTTCGGTTTTTTCGGTTATTTTTCTTCGGTTTTTTTGGTTAATCGGTTTTTTTGAACACCCCTAACTCATTGCATCAAAAGAAAGAAAGACTTGTCTCGTAATTCAATTTTTTAATTTACATTAAAAAAATAAATGAATGAAAAATAAATTTAAATTTAAATCAAGATAACATAAATTGAAAGTTTAAGGACTAATAGGAATAAAATTATAAATTTAAAAGTCAATTTTAGTAGAAATTAAAAAAAATGATAAATTTCGGAACTTAATTAAACTTTGGATTATTTTAATTAATCAAACAAGGAGCTTAATTGAAGAATTGACAAGTTTAAATTTAATTAAAATATATATTTTAAAAAAATCTATTGAACAAAAAAAATAATTAAAAAATGAAATTGTATAAAATTCAAGAATGTAAAAATAAATTATCTTAATATAAAAGTCAAATATTCATTACAAATTTATATGTTTAAATAAAATTAAACAAGAAAAATAGTGGCGCTGGAGGAGGAGGAGAAAGCCAGTTGCTCCCATGATCATATGGTCAAAAAAGGGGCGCACATGTATCACCAATTTGTGATCTCATATCTATGACCATTCAGTGGAGTTCTTCATTGAGATTTTTTTATCATTGAAAGGGGCACCTTTGATCATTGAGAATTTTTTTGCACTTGCCCCCCAGTGTGAGGTGTGATCATAGCCAATGTTATTTTTTATTATTTTTTTAAATTACTAGGCTCAAAAGGGGACTGCAAATGATATATCTTAACCTCGTGAAAGGATTATCAAAGATGTTATTTCCTCATTTCAAATGCATGCATTTAAGATCGGTAAGTTTTGCTTTCATACGAGTATGCAAAATAATTTCTCATTATTCAATCAATAAAAACTCAGCATTTGGAGTTATTTCACGGTGTTTGGTTTTTTTCTTCAATCTTTTTGGGTGTATGGTTACCTTTCTAAGGTATTACTTGAATTTCCAAAACTTGTTTGTTTGGACAAACACCACTATGATTTCTATCTTGTATAAAAACTTTGAATTCCTAAAAATCTTTGTGAACATGTGAGATCATACATGGTTTTGAAAACATAACAAAGAATTCTTGGTGCAATGGTTTCGTGAGTAAATAGTATGCTTGTGTAGGTATGAAATAAAAATGATTTTTTTTAACAAGAAGGGCTCATTTGACAAAGATAGTCTTGTGGTGTTATGAGCCAAAATACCAACAAGACTGAAATAAGTTAAAACAAACATGATCAAACAAAAGACAATAATAGGGCATGCTTCATCCTCCTATTTTGGTAAATCTCCTATTAGGCTAGCCTCCCCACAATAGCTCTTGACGAGGACAAAAAACTATGGTCGAAATTCGAGTCCTTTAAAATTTATGCTGCCTTTTTCACACCCTATCTGGACCATCAATGCTTTCAGATTTCCAGGACATTCTATCGCTAGTGCATTTCTGATTAGGTAAAGGGTTCATATTCATATTAGGAGTGTCTTCAAATGTTATCCACCCTGTCTTGATTAATTGCAGAAGCTTTCTTTTGAAGGCATTGTAAGTATGGATGCTATATTCGACAACACCAACATGGTATTCGCAAGTGAGCTCTGACTTGTACCAGCTAGGGTAAGGTAGTTACAAAGGTGCCAGAGGTTCGGGAGCTACATGCCCAATGCTTAATAGCTTCTGGTACATCTCATTCAGGGGCAACAATAAAGGAGATAGTTGTTCTTGAACCCTTTAGCAATTTCCAATTTGGCTTTTAACTTGAAATTTTTGAGGTTCAGGTTTTTTTATGTTGGCAATTTGGGATATAGTGTGGTAGTTTTGGGATGAGTTTTTCATACCCCTGTAGCCATCTTCAACATGGTTGACCTTCTTCTTTTTAAAGCCTCTTCTATCAGTAAGTACATAAATTCTACCACTCTTGATGCCTTGCTCTATGCGTTCTCATACTACCGCAGTGTCTGTAAATTGCTGGCCTGAATTGCCCATCACATGATGAAGGCAACAAGTGTTTCAATGACTTGCTTGCAAATTCCTTTTTCCAAGATGTTACAAGAAATCAGTATGGGATCGTAACAATTTACAAGATGCATGATCTTGCATTACAGGTCTCGAAATCAGAAATATTAAATCTGGAGACAGATTCGGCTGTAGATGGTGCATCTCATATTCTTCATCTCAATCTCATTTCTTGTGGGGATGTTGAGTCAGCATTTCGAGCGGTTGATGCTAGAAAATTGCACACTGTTTTCTCAATGGTTGATGTATTCAACGGGTCCTGGAAATTCAAAAGCTTGAGAACTCTCAAATTGCGACGGTCTAATATCACAGAGTTACCGGATTCAATTTGCAAGCTGAGACAATTGAGATATCTTGATGTCTCACGTACCCGTATCAAAGCATTAACAGAATCCATCACAAAGCTTTACCATTTGCAAACACTAAGATTCATTCGTAATTACTCAATGCAAAAGCTTCCCATGAAAATGAGAAATTTAGTGAGTTTGAGACATCTTCATTTTAGTGATCCATACCTAGTGCCAGCTGAGGTGAGACTCTATACACGCCTTCAAACTCTGCCTTTTGTTGTTGTGGGTCCAAATCAAATGGTTGAAGAGCTGGGATGTTTGAATGAACTAAGAGGAGTATTGAAGATATGCAAGCTTGAACGGGTTAGAGGCAAAAAAGAAGTTGGGAAGGCAAAACTACGTGAAAAAAGAAAGAACAAATTGGTATTTGAATGGAGTGATGAAGTTAACAACAGTGTTCACAACAAGGAGATGCTGGAAGGTCTGGAACCTCACCCAGACATAAGAAGCTTGACAATTGAGGGTTACGGGGGTGAAAATTTCCCATCATGGATGTCTATTTCGCTACTCAATAATCTGATGGTGCTGAGACTGAAAGTCTGCAGCAAGTGCAGACAACTCCCAACACTTGGATGTCTTCCTTGCCTTAAGATTCTTCATATAATTGGAATGCCTAGTGTGAAATGTATAGGCAATGAGTTCTATAGTAGCAGTGGCAATGCAGCAGTACTGTTTCCAGCACTAAAAGAACTCTCTCTAGACAGTATTGAAGGTCTTGAAGAATGGATGGTACCAGGTGGAGAAGGTGATCAAGTATTTCCTTGTCTTGAAAAGTTGAGCATTGAGATGTGTGGCAAGTTGAGGCAACTCCCAACACTTGGATGTCTTCTTCGCCTTCAGATTCTAGAGATAAAAGGAATGGGTACTGTAAAATGTATAGGCAATGAGTTCTATAGTAGCAGTGGCAGTGCACCAGTACGGTTCCCAGCACTAAAAGAACTCTCTCTATACAGTATTGAAGGTCTTGAAGAATGGATGGTACAAGGTAGAGAAGGTGATCGAGTATTTCCTTGTCTTGAAAAGTTGAGCATTGAGATGTGTGGCAAGTTGAGGCAACTACCAACACTTGGATCTCTTCCTCGCCTTAAGATTCTAAAGATAAAAGGAATGGGTACTATAAAATGTATAGGCAATGAGTTCTATAGTAGCAGTGACAGTGCAGTAGTACTGTTTCCAGCACTAAAAGAGCACACTTCTCAATGTGCAACTCACTTTGTCCAAAATGGATGGTCTTGAAGAATGGACGGTACCAGGTGGAGAAGGTGATCAAGTATTTCCTTGTCTTGAAGAGTTGCACATTGAGAAGTGTGGCATGTTGAGGCAACTCCCAACACTTGGAAGTCTTCCTTGCCTTAAGATTCTAAAGATATATGGAACGGGTACTATAAAATGTATAGGAAATGAGTTCAATAGTAGTATTATAGAATGTATGTATATATCTGAATAGAAAATTAATATAGGATTATTTTAATGTTGTAATCCCTACAATTACTACCATGTTTTACCACATATATATAAATAGGAAGGTTGGGTAAGGCATAACCTAACACATTCTATTATTCTCAACTTGGTATCATAGCCTTAAAATAATTAAAACACTTTCCTCACAGCCTCCTCTACAATGGAACAGCCGCTCATTAGTTCTTTCTCTTTTGCAACACTGGCAGTGCAAACTTCTTCTCCTGCAATGGCTCCTCTGTCTTCCTCTACTGCATCACCGCCTGCTTTCTCCTCTGCCATCGCTGTTGCACAACCTCTCTTCAACCCCCCCACAATACTCCCTTCTTGTAGCCTGCGTCTGATGCAACCTCTATCTCTGTTACCACGAGCATCATCTCCCTATCTCACACTCATCAAGTCATCTCCCTCATATTAACAAACACCAATTATCTATATTGGCGTATGTAGATGCTGTCGTATCTCCTAGGTCAAGGAGTTTTTGGTTTTTTTTATGGCTCCAACACATGTCCATCTCCACATGTTCTTGCTGGAGATGGTACCTCTCTTCAGGTAAATCCACTCTTTCTTTGATGGAAACAATAGGACCAACTTATTTCGAGTGCTCTTTTTCCTCTCTATCCATGGAAGTTCTGCATCTTGTTGTTGGCTGCCAAAGCTCTTGTTCTGCCTGGCGCACTCTTGAGTGAGCTCTCGCTTCCACCTCAAACTCTTGGATTATGCAACTTCATAGCTCTCTTTAGGATCTTTGATAGGATGATGAATCAATAACTTAATTTATGCAAAAAGCTAAGGCTTTGTTTGATGAATTGGTCGCTACTGGCCAGCAAGTTTCGCTTGAAGATTTCAAGATGAATCAATAACTTAATTTATGCAAAAAGCTAAGGCCTTGTTTGATGAATTGGCCGCTACTGGCCAGCAGGTTTCGCTTGAAGATTTCAAGATGAATCAATAACTTAATTTATGCAAAAAGCTAAGGCCTTGTATGATGAATTGGCCGCTACTGGCCAGCAGGTTTCGCTTGAAGATTTCAATTTATATGTGTTTTGTGGTCTTCATGGAGAGTTTAAAGACTTAGTTACAGGTCTTATTACCAAGGCCGAACCTTTATCGTATGCAGATTTTCACAGTCATCTCCTCACGCATGAATTTCTTCACCACTCTTCGGCTGCCATACATGCTTCTTTGTTGCCCATACTCAGCACTCCACCGTCTGCCCTTGTTGCGCAACGCCAAAACCTTGGCAATTCTGGCCGCAGCAGGGGCCGTTTTAATGGCGGCTGGCGCCCTAACCAGTCCTGTAGTAGAGGCAACCGATTTGCTGGCTCCAGACCTAATCACCGTAGCTTCCAAAGCTCTCCCTTCAGTGATAGCAGACAAGGCACTTGGCAGGGAAATTGGCAGCGCAATAGGGGGCAGAATCCACGCTGCCAACTATGTCAGAATTTCGGCCATACCGCTCCCCACTGTCCTCAACTCCAGTAACGGGGTTATGGCCAACTGCAAATCTGGTGCAGCGCAATCTCTCCTCAACCGGTTCTGCTAATTGGTTTTTGGATACCAGTGCCAATCAACACTTCACACTTGATCTTGCCACTTTGACTACTTCAGAACCGTATCTTGGTAATGATAATTTGCATGTTGGTGATGGTAAGGGCCTCCTATATCTCATCTCGGTCATACAAAAATATATACACCACATCGTTCTTTCACCTTATCTAATGTACTTCATGTTCCTGCAATCATGAAACCTCTGTTCTCTGTTCAGAAATTTTGTCTTGATAATAATGTTTATTTTTAATTTCACTCTCATGTGTTTTATGTCAAGGATCTCAACACCAATGAAGTCCTTCTCTCAGGTCATAGTAAAGATGGCCTCTATGCCTTGACTAAGTCTTTCGTCATGTCAGTTCCTTAAGCCTATTGGTCTTCCTACACTTCTGCTTCTGCCGATTTATGGCATCGTCGACTAGGTCATCCTACCTCATGTATTTTTCAATTGTTAATCTCAAAAAATAAGATCATTTGTAACAACAAACGCCTTAATTTTCAATGTCAAAGTTGTCTTTCAGGAAAATCATCGCGTTTGTCTTAATTTTCAATACCCACTTCAAACAGCCACCAACATTTCGCTCTGCCATTCCAAATAGCCACCCTACCACAACCTCCACCCCTCCCCTGCCCATCATCCTGTGCTTGTTTATCTAATCCTTATGATGCAGGTTCAGCTCGTCAATTAGTCTCATCTCCTCCTGGTTTTAGGGCAATCTCTAGTCCCTCCTCTGCTTCGCCCTCCTTGGCCAGTGATATTATAGATTCAGGCTCTGCTTACAGCCCCTCCTCTATTGACAGTCTTGTGCCTGTGGCTGCTTCTTCATCATCCTCTCCAGCTGGACTGAAACTTATGGTTGATCTATCTTCTTATTAGCTGCCACAAGTCTCCTCCCTGCCACCATCTTCCCCTGCGTCTCCACCAGCGAGCAGCAGGCATCCTATGATTCTTAGACCGCGGCAGCTGAAGACAGCAAATCTGGTTGTTTCAACTGCCGCCACCCCTGCCTCCCCACGGGTACTACATTCTCCCTCCTCTAAGCCTTTTGCATTTTCTGATGCTGACCGGTAAGCAGTTTGGCATATTGATATGTGTGATGAGATCGCCACTTAATTTGGGCTCTAATCGCACTTGGTCTTTGGTTCCTTTTTATTCTTCGATGAACGTTGTTGGCAATAGATGGGTGTATCGTATCAAACGTCGTGTTGATGGTAGTATTGAGTGCTATAAAGTGCCCCTTGTTGCTAGAGGTTTTACCCAGCAGGAAGGTATTGATTATTCTGAAACCTTCAGTTCAGTTATTAAGCAGGCCACCGTCCGATTGGTTTTCTCTATCGCGGTTTCGCAAAATTGGAAGATTCATCAGCTTGATATTCATAATGCCTTCCTCAATGGCGTTCTTACTGAAGAGGTCTACATGAAACAACCTCCAGGTTTTGTTGACTCTTCTCTTCCATCTCATATGTGCAGATTGCACAAATCATTGTATGGTTTAAAACAGGCACCGAGAGCATGGTACACTCGTCTGAGTGATTTTTTGCTCTCCATTAGTTTCTGGGCTTCCAAGGTAGACACCTCCCTATTTATCTTATCTGATGGTACTAATATCTTTTATCTCCTGGTATATGTTGATGATATTCTGTTTACGGGTAGCAACTCTATCATGCTTCATCACCTAATACAGTTACTAGGCTCTGAGTTCAAGCTTCATGATTTAGGTGTTGTTCACTACTTTCTAGGTATTGAAGTTCAGTCTACAGGTATGGGTTTAATGCTGCGTCAACATAAATATATTCTTGACATCCTCACTTGAGCTAGTATAACTTCCTACAAACCCGTTGATACTCCAGTCTCTCCTTTGAAAGTTACTATATTGTCGGATCATTCATTCTCTGATCCTACACAATTTCGTCAAATTATGAGTGCTCTTCGATATCTTACCTTCACCCGTCCAGATATCTGTTTTGCTGTTAATAGAGTTTGTCAGTTTATACATGCTACTACAGATTATCATTGGGCCGCTGTTAAGCGTATTCTACGCTATCTTAAAGGTACGACATCTTATGGTTTTCATATTACTCGAGGCTCCTCTTTTGCTCTACATGGATTGGTAGTATTGATGGTCGCAAATCTACGGGTGGCTGCCTTGTCTTTTTTGGTCAGACGCTGATTTCTTGGAAATCCGGTAAGCAACGCATAGTTGCTCGCTCCTCTACTGAGGCTAAGTATAAAGCCCTTGCTAATGGTACCGCTGAAGTCATTTGGCTTCAATACTCAGATCTGTAGGTTTCCTTAGTTTCTGCTCCTACCATTTGGTGTGATAACCTTGGCGCGACCTATCTCTCAGCAAATCCTATCTTCTATGCTCGTACTAAGCATGTTGAAGTGGATTATCACTTTGTCCGCAACCGCATTGCCAAGAAAGAGATTCAGATTCGTTTTGTTCCTTCTCGGGATCAACTTGCAGATGTCTTCACTAAACCACTTCTTGTTGCATCCTTTATTGCTTTTCTGTTCAAGCTTCGAGTCGATCCCCCACTCTCAACTTGAGGGGGTATATTATAGAATGTATAGCATGTATATATCTGAATAGAAAATTAATATAGGATTATTCTAATGTTGTAATCCCTACAATTATTGTCGTGTTCTGCCACATATATATAAATATAAAGGTTGGCTAAGACACAACCTAACACATTCTATTATTCTCAACTAGAAGCGATGGTAGTGCAACAGTACTGTTTCCAGCACTAAAAGAATTCATTTTATTGGTTATGGATTGTCTTGAAGAATGGATGGTACCAGGTGGAGAAGGTGATCAGGTATTTCCTTGTCTTGAAAAGTTGAGGATTAGGAATTGTGGCAAGTTGAAAAGCATTCCTATATGTCGTCTTTCATCTCTTATAGAATTTGAAATTGACGAATGTGATGAACTGAGATATTTATGTGGTGAGTTTCATGGCTTCACGTCTCTTCAGTTGTTGAGTATACGGTGGTGTGAGAAGTTGGCATCCATTCCAAGCGTACAAAACTGCACAGCTCTGGTGGAATTGAGTATACGGGGCTGCCGTGAGTTGCTATCAATTCCCGGTGATTTCGAGAATTGAAATATTCTTTGAAGAAATTGGAAATTTGGGGATGTAAATTGGGAGCTCTTCCAGTGGACTGCAATGTTGCGCATCTCTAGAGAAATTGCAGATAGGGAATTGCAGAGAGCTTATCCATATTAATGATTTACAAGAATTGTCTTCACTTCGAGAATTAGTGATCAGATATTGTGAGAAGCTCATCAGTTTTGATTGGCATGATTTACGACAATTGCGCTCTCTTGTTTATTTAGAAATCACCGCGTGTCGTAGTTTGAGTAATTTTCCAGAGGATGATTGATTAGGCGGCCTCACCCAACTGAAGAAATTGCTAATCGGTGGTTTCTTAGAGGAGCTGGAGGCTCTTCCTGCTGAAGTTTTAAACTCATTCCAACACCTCAACTTGAGTGGATCCCTTAAAAGTCTAATCATATATGGATGGGATAAAGTAAAGAGTTTACCCCATCAACTTCAACACCTCACTATCCTCGAGGAATTGCTTATATATGATTTTGACGGAGAGGAATTTGAGGAAGCTTTGCCAGAATGGTTAGCCAACCTTTCTTCTCTTCAATATCTTCAGATTGGAGATTGCAAGAATCTCAAGTATCTGCCAAGTTCAACAGCCATACAACGCCTCTCCAAATTAGACAAATTGGTTATTGATGGATGTCCTTTGATGAATGGCTCTGAGTGGCTCAAGATTTTTCATATCCGATCAACCAGTATAAACGGTCTGGAACATGTACAGGTAAGTTGATAAAACTTAAAATTGATAAAACTCACATTCAAATAAAGGCATTCATCTAAATATGAATTTATTGACAAGTCGTTAAAATTTTAAAATTATAACCATTAAATCAATAATTTAAAGCAACACTTTTTAGTTCACACCAAAATTAAAAAAGGCATTCATTCTGCATTTTGTAGTTTAGCGTTGTTCATGTTTCCTAAACTAATACCAAGTTGTCTATTTTAACTATCATATGTGCAGTCAGACCTCGACGACTCGGACCTCGAAGACTAAAGGAATCCATGGAATGGTTATTTGAAGCTTATTCACAATAGTGTTTGTCAGGCTGGATAAATGTAGTTGGTTCAGCTAAAACTTCTGCAAATAAGAAGGGCGAGAAAATCCATTGAAAAACAACACAAATGTAGAAATAAAAGTTCAGAGATGATCCAAAAAGCACAGATCCAAAAAAAAGGACAACAACCAAATTTGAAACTGGATCAACACCAGCTCACCAAAACCACAGACGAAGCCATTGGAATGAAAAGCTCCAAGAGAAGCAACCAAGAACCCACCACTGTAAACTACAGAAACAGGGGAAAGGCAAAGAAAGATAAGAAAAAGAAGCGAAGGCAATACATAAAAAAATGAAAAGCCTGGAAAGAAGGGGACACCTAGATCAAAAATGGATGAAGCTGGCGGCTTATCACCAAAATAGTAAGAGCTTAATACAGGAATGGATGCGAATTATTGCTTGTATGTGTTAGAATCTATTTATGAGAATCTACCTTGAAGATAGAAGATAGAGTTAAGTGCAGCAAATCCTTTGAATTAGTTTTTTCAATGTAATTGTTTTCATATCAGATTCTGCTGCAGGATTTGCTGCAGAGTCTGTTATTAGAAGACCAATAATCTCTCAAGTTTGTTGAGAGATTCTATGGATTTCAAGTTCTTTGTAAGCCTTTAAATAGGCATTCTCAATTAATTAAATTGTATTGATCTTTCATACTCAACTCTGCTCTTTAGAATTTTTTTCTTCTCTTCTCAAATCAGTGTTACCTGCCAGCTTAGATTTCTATCAGTATGCGATGTTACTTCTATTATTTTATTTTAGACTTCTTTCTCAACATTTAGGAATTCAGTTTTCATGAAGTTAAATATATTGACAATTGAAGTTAAATTCAATATTCTACCTAATGCTCAGAAAGATGGGTCGAAATTGTCATGAACATCACCAAAAATGTTCAAAGTGACTTCTTTCTATACCATTTTCCTCTTCCATCTGCCTTCAAACCAGTAGTTCATGACCAGTTCTGTGTACCTGTATTTAGATAGTACACACTCCACACACTTGATGCATTCGCACAAACTAATTGCTTGATATATTTTAGGCAATTATAATAATATTTACAAATATTTCTGCCTTCGGTGTCCTCTGCACTTGATGAGAGAACATAAATGCCAATTATGGCCCTCGTAAAACAAGAAAGAAAACACCCAAAAACATGCGAGCCCCCACGATTTTGACTTGAGCTCCAACATGGGCAGGCGTTCACAAGTGCAGCCATTGGTTTCCTCCTGGCTTCCTAACTGTTCAAAATTCCTGGACTCTTTTCCTAGTTGAGTTAGAAATAGATGGCAACGAGAAGCAAAGTGAATGAATTGGGGGAGTGTCCTAGAACCCCCAATTTTAGATCTTCCACAGTAAGACGAGTAGCTGAACCCCCACTTTGATCTTCGCCAAATGCAATTGCAACCATTTTTCTCATGGGATTGAACCTCAAGAACAGCTTTGGTTTTTGAGGAACTATACTCATGCTGAAGGACTATTGATGTATATCATCAAATGTGGAATTTGAGGAACCAGCATCAAGGTTGTCAGAGATTCTTCTTCTAAGAGTAGCTTCAGAGAAAACAATATCGGAACCAAGTTGTTCTTTGCAGCCAGAAGCAGGGCAAGTATTATCGTCTCCTGTCAAGTATTTTGACACACACTGATAGCAGAAAACATGGCCACGCATGTTAACGACAGAGTCCTCAGGCAGATCCTGTAAGAGTATCATACAATAGAAAAAAGACGGCTCTGATGCAAGGTGGTACAGTTTTTGTCTTCACTGTTCATATATTGTCAATGAACTTATTGCAGGTACATACTCAAACTTCTAAAGAGACTCCTCTAACATGGTATAGACAAAGATGTAATCACTAGATGCTGAAAAAGGTGTAATGACTAAGTAGCATGGTACAGGCATGTCCAGAAAAGAACTAGACACTCCTCTAACATGATTGGCAAAGACGTACATTATTAACAAGAAATTAGGGTTCTCGTAGGTGAAAGTTTGGGTTTTCACAGATACTAGCAAGATAAAGATAGTATCCAACAAAGAATGTCCAAGAGCAGCTGAACCTTGTCTGCCAGCACAGGCATGAAGTTGGACAGTTTCAACAAGCTTATTAAGCACGGTCAGCAGAGGATAATGAAACCAACAAGAATGTGTTGTTCAATAGCTTTTTCAGTTGCCCGACAAATGTTATCTACAGTCTGTTGGGGATTCCGGCTCCCCTATGCGCGGACTGGTGGTGTTCTGATAGTTGCTCAAAGGAGGCTTAGCACACTGACACAATATTTAACGTGGTTCGACAAAGCCGCCTACATCCACGAGAGAGTCCATATTATTAGAAACAAATAGAGAAAGGATTACAACACACATGGAGGAGGAGGATCACTTCACTCAAACTCTACTCCCATTGCTCTCACACACTGCTGCACAAGGCAGCAAGCCTGCTGCCTTTGGCATCTCCTCTTTCTCTCTTGGTTTCTCTTGTTCTCTTCTCTACTCCCACATTTTGCTCTCAAATAATGCCTCTATTTATAGGCATGAATGGCAAGACAAAAGGCCATCAATTATGGCACAAATGGTGGCAGCATATGGGTTGCACCATTTTGTAAATGGTTGGTGCAACTATCATTGCAGCCTTTTGACAATGGCAACCCTACTTCTTAGGGTAGGTTGCACAAGTTGTTGTCCATTAATGGCAATATCCCAACAATCACCCCCTTTAACATTTATATAGGCAATTGTTCTCTTGCTTCTTCAGCACAAGCTTGCCTCTTGTAGCTCTTCCAAGCTTACCATTCTGAGAGTGTCTCCAGCCAAGTTTTCAGCTACTTGCCACACCTTTCAATCACCAAAGTCACCAAAGCACACCTTTTCTCACACAAAAAGATCACTACAACCAGATGGTCTGCCACTTCACATCTGAAAAGTGTTAACGCTTGTCTCTAAGACATACAACATTCCCCTTCGAGCGTATCAACCATGCTCGGTCCGAAATGATTTATCAAGCCTTACATCAAGGCTTACAACACCCCCTCAAACAAAAATTTCTATTTCCAAGTGCGACAGTCATTATCTGAGTATCTCAATATGATCACGAGCTCACCACTTTGACAAGAGTCAACTTGTTCCAGGAACCTGCGCATGCCCTCTGCTCCTTCATAGCAGTCGCGTCTTAATGCTCCACAAGTCACCCACTTATTGTCCAAGGAAAATGTCTTCTAGCTCATTGATCTTTAGCATGGGGCAATATCCATGAAAGTCAATCCTGCATTTGTCTTCATACTCATCATAACCACTTCATTGGCTATACATTTGTCAACTCATATCCAGCCATCACATTTGGCTCTGGGGCGTTCTGAACTAGGCTCATATCGTGGCCCATACACCTTCTCTAAGGTGTCTTCGCCCATTATCATGGGGCGTTCTGAACTGGGGCTCCTCTATGGCCCATGTGGACTATGGGAGAGTTTACTGCCACTAATCACATAGAAAGAGAAAGTTGCGGTATACTCCTCGCAATCCTCCACCTCGATTTCTATGTTTAGAGCTTCTATGTCTTTCTACTTGACAACTCCACCTACACCAACTCTCTTTGGTGTCTTCGCCTTTCATAGGCGGTTATCTTTTATCACAGGCGTTTACATCCCCTCAATTAGGTGCCTATACAACAGCTCATCTTTCCACCCTTGTATGCATTGGAAAGGTCTTCGTCTGTTGTCTTCATCAAGAGCACAAGAGACTTCCTATTGTACAACCTCTAACAATCTCTGCTCTGAGCTTCATCTGAGAACTCTTCTTCTCCTTGCACATGTTGTCTCATTACAGTACCTCGTTGGATCACGGGTACTCCTGCACAATCTTCGTGTGCCTTCGTGTAATTTTTGTTCTCCAGATTTATTCCTATTTCTTGCTTATGTTTGACAGCAGCTCATCCTGTCACAACACCTGTCCAAGTCAAAATAGGGTGTTAATCTTTATCCCCTTTCTGTATTTCTATTTCATTATCAGGGTCTTCATCAATTCTCTCTTCGAGAAATCACAGTCACCGAATCTAACTTCTTTGGAGAAATCACCACTCCATCAGATCCTTGAACATATGGAACCCAATTGTTCCTTTGTGCCATCATCCTGCTAGTCTTCAACCGTTTCATTACAAACTGCTACATATACGAAAATAGTACCGTATGGATAATCCTTCCACTAAGCAAGTTCCCAGGAAAGATTAAAGGGGTCATACTGGTCCCGCTTAAAACCCAATCTCCTATACAGAACTTCTTAGGCCATATCTATCCATTGTACTGTCTTTTCGTATATACAACCATTTGCTAGCTTTGTTGCGGTTTTCATTTACAAGTGATCTGGAATTTCTTGGTTTAATACATGATTTCTCAACATCTGGCAAGACTACCAATTCTTAGACTCGTCAAGATTGGTCTTCATCAATTTCCACTCTCCACCTCAAATTGTACATGATCGGGTGTCCAGAGTGTCTTAATTTTGCCTTCCCTCAAGGCAATTATCATTCCCTCACTAAGCAGTTCAACACATGTAATTGGACAAACATGTGAGTCTTCTTCTTCATCTCCATCAACCACTATGATGACCTTCAGATGTCTCTTTATTAGGCAATTTTTCTTTAATAATTCACCACCACCACTTTCGGTTCAAATCTCAACGATCGGACCATACCATTGCATCTGGAACGATCACATTAGTTGGAAACAAGTCTAAAATCGTCCAAATCGCATTTCAGACGGCTAAGATTTGATCAAAACAATTTTGGCCTGATGAACGGCCCAGATTCAATCTCAGATCCAGTTGCACATAGAATCAGCTACACTAGATCCTATCCCTCAGCTCGCAGCTCGGCCCTAACTAGGCTCGGCTCGGCTCGGCTCAATTCGGCTCGGCTTAACTCGGCTCGCAGCTGGTGACGTGGCAGTCTTCTCAGGCTAGAATTCCGGCACTATCTGGTTTTTCCAGCACATTTCAGACAAAACTTCGGCGAGCTCTACAGGGCTCGTTTCAACTCCAATTTTGATGATCTTTATATCGTCAGACTCGTATCGATGAGAGGAATCTCCGCAGCAAGTCAAAATCAAGATCTCAGAACTTTGAAAATTTTGCAACTTTGAACAGAGAACTGAAAAACGTGTTTTTCTGTGTTCAAGCTTCCCTAATGCTCTGATAACACGTCATCTGACATGTCACCATTGAGTCATCATCCACGTCATCAACAGGGGTCCACATTGTCATTTCATCAGCCACGTCATCAAACTGTGACAAAATATTCTCTTGACAGAATAAGAATATTCCGTTAACAGTAATAGAATATTCCCTTCACGGTGATAGAATATTCTTTATCAGAGGCAGAATATTCCTTCCCTGAGTCAACTCGGACAGATTGGTTTTTTGGCCAACTCGGTGATTTTTTAGCCTGTTTTTGGCCGAGTCAAGCTGGTTCCTAGCATTTTCAACCATTCCAAACGCAACTGTGGTGTCCATTTTGTGAAACAGAAAGCTAAAGTTACTATTTTGGCTCTTTTGAGCATAAAAGTGCGTGTTTTAACAATTCCAGGAGTCCATTTATAATCCAAAGACGTCCTAATGGCTGATATTCCAGAAGAAAGATCAGCGGGGAATGCCAGTATACCTCCACAATACATCCCGGTATTGAGTATCAAATTTGAGGTGGAGAAGTTTGATGGGAAAGGTAATTTTGGCATGTGGAAATGTGAAGTTATGGATATGCTTGTCCAAATGAATTTGGATTTCACTCTAGAAGATAAACCGGAGGATTTGGATGAGAAAAGCTAGGAGAGGATAAATCAGTTGGCCTGCAGTTCCATCCGACTTTGTCTTGTAAAGGATCAGAAGTACGCCTTTTCAGAACAAAACTCTGCAAAGGAATTATGGCAAGCACTAGAGGACAAGTTTATGAAGAAGAGTATAAAGAATCTTCTCTACTTAAAGGAAAGGATCTTCCGTTTTCAGCACAAGAAAGGTACTTCCATGAATGAGCATTTGAATGATTTCAATAAAATGATAGCTGATTTGAAGAATTTAGATGTGGAAATTGATGATGAAGATAAAGTTTTGCTGTTATTAAATTCACTGCCTGACACATATGAACATCTCGTCACCACGTTACTGTATGGTAAAGAAAATATTAAATTCATTGATGTGTCCAATGCTTTGGTGAACAATAAGTATCGGAAGAAGGACCAAATTGTTCACAAGGAGTCAACGTCAGAAGCATTGACAGTTAGAGGCAGAACAAACCCTAGAAGATTTCGAGGGCAAGGGAGATCTCGCTCAAAATCCAGAGGAGAATAATCAAACAGACGATATCTTACAAAAGATAAGTGTGCCTTTTATCATAAAAAAGGGCACTGGAAGAAAGATTGTCCAATTAAGGGCAACAAGGAAAAAGATGAACCAACTATGAATGTTGCACGAGATGAAGATGAACGAGACTCTACATTCATGGTCTCATCATCAAAAAACCATTGTGGTGAATGGATTCTTGATTCTGCATGTTCCTATCACATGTTCCCTAACAAGCACTTATTCTCGAGACTTGAGGAGTTCGATGGAGGAGTTGTGTTGATGGGTAATGATGATGTTTGTGAGATCAAAGGGATTGGGACTATCCATCTGAAGATGCATAATGGGGTAGTCAAGACACTAACAGAGGTACGGTATGTACCTGACTTGAAGAAAAATCTCTTCTCACTTGGAGTCCTAGAATCCAGTGGTTATAAGATTATCATACATGATGGAGTCCTGAGAGCAATCCGTGGTGCATTAGTTATCTTAAGAGGCACGAGGAAAGGAAACTTATATTTCCTGGATGGATCTACAATTACTGGTACAACAGCTATTTCCAAAAGCATAGAAGATGATGAAGCAGATAATTCCAGACTTTGGCACATGCATTTAGGGCATGCTGGTGAAAAGGCTTGCAAGGATTACTCAAGCAAGGTCTATTAAAAGGCGCCAAGACTAGGAAGCATGGGTTCTGTGAGCATTGTGTTCTTGGAAAACAGACAAGGGTCAAGTTTGGCACTGCAGTACACAACATAAAAGGGATTCTTGATTATGTTCACACAAATGTATGGGGACCTTCAAAGAATGAATCTATTGGAGGTAATCGTTGGTTTGTTACTTTTATTGATGATTTCTCAAGATGAGTATGGGTGTACATGATGAAACACAAGGACGAGGTCCTTGATATTTTTCTGAAATAGAAGAAAATGGTGGAGACTCAAACTGGAAGGAGAGTTAAGACTCTTCGATTAGATAATGGTGGTGAGTACACTTCAGATCCTTTCTTTCAAGCGATATTTTACTGTTCGCAAAACACCACATCAGAATGGAGTAGCAAAACGCATGAACCGCATATTGGTGGAGAAAGTCCGATGTATGCTATCACATTCGGGACTAAGCAAAGTGTTCTGGGGCGAGGCATTAAGCTATGCTCATCATATTATTAATCGGTTGCCTTCAGCAGCATTAAATGGAAGAACCCCCTTGGAGGTATGGTCAAGCTCTCCTACAAATGATTATGACTCTATGTGCATATTTGGTTGCTCAGCATATTATCATGTTACCGAGTCTAAACTAGATTCTAGAGCCAAGAAAGCTATATTTTTGGGCTTTAGTGGAGGAGTAAAAGGCTACAGACTCTGGTTATCTGAATCAAAGAAAGTGATTTTGAGTAGAGATGTCACTTTTGATGAGTCTGGCATGTTACAATAAAAGAAATCACAGGAGAAGGAAAAACAGTCTGGTGATGCACAACAGGTGGAGTTGGAGACTTCAGTCATTCCTATAAAGACAGTTCAGACAATCCCTACTAAAGGAGATTCAGGTAAAAGTTCAGATGAAGAAGATGCAACAACTCCAGCAACCACACAACAAGAATCCATTGCAACGAGTAAACCAAAAAGAGTTATCAAGAAACCTGATCGGTATTGTAACATGGTGGCTTATGCACTTCCGGTGATTGATGATGGAATCTCTTACACCTATAAAGAAGCAGTACAGAGTGTAGAAAGTGTAAAATGGAAAGAGGCAATGGATGAAGAGATGAAATCTCTCCACAATAATCAAACTTGGGATTTGGTACAACTCCCTAAGGGAAAGAAGACAATTGGTTGCAAGTGGGTATATGCCAAGAAGGAAGGTAATCCTGGAAAAGACAACATTCGTTTCAAAGCAATATTAGTAGCAAAAGGCTATGCTCAGAAGTAGGGGATAGATTATAATGAGGTATTCTCTCCAGTTGTTAAGCATTCTTCAATTTGTATTCTGCTAGCCTTGGTTGCACAATTTGATCTTGAGATAGCCCAACTTGATGTGAAAACTGCCTTCCTACATGGAGATTTGGAAGAGGAAATTTACATGTCTCAACCAGATGGTTTCAAAGTCACTGGGAAAGAGAATTGGGTTTGTAAACTGAAGAAGTCATTGTATGGATTGAAACAATCTCCTCGCCAGTGGTATAAGCGATTTGATAACTTCATGATTGAACATGGATACACACGAAGTCAGTTTGACAATTGTGTATATTTTCGCAAACTTCTTGATGGTTCTTTCATCTATTTGCTCTTATATGTGGATGATATGTTGATTGCATCAAAGAGCAAGGTGGAGATTGATAGACTGAAAGCTTAACTGAGAACTGAGTTTGAAATGAAGGACCTTGGAGAAGCTAAGAAGATTATTGGCATGGAGATTCAGAGAGACAAAATAAAAGGCACAGTGTGTTTGACACAGACCCAATACTTGAAGAAAATTCTAGAGAGATTTGGGATAGATGGTAAGACCAAGCCTGTAAGCACACCTTTAGCTCCTCATTTTAAGTTAAGTGCTTCAATGTCTCCACGCACAGCGGAAGAGCGCAAACATATGGCTCAAATTCCGTATGCAAATGCAGTTGGTGCATTAATGTATGCAATGGTTTGTACGAGACTAGATATCTCACATGATGTCAGTATGGTGAGCAGGTATATGCATGATCCGAGAAAGGGTCATTGGCAGGCAGTTAAGTGGATTCTACGGTACATTCATGGCACAACTGATATTGGTTTGAAGTTTGAGAGGGATGATAGACTCGAACAAAATTTAGTTGGTTATATGGATTCGGACTATACTGGTGACTTAGACAAGCGTCGTTCCACAACAGGCTATGTGTTTACACTTGCTAAAGGGCCTGTAAGTTGGAGGTCAACTTTACAATCAATAGTAGCTTTGTCAACAACTGAGGCAGAGTACATGGCAGTAACAAAAGCTTTCAAGGAAGCTATTTGGTTACATGGGTTGATTGAAGATTTGGGAATTATTCAAGAGCACGTGGATGTCTATTGTGATAGTCAAAGTGCTATTTATCTTGTAAAGAATCAGGTTCATCATTCCCGCACCAAGCACATCGATGTTCGATTTCATTTTGTTCGAGAAATTATGGATGAAGGGGAAATTCTGCTACAGAAAATTGGTACCGCAGATAATCCAACTGACATGCTCACAAAATGTGTCTCAAGGATCAAGTTCCAACATTGTTGGGACTTGATCAACATCTTTCGGTATTGAGCACCTTCAGGGTGCAGCGCCATATGGCGCATTAGAGGCAGCATTGATTGATCACGAGGATTGGATGGAAAAATCTTGCCAAGGTGGAGATTTGTAGCAAATTTGTCAACATTTTTCAACCACCATCAACCACCATGACTTTTAACCACTATATTTTTTGTAGTAGTTAGGAGTTGTTTGTTTTTTGTTGGTTGCTGTCAAGGCTCTCATTTCTCCTATAAATGGAGACAAAGAGAGAGCAATGTGAGGTAAGTGTAGAGGAAGTGTGCAGTGAGCGCAAGTGCAACTGTGAGAGTGAGAAAGTGCAGATTTGAGAGAAACAACAAGTGTAAGAGTGAAACACTGGGTTTTGTGGGATTGTACTGGGTTGAGTTGAGTGTTTGTATCATTCCTCCAATAATATACAATCTGTTGCCTTCGTGGATGTACTCGGTTTTGGGGAACCACGTAAATCTGCTTGTTTGTGTTTTATTTGTGTTTGCTTTCGGTCCAGTATGCACAACACAGTCAACTGCATGAAGGAGCTTGGCCCATGGATTAAAACCATTAACCACAGATTGGCCAAGCATTTTGTAGTGATTGAGAGCATCAAACAGATGCAATAACTCTATAAAGTTGTTCCATGTTGAAATATCAGCTCCTTAGAAGCAAGCCTAAACAGGAACAGGTATTAATTTAAACTTTCAACTACATCATAGCAGTTTCAACCTTACATGTGTGATCTATAAACATTAGGACCCTTAGAAGAGTGCTTTTATGGCAACATACAGAGAGAATTAGGGCTGCCTTACATACATGATCTATAAACAGAAGGACCCTTCCTGGCAACATACAGAGAGAATCAACTGCTTTTTTTGTAACAAAGTTTACAGCTTCGGACTTCTAAAAATGCACGGAGCCTAAATGTTAACTAGTTTACAAAAGCAAAGGAGGACCATAATCTTCTCTAGAACAGGGATGCTTGCAGGATAGTGCTTGTCTTCGCTTTTTCCCATCTCCATGAGTATTAAATGCAACAATCCTGGCAAGTAGCGAAGGAGAAAAGTTCCCAAACTAACCTGAACAACAACGATCATAAAATAAAAATGAACCTTCTTTTGATGGTGAATAAAAAACTGAAAGTGAAATGAGAAAGTCAATACACACAAGGAGTACATGAAAATTGCATGCGAGCTCTTTTGACCTGTTGGCAGAAGCTCCATTCCCTGTCAACAATCCAATTCTTCTATAATGACATTATACCAATGATATATAGGATAGGCTCACAGAACATCAGTGTTGTACAAGAGATCCAATTGAAGTGATTCACACTTTCTTCTCCTCACTTAGAGTGGCACTAATAATTAGGATACCAATATTGGCGATGCCTATTGGAATGCATTTTGATTCCAAGGATTCATTTACATGTTCAACAAATATTAAGAAAAACAAGGAACAGGGATGGCTAACTGATTCGATCACAATTCACAATTTCAAGAACGAAGGCTTTAAAACTACACTAAAAGAAAAGGAACCACAAGTATTACAAGGTTGATCCCAATCGCCATGGTACTGCTGTAGTAAAATACCAATGACCTGCTCAAAGTGGATGCAACGCTCAGCATAATGGCACCCAAGATTAAGAAAATTGCAGAACAATAGTCAAACAAATTGCAACCCATTGATATGATCAATTCTTTCGCGAAGCACCAAAGTCCCTAGCTTTGAGTTCATAACTCTCAAGCTCAGCTACAAGACCCCAAGAAACTAAAAGTACAAGTCTTTTAAAAAATATATTAATAATTCTGATAATTACTGTGTTTAAATATCAAAATTCTTAGACTTTAATGGGGAAAATTAACAAAGAGAGAAGTAGGGTACCTAAAGAGAGTTGAAGGGGAAGGGAAGATGGGCCGAATAACCGTTAAAGTTGCTAGAGAGAGAGAGAGAAAAAACTAAAATGGCAATTATTTCCTTTTTTAACTTCTTTATATATACCTCTTGTGTTGGAGGTGGAATTAAGGAAGTAGTTTAGAAAATAATAGAAGTATTTTGGATATGCTAGGCGTTCTGTGATATTTCAGAGATGTGGAGGGTATTTATACAAAATTATTGAAATAAATTAAATATATGTGTGAGATTTGGTTTCAATAAACAACTTGATTCTTAATACACGAGATTATGTATCTTTATTTACATATATTACTCAATTTTCTAATTTAATCTTTAGTTAATGCTACCAATTTTTTTTATTTGTTAATGCATAGAATTCTAGATCTCTTTAAGTAAATGTATTCATCATCTTTTTCATTTATAATTATTTTTGTTCTTCATATAAAAAATATATTAGAAACACCTGCATGTTCATTTATTTATGTTGAAAGATTTTTGAATGGCACTGGCCAACTAGGTAGCATAATATGTAGAGAATGCTGGTATTCACTACTTTCTAATTTTTAGAGTGAAAGAAATGTTGATAATTCCTTAAAATAACTTGAGAATTTTGGATTAAATTGGTTTGATGAGGAATAACTCGTGGATCAAACATTATACAAAACTTTAATATTATAAAACTCAAAGTATATATCAACGAGGAGAAAAAACCTTTTGTCCCAAGTTCTTGAACGAATAAAAATCCCGTTATATAAAGACTCCATCCCTTTCTATTATATTCTACATATAGAAGGAAAGATGTAGATTAGTGTAGGATTGCATGATCCAAAATGCGATTTTGATAGCCTTGTCCTCATCTTTGTGTTAAGGATCTCTCCTTAGCAAGATGAAAAGAAGATGGATTTTGAGAGAGAAGAAGAGAGGAGATAAAATGAAGAAATGTTTCTCTTATTGCCTTCCCATCCTGAAATGTTCACCATGTTTATATACAAGCTTTTCTCCTTCTACTAACTTTACTGCCGATGCCGGCTTTTCTAACAGACCAACTACAAACGGAAACTTCCAGCTAACAGAACTAACCAACTGTTTACTTCAACGCTGCTGTTGCTTCTTGTTGCCCTCCTTCCAGCCTTCATCATGTCCTCTGGTTCGTAAAACATTTATCCTCGGGTTAACCCGCCCAACATGTAAGGATGTAAACTGGACTTTGAATTTGAACAAGGTCAAGTTTGATAACTATAGATTCAAGCCTGATGACAGTTCTCATCAGGATAGGGAAAGTTTCTTGTGATCTTGAGAGCCAGAGCTCTGACTGAAATATGTTTTCTTCTTCTTGCATTAACTTATTCACTTCCTATGATCAGCTGGTCAATTCACTGTAATAATGATCTCTGCAGGATGCTGAAATTGATGAGGAGGTTGATGTAATAATTTCCGAATGGATTGGCTACATGCTTTTGTATGAGGTGAGTGTTAAGATTTTGCATTTTATGTGTCCGTAATTAGCAAATCCAGATCCAATGCATTTAGTATGGGCATGAAATTATGGTTGTGGACAGATGTG
>Ga0325414_1000541_pt1 | contig 31432 bp, 22 predicted proteins | sample PopdelMetagenome_8_FD_206183 | JGI IMG/M metagenome (GOLD analysis project Ga0325414, IMG submission 206183) | Populus deltoides microbial communities from Bellville, Georgia, United States - Leaf-PdKOR-R3 | ecosystem: Host-associated > Plants > Phyllosphere > Phylloplane/Leaf | place: USA... | reverse complement strand
ACAAAATAGCTTCTATGGGCATCTGAATTTTTTAGCTCCTAAAAAGTTGTGATTTTGTTTTGTATCTAATTCTTTTTCAAGAAATGACATACTCATTGTAGAATTTGATCTCATGATTTCTTTCTTTTGTTTGATCATATACCAATTAAAATACATCTACGGGTACAATTAACAATAAAATAATATTTTTGTATCTTGCACATAAATTATTCATTGATTATTTTTGTCAGTCCTAGTAGAGCGAGAAGGTGAAAAAAAGTGAGATTTTGTTTTTGGTTCGTGCTGTTAAAACAATTCAATGAACATAAAATAAATATGAACACAAAAGAGAGGGAAGACTAGAATTCTTCTTAATTGATTTGTAAAAATACACATCCTTTAACCTAAATACAAAGAGCTTATATATAGGTTAACCTATAAATATATTATGTAACATCTCCCCTCAAACTCACGACGCGGTAGCTACAAGCATCGAGAGTTTGCTAACTAGAAAACGAAAACAAGAAATGGAGTGCGACTTGGTAAAGAAATCTGCAATATGCAAGGAAGAAGAAACAAAAGGCAAAGTAATGGTGCCATGCTTGAGATGATGACGAGTAAGATGACAATCAATCTCAATGTGCTTAGTTCATTCATGAAAAATCAAGTTGTGAGCAATCTGAATAGAACTCTGGTTGTCACAATACATAAGAGTAGGATAAGAGAGTGAAACTCCCATATCCGCATGTAACTAATGTAATCAAATAATCTCTTTAGTAGTAGATGTCAAAGTACGATATTTTGCTTCGGTTGAGGATTAAGAAACAATAGATTGTTTCTTGCTCTTCCAAAGAGCAAGAAATAAGAGAATCATCTAAAAAGATACAGAAACCAGTAATCGATTTACGATCTGTGAGATAACTGTCATGATCAATATCAGAGTATGCACGCAGCTCCAAGAAAGAGGTGGATGAAAGTAAAAAACTTTGAAAGACTGTACCCCGAAGATATCACAAAATATGAAGAATAGTTGCCGAGTGAACAGTAGTAGGAGAAGCAACAAACTGACTAACAACATGAACAACATATACAATATCTGGACGAGTAATGGTGAGGTATACCAAGCTCCCAACAATAGTCCAATATAAAGTAGGATCTGTCAAAGGTAAACCATTAGAAGAAGAATACCTTGCGTTAACTTCAATGAGAGTGTCTACAGTCTTCTTATCAGTAAGTCTAGCCCGCTCAAGAATATCTGCAACATATTTCAACTGAGAAAGAAGGTAACCTCTAGGTGAGTAAGCTACCTCAATACCCAGGAAATATCGAAGAGAACCTAAATCCTTCATTTCAAGCTGTCTAGCTAGCTATGTCTTCAAAACTGAGATACTATCAATGTCATCACTAGTAATAATCATGTCATCAACATATAAGGAAAAAATGATACGACTTGCATCAGTGCATTTAATAAAAAGAGTAAAGTTATGACTACTACAAACAAATCCAAGAGATGAGATCACAACATAAAATTTCTTAAACGAAGCATGAGGTGCTTGTTTGAGACCATATAATGCTTTCTTGAGCTTACATACATACCTAGAGTCATGTGAAACACTAGGAGGAGGCGCCATATAAACTTCTTCTTGAAGATCTCCATTTAAAAAGGCATTTTTAATATCAAGTTATGAGATATGCCATTGACGAACCGAAGCTACAACAAGAAGAGTACGAATAGTAGTCATTTTTGCAATAAAGGCAATTGTCTCCTCATAATCCACACCATACTATTGAGAGTATCCTTTTACAACCAACCTAGTTTTGTATCGATCAATAGACCCATCAAAATTAGTCTTGATCTTGTACACCCAACAACAACCAATAACACTCTTACCAGGAGGTAGAGGAATCAAATCCTAAGTATCTGTCTTACGCAAAGCAGAAAGTTCCTCATCCATAGCTTGCTGCCAAAAAGGATCAAGAATTGCCTCTTTATAGGAAGAGGGCTTAGAGAGACAATGAATAGAAGCTAAAAATGAAGAATAACAAGAATAAGAAAAATCTGGTAGTTTTGTGGACTTACAAATGCGTGTGGATTGATGTAGAGGTGGATCCACAATCTCAGAAGAAGCTTGGGGGGATGTAGATGAGAATGGAGCTACAGGTGTGTTGGAGAGTAAAGTGTCAGTACCTGTAGAATGGTGAGTACAAATTGGTCGAACATATGAAGGGGTATCTGAGGTACTAAGAACCTGAGATGATAAATTATTAGAATCCTCAGAAAAAAGATCTATACGAATAATATTAGGTCTAATCAAGCCATGAGTAGTGGATGGAATAGAAAAGAAATGTATATGCTCAAGAAAGACAACATGACGAGACACATAAAGTTTCTGAGTTATTGGATCAAAACAACGATACCCCTTTTTACCTTCAGCATAACCCAAAAAGACACACATAACAGACCGAGAGAACAACTTACTGCATTTTGCATGGGGATGAAGAACGAAACAAGTACAACTAAAAACTCTAAAAGAGGAATAATCAAGAATATACCCATATAATTTTTCAAAAGGAGAAAAACCTGAATTATGAGAAGATGGGATTGTATTAATCAAGCTTACAGTAGTAAGGACAACTTCTCCCCAAAACTCACTAGGAATAAAAGCAGACAACAAGAAAGAACGAGCAGTTTTGACAATGTGCCTATGTTTTTTTTCAGCAACACCATTTTGCTCAGGAGTATCTATACATGAAGTTTGGTGAATGATTCCATCATCTAAGGCAATCAACTGACAAAATTTATTAGAAGTGTATTCCCTACCCAAATCACACCTAAAGCATTTGATTACTACAAAATGTTGAGTTTTCACAAGAGCTCGAAAGGCTGTATATATCTCATAGAATTCAGAACGCTGTTTCATTAAATAAACCCAACAATAATGAGTATAATCATCAATAAATAAAATATAATATCGAGACCCTCCTTTTATGGAACAGGAGAAGATCCCCATACATCAGAATGATTCAAATCAAAAGGTGAAGAAGAAACATAAATACTTCGATTAAAAGGTAAAGCTCAAAATTTTGCCAGTTTACAACCACTATAATTAGAAATATCACAAGTGTTCAAATTTCCTAAAGCTTCTATGGATGCCAAAAATCTTAAACGAGAAGACGAAACATGACCTAGACGAGAATGCCATTTATAAAAACTAGAAGATGAAGGACTTAAACGAAAAGAAGACAAATCAATAGTAGTAGCAGCAGCAACGACAACTGACACTTTTAACTCATCCAAAATATATAGTCCATTCTCCCTACAGCCTGTCCCAGTTAGCTTCTGAGATTGTAGATCCTGTACACAACAAAAGAAACCATAAAACATGACTAAATAATCACCATAATCACTTAATTTACCAACAGAAGCAAGATTCAATTTGAGTTTTAGAATAAGATAAACATTAGGGAGAGACAAGTGAGGTGTGACAACAGAACCAAACCTGCTAAGGGCATAGGAGTGCCATCAACAGTCATAACAGGAATGGAGGGTGAAGGGGACATAGAGGTAAAAGATGAAGAATCTGGAGACATATGATGTGAAGTACTAGAATCCAAGACCCATTTAGAATGTGACATACCTGAGGAATTATGAGGCAACTGACCTACAAAAGGAGAAGCGGACATTGCTTGTGGATGTTAGGAGAGAAACTTCTGAAATTACACAACTAGAGTACTAGGATCATTGATAGAGTCTGATGAAGCTACTGTTGCTGTATTGTGGTGTGGTGATTTATAACCCTGAGGTGGTCTATGAACATTAGACTGTGACTGACTGCCAGGCTTCCAAGATTGATTCTGTTGTCTCAATTTGGGACACTGAGCCTTCCAATGACCTTTCTGCTTATAAAAACTGCACTCGTCAACGCCAACCCTTGTGTAAGGCTTATTTTGATGATTAGAGAATGACTTAGAGGGTGCCGCTAGTACAGAATGATTCAAAGCAGAAAGAATTTTCTTTTCAGAATAAGATTAAAGATGTATTTCTTCAGCCAATAACTCATTGACAACAGAGTCAACAGAAGGCAGTGGAGAACTATTGATGTGTTTGTCACCTTCAAGCAATGAAAAGCCTTGATTGAGAAATATATTGATAAGAATATCAAATGTTTAAGAACTGATAATGGTTTGGAATTCTATGCATGTAAGTGGGATGCGTTATGCAAGAATAAAGAAATTGTTAGACATTGCATTGTTAGGAATACACCATAAAAAATTAGGTTTGCAAAACATATGAACATGACACTTTTATTAAAAACATGTTGTATGATTTCACAAGCTCGATTGTCAAAAGACTTTTGGATTGAAGCAGTTAATATAGCTTGTTATTTGGTGAATAGATCTCTATAGAAAGTTTAGAGTTGAGAATTCCATATGAGGTATGGTGAAGTTTTTTTTACTAATTACTCTAAATTGAGAGTATTTTGTTGTCTTGCTTATGCTTATGTTAAGAAAGATAAACTTGGATCAAAAAATAGAAAATACATATTTCTAGGCTATGTATATAGGGTGAACGGATATGAATTGTGATGTATTGATTTCAAGTTACTTAAGTTTATTACTTGTAGGTATGTAACCTTTAATGAGTTTGCTAAATTTTACAAGGAAAATGAGTTGAATGATGTTGATGTTAAGATGGACTAGGCTACCAGCAAATATGTTGAGTTTAAAATTAAAGTTTCATAGATAGTGTAAAAATATGTTTCAGATGAGCCTATAGAGAAAGTTGTCACACCCGGACATCGCGGCGACCAATTAAAAATTATCTTTCATGGAAAGAATGGATTTCTGGCATCCTATTCTTTGATGGTGAATGGTCTTTGTTTAAGGAGTCGCCACCTAGTATTATGGTCATTAGGAACCCTAACTGGTCAACAGAGATTCTATGGTTCGGGACTGGTTACGTAAAAGGGAAGATATTATCACCCCTTAAACGTTCTGCCTGAGGCAGACTGCATTGCTGGTTTTGTCTTAAATTGCTAAACATTTATTATTTAATGTTATGATGATTTTGCTCATAATATTCCTGACTCTGTCGCCAGTGAATATTCAACTACGGATACCTCCAACTCTGGCGTTGGTAAATATTACGCAGTTATAAAAAAAATAAATTTAAATCCATATTTTTAATATTCCTGACTCTAGCGCCAGTGAATAAACAAATAAAATAAATTTATTTTTACGCATGCACATTCCTTTTTTATTTTTCTAGTTAAATAAAATAAAATACAATGAAAGAATAATATAAATTTAAACCGGTATTTTTATTCCTGACTCTTGCGTCAGTGAATAAACCAATAAATTTATATTGTTTTTATTTTATTCATGCATACATATTTTTTATTTTTTTATTTTTTTAACCTTTTTATTTTTTTTTTGTTTTTATATTTTTTTATAGCCCCAGCCAGCCCGGCTGGGCTCAGCAGCACTGTGCAAGTGAATTAAAATTCACTTGCATAGTGTAAAAGACGCTGACTTGAAAAGGAGAGCTTGCTTACCTGGTCTGCGAGGCGATGGAGACGGTGGCGAAGCTTTGGCTGGCCGATTTCATCCTCTACTCTTCTCCTTCTTCGGCTTTCCTTTGTTTCCTTTTTGATTCTGTGCCCGTATACTTTAGTTTTCCCGTAGCTCCTGAGATGACGAAGGAAACAATAATGAAGAGCCAGTTTATTGTGATGTTCTTTGAATGAATACTGGTCTTTCCTTTGTTTGCAGGGACGAAAACGGTTTCAAAGATAATTCTTGTCACTGTGTGTGTGTGTTGCCCTTTTTCTCCCTTGCTCTCTGCGTTTTTATTTCTGCGTGTCTCTCTGTTCTTTTTTTTTTTGTGTGTCTTTTAGGGTTTTCTCTCTAATCGTTCCCCCCCTCCTCGTTTTTCATACCCTGAGATCTGTATTTATAGTGCCAGAGTCTCTTCGCTTGTGAGAAACCAAGTTTCAATCAAACTCATTCTCTTCTTTGAAGTTTGAATTTGATTAAGAATCAAATTTGAAAGCGGATAACTATCATTATCTTAAAGACAAGGATTATCTCGAAGATAAAGATTATCTTGAAGATAGGGATTATCTTGAAGATAAAGATAGAATGATAAAAGCACATTGTAGTCCTTAATTTTCACGGAAGTTGACAAATCACACTTTTCATCGAAATAAATCTCTGATCTTTTAATTTTTCATTTTAAACCCTGTAAAAATTAAATTAAAAGTCAAAGGGCCAAAATTGAGTTATGACAAAAGTAGTGTAGGATATTGTTGATAAAAATACACTTGAAGGATAACCTTATAAGATTACTATAGAAAGACAAATAAAAGCACCATTTATGTATCGTTATGTTGATTTAGTTAATTTTATCTTGAATTTTGTAAATAATCTTGATGATGATGATGAGCCTTGTTCATATAAAGCGATAATTTATTTTCTTAAAAAACCTTCTGAGTGAATGTTTTCTATGAATAAAAAGATTGAGTTTCTTTATAAAAATTGAATATAGGATATTGTGAAACCACTAAATGGCCAAAAGATTGTTGGGTGAAAATGAGTTTCAAGAGAAAAGATGGAGTCTTAGGGTTGAGGATGCAAGGTGTATAGCATGCCTAGTTGCTAAAGGCTTTACATAAAGAGAAGCTATTGACTTCAATGAAGTGTTCTTTCTAGTTGTAAATAATAGGTTGTGTGTGTGTGTGTGTGTGTGTGTGTGTGTATTAGAAAACTTTTAGATGATTTATTTATGTATTTATTGTTGTATATTGATGACATATTGATTACCTCAAATAACATATTTAAAATCAATGATTTAAAGGATTAGTTGAGTGGTGAGTTTGAGATGAAAGATTTGAGTGTAGCTAAAAAGATTTTTGGAATAAAGATACGTAAAGATCAAAGCGATGGCAAGTTATAATTGTTATAGAATAAGTATCTTCAGAAAATACTTGAGTGTTTTGATATATAAAACTGCAAGATAATGAGTACACCATTTACCTTCATTTTCAGGTTATCTTCAGTTTTGTCACCATAAACTAAGGAAGAGAGTGAGCATTTATCATGTGTTCCATATGCTACTGTAATTGAAAGCATTATGTATGCTATGATTTGCATTCTTCTAGACATTTCACATGTTATTAATATGGTCATTAGATTTATGAGAAATCTTGGTAAAGTTCACTAGTAGGTCATGAAAATGTGAAATGGATACTCCATTATCTTAAAGGTACTATAAATATTGGTTTGATATATGATAGGGGTGGTAGTAACACTAAAGGTAGAGTTAAGAGCTTTGTAGATTCAAATTATGCTTTTGATTTAAGTATAAGAAGGTCACTAAAATGTTATGTTTTCTCTTTTTTAGGATGTGTCATTAGTTGAAAAATAATTTTGCAATCCACTATTACCTTGTTTACAAAAAAGAATGAGCATATGTCAGGTGTTTCATATGCTTCTATAGTTGGAAGCATTATGTATGCTACGATCTTTACTCATCTAGATATTTCATATGCTATTAATTAGTGTGATGCTATTAGTGTGGTTATCAAATTTATAGGAAATCCTGATAAAGTTCACTAGTAGGTTATGAAATGGATACTCTGTTATCTTAGAGTAGATATAAATATTGGTTTGATATATGATAAGGGCAGTAATACTAAAGGTAGAGTTAAGAGCTTTGTAAATTCAAATTATGCTTTTGATTTAGATATAAGAAGGCCACTAAAAGATTATGTTTTCACTCTTTTAGGGTGTGTCATTAGTTGAAAAACAATTTTGCAATCCACTATTTTCTTGTCTACAAAAGAGAATGAACATATTTTAGGTGTTCCATATGCTTTTGTAGTTGGAAGCATTATGTATACTACGATCTTCACTCATCTAGACATTTCATATGGTATTAGTGTGGTCATCAAATTTATGAGAAATACTGGTAAAGTTCACTTCCAGGTCATGAAATGAATACTTTATTATTTTAAAAGTACTATAAATATTGGTTTGATATATGATAGAGCTAGTAGAACTAAAAGTAGCATTGAGGGCTTTGTAAATTCAAATTACGCTTTTAATTGAGATAGAAAGAGATTGCTGAAAAGTTATGTTTTTATTTTCTCGAGGTGTGTCATTAGTTGAATATTTTTTTACAATCCACTATTGCCTTGTCTAAAGAAAAAAGTTAAGTATATGGAATTGATAGAGGTAATGAAAAAAGTTTTATGACTGAGAAGTTTGATTGGTAATCTTGGTTTTTCATATGATTTAATTAATTGTTATGCGTTGTGATAGCCAAAGTGCTATTTATTTGGTCAAGAACTGGATGTACCATGAAAGACTAAATATACTGATGTTAGGTATTTATTTAGTCTAGTTATCATGCTATAGGGTGTTGTATTAGTGAATAATATTGCTACAACTAAGAACCTTGTAGATATGTTGACGAATCGTATCTTTATAGTTAAGTCTAAGCATTGCTTAAACTTGATTGGTTTGAGTAGTAAAGAAAGGTGCTTGATGAAGGCGATTAGAGAGGAGTTCAAGTTTTATAAGTTGGTTTAGTTTAAGCCAAGATGAAGACTTGTTGGGTTTGTCTTAAATTGTGGGTCTAAGTGAGAAAAGAAATACCCACGTACTTAGTTTATATAAAAGCCTAAAGTCATCAAATTTTAAGATAAGACTTATTTGTGAGTGTTTCCATTCTCTACACTTTGATGGCTAGAAAAAGGAGAGAAAAAATATTTGAAAATATAAATTTCATGTGTGTTCTTATATGATTGATTATGTCTGTCCTTTTAAGTTGAAAGGCTAGATAATTGTGATAAAATAGTAACATAACTCGAGCATTTTGTTGTTACTAGAAGTATTATGCATGTTATGCACTATATAAGACTGAATATAGCTTTGTTGTATGCAAAGTATCAAGATATACTTGTAAATCTAGTACAAATAATTGAAAGGCTATTTCAAGAGTCTTTTGTTATCTTAAAATGATGAATGATTTAGACTTATTTTATTTTGATTTTCCAACAAAGTTAGAAGGTTATTGTAAGGGAAGTTAGATAATTACTTTAACTGATAACAAGTTTATATCAGGATAAATATTCACTCTTAGAGGTGCGTAATATCCGAGACCTCTAAAAATAAAATAAAAAACTTACATTTCACATTTTACCATGGAATCAAAATTTATAGTTGTGGCTACCATGGACCAATGAGTATAATGACAGACACATCTATTGTTAGATATAAGTTATAGCCACAACTACTACCATCTATTTATTTGCATTATGCTAATGAAGAAACTATATCTAGGACTTACAATAACGTTTTTTTTAAAATGGCAAGTAAATATATAAAAGTATTCAATATGGATGTGTTTGTAAATAGTTTGTAAATAATGAGTGAAATAATTATGGTATTTTGATGAGTGAAATAATTACTGGGTAACAATAAGTTATCGTTAAGAAAATGTTTGGAATTGATTTTTACCTTTGGATTCTATTTTGGTATAATTTAGTGCATACTATTTAAAAGTGGATGAACACAAGTTATTAATGGAATATATACTTTTATGTCTAAAGTAATAGGAATACGTATAAATTCCACCTCTATGAACATAAAAGTGATGTCACTTCAAATAAAAGAGGGAGAGAGTTTTCTATCATAAATATTTTTGAAAACAAGGTTTCAATATATGATTATAATAGTGTTAAATTAGATGTAAATCTCTTTATGTGTTTGGATTATATTACGAGACTAATATCTTTTATTTTATAATAAAAATTTTAGTTTAATCTATGAAAACTAATAACTTTAATAAATTAAAATTCTAATGCTAATTGAATATTTAAAGTGTAAAATATCTTCATGGAAGTATAACATTATCTATCAAGTAAAATGAAATTCATTATATTACGGTGAGGAAATGTCAAACTAGTGGATCTTGGAATCCCTCATGTCTTTAACTTTTCCCACGTACTTGGCTTTTTCTTGCTTTTCTTTTGATCTCCAAAGACAGCTACCTGTTTCCATTGGTCGAACATGTATTAAAAATAATTCCTTATAAATACATAAATTTAAAAACAATGAACTACCGATCAAGAAGAGATTATTCAAGAGAAAAGCAACGGGGACTTAACTTTTCTAGTGTAAGTCCCCATTGCTTTTCTAGTGTAAGTCCCGTATTCTTCACGACCGGGTTAATTATATCCAACATCTCTTTATTAGTTAAATTTCTAATAAATTTATGCTGGATTAGTTATAATAAATATATGCTGCATTTGTTATTATTTTAAAATTATTCCTAGTATATAGCATGTTATAGATTTATTGTGACTTGATGAACTCACCGAATCAAAGATGATAAGGAGTCGTCGTCTTGGTCCTGCTGCATGGGGCCGGACGATGCAGACTATAGAGAAGGGCAAGGTACTCACTCACTAGCTATGGCATTATCAACCACGAAAAACCTGCACATGGACAACAGATACAGTCTGAATATTTTCAGTTCTTCTTTATTGATTTTGCAGGGAAAACCAAATCATGAGCCAAAATGACTTTAAAAAAAGAAAAGAAAAATCATTCCTATTTATCTATTAAAAGAGTCAAAACATTAAAATAAATTATCTAAAATTCTTTTTTTTTCAATAACTTTTCTAAAAAAAAAAATATTAATATTAAACATATTAAAATACAAATGGGTTGTTAAAATGATTTTTGTTCATTGGGATGTATATAAAAAAACTATATTTATACTATTTAAAAAACCATATCAATAATTTAACTCTTCTAAATAATTTTTGCTATTGAAGATGCTCTTATACAAGATTTTTGGAATTTTGCTGCATGCAGTGCTAATAAGTTGTGTGATCGGCCATAACACTTCTCTCTTAGCTAGATATCATAAAATTAATCACTCAATCGCCATAACGAGAGTCGCCGATCATTTTAATGATAGAAATTATCTTCACTGATATCTTGTTTCTTTGTGGCACTTATCCTTTGACATTAATAGTTACACAGTGTTTTCAAATTACAACTTTTGCCGTATAAAAAAAATACATAGCTGTTAAATGGGACCAAACTCATCACAGTTTTAGGGGAGAGAGAGAGGCAACAGGTAGCACTACCAGCACCACGTACAGGCTTTATTACCATCATCAAGTCTTTAACATCTCTCTTTCTAGCTAATGTTTTCAAGCATGTAAACCACAAGAATTTGCAGGGGAAAGATGTAAAGAAAAGAGGGTTTGTGTGGTGTTTTTAAGCTTTAGAGTATGGGAGCATTAAAGAGCAAAGACTATGCTTCTGGGCTTCCAACAAGCCAACTACATATCAAACAAGAGACAGCTTGGTTGCTTGTGATGAAGCTAGAGAGGGTAGATAAACTTTGTGAGGAGTTGGTGATGACATTAAGAGCCCTTTCTTTGCACAGAACAACCGACAACGTCATGTTCATCCCTCTCCTACGCCCTGCCACATTGGATCCCACTTCACCCCTTCATTATTGCCTCCTTCATTATTGCCTCCCCAGCTCTGCACAAACACATATATAGCTGTTTTTCTTTTATCAAATTTAAAAATAGAAAAGTTATAAATGTATAACAGAAGTTACAATTTTTGTTGCGTGTTAATTACTTGACTTGGCGTATTTTTGTTAGTTTTCATGAAAAAACTATGAAAAAAGAATAGATTAATTAAAGACATAATAACTTTTTAAGAATAGTTTGTATATAGTTAAATCGTATATTAATTTGAATTCGAGCAACGATAAATTCTTAAGCAAATTATACAAAATTTCTATACCAATTGATGTTGCCATTATTCTAATATTCTTTTTCTCAATCAATCATTTAAAATCTGTAAAACCAATATTTCAATATTTTTTTTTATTAACATGGGTGTTCGAGCCAGCTTGCGCGCACCTCGACTAATCCTACGGGCCTTGAAGTTAACGACCATGTAAGCCTCTAGTGGTCATCATCTTAGCAACCACAGGACTCGAACCTGAGATCACGGGGAAAACAAACCTTTTAATTCCAAACTCTTATCAAATATGATTATATTTCACTATTTATCATTTGTCACTTACATTTGTATGGATTTTTAGTAGAAGGAATCTTAGTATCAGTTGCTTTAGAGTTCTTTTTTTTATATATAAATAATTTATGACAAAAATGAGCTAAAATAAATTGAAGTCAGAAAAATATATTTAAGTAAAAATGACTCGAAACAACTTTTTTAAATAAAGAATATAATATAAGTTAGAATCGTTAAAGTTGAGAATATAACTTCGGTTTAAACAAAAGTTTGACTTAGTTTCATAACAAACTTTTGATTTAGGTCAAAAGTTATCTCTAATGGAATATTGATTGATTTACTACAATTAGCTTTCAGATATAACACAGTGGTAAAATATTTGCCTTTTAAGCTGGCAGTCGTGAGTTGCAATCTTATTTCTTTTAGGACTTGCCAGTTGCCCGATTCTTTTCTTCTTCTTCATGTTACTTAAAACTACTTGAGTCAACCAAATAATTTTTAATATTTAAAGTACCTATGTACAGAAAAGAAGAAGAAAGGAAGCAAGAAATCAGAAAGACGGGAATGGAAATTACTAAAATTAATCAACACTTCACGTAATATCTATAATGGTTGATCCATGCATCTTTTTGATCAAGTCCATGAGATTAACAGGACCCAACGTGGAAAAAAGAAGTCATGTCTGCATCAATCAACTTATCAGCATTTAAAAGCAGCATGTTCTCTGTACCTATGTCTTTATTACAGAGAGAAAGACTAGCATCAATATTGATTGATCCATGCATCCATGAGATTACTTGAGTTCACATTGCAGCTTCCAAGAATGCATTGAAGTTGTGAAAAGTCTTTGCGGAAAATTCTATGCCCTTTCTTTTTGCTGCTTGAACAAGTAGATACATCAAAAATAAAAAAGAAGGAAAGATTACTTGTACCTGTTGAAAGCAATTATATTTTAATAAATTACACTTTACTAGGTTTGTTTGGATTGTTGCATGTAGAATAATACTTTTCTGGGTTGGTGGTTGCTGTTTTGTTTAAAGGCCAATAAATACTTTTCTGGGTTTTCATTCTGTTAAATGGGTTATGATTTTCTTTTTTTTTTAACATTATTGTTTAGAATCTTGAGATTGAGACCTGCAAAAATGGTGGCAGAAGAAGCACAAATTATAACGACACTTAGGATATTAAAAAAAAATAAAAATAACTAACCTATAATATTTTAGTTTTTTTTTTTCATTCACTAAATCGGTAGATTAATGACTTAGTATGTAAAGTAAAATCAATTATATAAAATTGATATTTGTAAAGCACAGTTTACAAAAATATGATTACAAGGTATAATTTATAAGAGATTCTTAATAATTTTCCCCAAAAGTTTTTTTTAAAAGTGGACAAATAAATTAATCAAATATGTTCGCTTTTTCTAATTTTCAATGATAAAAGCTTTTTTTCCTTAACTTAAAGTATTAAATATAATTAATAAAGTTGGGCTAGTGGTGAGAGGTGCTGCTTACTAATAAGATGAAATGACTTTAATTTCGGATGCAGGCTCAGGAACTTTTCTAAATAATTTACACCAAATGAGCATTAATGGATAGTAAAATTAGGTATAGAAAAAAAAGTAACAATGATGAAGTCGTGTTGGGCCTTCCATGACTTTGTCTTGGACTGATGGGGAATATCAAGGCTTGACTGCTAGTGTGTGAGATGGCGAGATGACTTCCATGAGATCTCCTTTTAAAAACAAGTTCTATATCTGAATATGAGACCCTCTGAAATTTAAATTAGTAAATACAAGTAAAAAATACTATGTTAGAGCAAAAGATGCAAAAAGGAGCATGTGAGGAGATGGTCACGATGTGAGGTGATCATATTGTGAGAGGGTCGTTACGATGCGAGAAGGTGGTGCTAATGACCAAGAGTTGGTGGCTAGAGATGTGACGGCTCCGTTTGGGAATGCGGTTGAAATTGTATTTCTTTAAATTTTAATTTTTTTTGTTAAAAGTTATTTTTTTTTGTTTTCAAATTGTTTTGAAGTCCTGATCTCAAAAATGATTTTTAAAAAATAAAAAAACATCATTTTGATGCATTTTTAAGTGAAAAGCACTTTGAACCGCAACTGTTACCACAATCCAAAACTGGCCCGTTAACCAAGAAATGGTTGTGACCAAGAGATGGTGGTGACTAGTTTTCCATGCGTGCTCCAACCAAAAACCTTTCTATAAGGTGGAAAATCAATGTAGTCTATATCAAAACTACCTTTATAAGAATATTTTATTTTGTCGATACATCATAAGTCAAAACCCAAGAGAACTACAATTGCGTCAAAGAAAACATGAATTATTAGGACCAGGTATGACCATAGATAAAAACATGAACTTCAACCTCATACACATAACTTTGGTTCTGGTTAAAGGGGACCGCCAAATGGGATCTCAGGTTAACTCAACCATTCACCAATTTAGCTTTGGTTAAAGGTAGTCGCCATATTAGATTTCAGGTAATCCGAGCTACACATAGACAGATTATGGTTCTAGTTGAAGGAGATTGCCAGATAGGATCTCAGGTTAACCCAACCACAACACAAAATTTAGCTTTGGTTAAAGGAAGTTGCCAGATGAGATTTTAGGTTGACCGAGCTGTACATAAAATTTTGGTTCTGGTTAAAGAAGGTCGCCAGATGAGATCTCATGTTAACCCAACTACACACAGAATTTAGCTCTAGTAAAAGGGAATCGCCAGATGGAATTTCAGGTTGGCCGAGCTACACATACAATTTTGGTTCTAGTTAAAGAAGATTCCTAGATGGGATCTCAGGTTAACTAAACCATGCATAGAATTTAGCTTTGGTAAAAGGAAATCCCCGGATGGGATTTTAGGTTAACTCAACCAAAAACAGAATTTAGAGGATCGCAAGATCGGGATCTTAGAATAACTAAGTTGTACACAATTTTAATTTCTGGTTGAAGAGGATTGCTGCAAAAACAGAGCTTCAGATCAACCAAGCTTTGAGAAAATTAGTATCGGAAGTTCGATTTTGTTTATCTTTATAGAACTTACTACGCAAAGGCTTTGCTCCATAAACATTGTAAAGAGGGGGGCAACTGTCATAACCTATTTTTGGGTTATTCCCAAATACATTTCCTTTTCTTCAAAAGAAAAATGAAACAGTGCCGTTTTGAATGACATTGTTCTCCTTTTTCCCCTACGTGCGTAGAGGTAGGGAAGAAGGAGATTTTTAAATCCTCTTCTTCTGCTCTCTCTCCCCTGGATTTGACCACTCGCTAACACCATCATACCACCCTTACTTTGTCACTATGATGAAGAGAAGGAAAGGCACCATGGCCTGCAAGGTTCTCTGGGGCGGTTGTGCAGAGGTCGCCCCAACCACCTTACCTTGCTCCATGACAGGGTAAGGTGGTCCTCTCCGCCTGGCCCTTCTAAATACCAGGGGGGAGGATGAAAAAAAGAGGGGAAGAAAAAAAATAGATGAGAGTAGGAGAAAAAGAAAAAAATAGAAGACCGGGGGGCATTTTAGGGAATGAATGATGAGTTTTTAGGGGGACAAACGACAGATAGAAAGGGGCTGAAGAAAGAAAAGACAAAAAAAAACCGAGGGAGGTTTTGTTTAGAGGAGAACATTTTCACAGGGGGATACTATAGAGAGAACGAAACAAAGAATGTAAAACAGAGGGACAAATTAAGAGGAAGTAGAAGAATTTTTAGAAAAGTAGGGGGGCACGGAACCGAGATAGAGGGGACAAACGAAGAGGAGGGACAACCAGGAGAAACACAGAGGATGACATTTTGGGAGGAGGAGTAGAAGTAAAGACAAGGAAGAAACAAAAAAACAAAGGAAGAAGAAATAGAGGAAGAATGCCCATTACACTGCAGCAGCTGCCCCAGTCTGTGACAACACCACCACCGCCTACCTTCCTCGCCGCCACCACAAGAACTTCCCTGAGCCACCATTGACAGCAGCACCACAACTTTTAGAAACAGGAGACAAAACAGAGAAGGGGGAAGAATAGAAACAGAAAGAAGAAGAAATACAAGAAAAAAAAAACAAAACAGAGAAGGGGCAGAACCACCATCCAACAGCATAGAACTAGCAGCTCCAGCTCCAGCTCCAGCAAGAATGGACGACCGCCGTGAGCCACTGCAGGTCAACTTACCCTTCATTTTTTCCTATTCTCCTTCCTTCTCTGTGTGCAACCTCTACTGTTCTGCAAGTGAACAATGAAAAGTGAATTAATTCACTCTCCGGCCCAGTCCAAAAAACAATTTTCAAAAAATTCCAAAAATCCTTTCAAAATTTTTTTTAATTTTCCTGTGTATTTTTCTATCAATTTTGCTTAATACTAGTTTGTATTTTTATACCATAAAGATACAAATCCGGTATTAAAATACCCGGTTTTCATCAAAACATTGCAAGAAAATTATAAAACAAAACAAAATATCTTGTTTTCATACATATGACCAAGTCTCTTAAAGATAAAAAAAGTATCATATTATATTTTCATACAAAAAAAAATTCAAAAATATATATTAGTATGCATTTTGGTTTTAATAACCAGTTTATTAAAGTCACGAGAACTAGACCAATATTTCAAAAATAACAAAAAAATTATTTTGTTTTCTTTTAGTATCTGGGGTTACGACCTTATATGTAAGACATATTCCGGATATTAAATTCTTTTGTTGACGTTAGAATGGTAAGGTTTAACCCAATAAGATAAGGATTTCCTTACTGAAGATGACTTTTTTTAAACCATAGAAGGACCAATAATTAGAAATACAATAACACCTTAGTATATATCAGACAATTAAATAATACAGCTTACCTTAGGTATGATGTATTTGGGTTGCTAATACATTCCTTTTACGCAATCAGTCCCTGTGCCTGATCTCTTAGACTAGGGGTGATCATTTTCGGTTCGGTTCATTTTTTATAAAAAAAGTAACCAAACCGGTTTTTTTTTTAAAATAAAACCAAATCGAAACTGGTTCGGTTTCGGTTCAGTTATTTTAGAACAAAAACCGATTTTTTCTGTTTGGTTCTGTTTTTTTTTTCAGTTTGTTTTGTAGTTTGGGTTCGGTTCAGTTTGATTTTTTTGGTTTTAGGCTTATAAAACCAAACCGGTTGGTTTTAAAAAAAATTTAATCGGTTTTTTTTCACGGTTCGGTTATTGTTTTTCCAGTTTTTTCAGTTTAATCGGTTTTTTAGTTTTTTTGCTCACCCCTATCTGAGACAAGTTAGGGTTTCTAGTGACCAAAATACTAGGTGGCGACTCCCATTCCTGCTTTACATTGATAAAGGACAAGAATTCGTTGTCTTCTCCTATTTTCCCGATACCTAAAACTAAAAGAGTGGATGATTGTCGTGACGCCGCACACATGCAACAAGGGTGATGGTGAGGGGCTGTAAGGGTGTTACACAATGGGGAATGGAGTAGATTTGGGAGGAGGGCAGTGGCGGTTTGTATGGAGGAAGGAGAGGAAGATTGTGCAATATGTCTGATTTGTCAAACGGAAACACGTGTTCATGAAAACGAGAGATATAAATGCGTTGAGATGCAATGTCAAGACATTGATAACCAAGGTGGGATGAGCTGTAACCGAAAAGCACACATGGAGAGGAACAAAAATCTAATTTATGATTGTGATAGGGATTCAGAAAAGGGAAACAAAGAAACCCAAAAGTACACAAAAAATGATAATCGGGAGACCTTAGAAACAAACAATCAAATGAAGATCTATTTTTGAGGAAAAGAGTAGGCATGTGATTTATAAGATAAATAGGAGTTTCAAAAGTATAATTCCAAAATCATAATGGTGCTTTACACTGTCCTAGAAGAGTAAGTCTGGTTTCCACAATATGTAAATGATAACGTTCTACTGTGCCATTTTGTTCATTAATGTGAGGGCCAATTAGACGATGATGATTACCAATGGTATGAAAGAAAGTGGATCGTGTGCGGTATTCGCCGCCCCAATTAATTTGAACAAATTTTATTTTTAGTGAAAATTGACGCTCAACGGGAGTTTGAAATTGATGAAAGACAGAATAAACATCAGACTTGGCAACAATAGGGTAATACCATATATATTTTGTGTATGCATCAACAAAGATAACAAAATAATGATAACCATCCGAGGAAAAAGGGGAGCAGGACCCCATACATCACTAAAGATTAATTCAAGCGGAGCAAAAGTTTTGTGACCCGTTGGTCCTAAAGTCAGACGCGACGATTTTCCTAATAGACAACTTTGACATTGAAAATTAAGACGTTTGTTATTACAAATAATCTTATTTTTCGAGACTAACAATTGAAAAATATGAGAAGTAGGATGACCTAGTCGACGATGTCATAAATCAGCAGAAGTAGAGATGCAATGAGAGCAATAAGCTTGAGGAATTGATGTGACAGAAGACCTGGTAGAAGTATAAAGACCATCTTTACTCTAACTTGAGAGGAGTACTTCTTTGGTATTGAGATCCTTGACATAAAACACAAACGAGTGATATTCAAAATAAACATTATTATCAAGACAAAATTTCTGAACAAAGAGCAAAGGTTTCGTAATATGCGAAACATGAAGAACGTTAGCCAAAGTAAAAGTAAGATATGGTGTATGTATTTTGGTATGATCGATATGAGATATGAGAAGTCCCTTACCATCATCAACATGCAAATTATCATTATCGAGATATAGTTCTGCTGCAACCAAAGTTGAAAGATCAGGTGTAATATATTGATTAGTGTCGGTGCCCAGAAACCAGTTGACAATACCTGTTGAGGAGATATTACTCATCGCCATATTTGCACTAGGTTGTTGTCCATATCACAGTGCTGAAGTTGAGGACATTGAAGGGCTGCATGGCTGAAGGTTTGGCACAATTGGCAATGTCTATTCTGCCCCCTATTGCCCTGCTAATCTCCCTACCAATTACATTGCTTGCCGTCACTATTGGAGGGTACATGGAAACTGCGAAAATCTGGTTTAGACGCAACAGACCTCTTCCCTCTGCTATTGAACTGGTTGGGACGCCATCCACCATGAAAACGGCCCGTATTGTACCCATAATTTCCAGAGGACTAGCATTGAGAAACAAAGGCTGAAAGGGGGGGTGTTAGGTGTGGGCAGCAGAGGTGCATTGATGGCAGCATACCCCATGGATGTAAGGGATGTCTTGTGAAGAAATTCATGCGTTAGAAGATGACTATAAAGATCTGCATATGAGAGGGGTTTCGCCTTGGCCACAAGGCTTGTTACTAAGTCCATAAACTCTCCTCGAAGGCCACGAAACACATATAAGTTGAAATCCTCCAACGAAACAGGCCGGCCAGTAGCGACTAACTCATCAAATAATACCTTAGCTTTTAGCATAAACTGAGTTACAAACTATCACCTTGTCAAAGATCTTGAAGGGAGCCATGAAGTTGCATAATATGAGAATTTGACGTGGAAGCTAGGGTGTGCTCAAGTGTGCGCTTGACAACACTTGAAGTTTGGCAGTCAACAACAAGATGGAGGACTTCTATGGATAATGAAGAAAGCAGATCACTTAGAATGAGTTGGTCCTGCTGTTTCCAACAAAGAAAAGATTGATTTACCTGAAGAGAGGTACCATCGATAACAAGTACATGTGAAGAAGGACACGAATTTAAGCCATCAACAAACCCGAAAACACCTTGGCCTAGGAGATACGACTTCATCTGCATTTGCCAATATAGGTAATTGGTGTTTGTGAATTTGAGAGAGATGACTTGGTGAGTGTGAGAGAGGGAGACAATGGCAGTGGCAGCAACAGAAGAAGGCTGCAACAGAGGAGTATTGTTGGGGTTGAAAAGGGCATGACCACCATCTATGAGCTGTGGCCACGACAAAACAGAAGCAAAGAAGGAAGCCAGTGCTGTGACAGAGGAGGAAACTGGCACCGCTGGTGCTGCAGAAGGGGAGGCAACATGCAGCTGGGATGAAGAGTCCATTGCAGAGGGGAGAGAAAGTGTTTTAATTTATTTAGGGCTCTGATATTAAGTTAAGAATAATAGAATGACTTTTTGGTTGTGTCTTAGCTAACCTTTCCTATTTATATATATACAGCAGAACATGACAGTAACTGTAGAAATCACAACATTGAAATAATATTTCTACATTAATTCCTATACATATATATACATGCTATATATTCTATAATAGTTTATATAGACTTTTTTAAGATAAATATCTTATAATTATAAGATATTTAATATAAATACCTTATAAATATCCTAGATATTTATAAAGATATTTATGAAAATATGTATATTGTATAAAATACCATATAGGTGTGATTGGACTCTGCCTAAGAATTAGTATTACGGTGTAGTTAATTTTATCAATAATTTAGGCTGATCAAGGAAAAAAGAAGTAGAGAAATTAATGGCTGGAGAGATGACCAGCTCAAACTTGTCTAACTTATAATTAATTGCCTGTTGCGATATTTACCAGTCGGTAACTTGTAATCAACCCTTATAGGTTTGGAGAGATAGAAATGGAAAGGAATCAAATATATAGTGGATAAAGGTCATTGTCACCAATTTAAGAATTTGTCCCCACGTCCAGTATAAATCAAGCACCTACCTCATAAAATGAAAACTTATTCAATCTTCTTTCCTACTCCTGCACCCAACATGTTCATGATGCTTCAGCCTCCGCATGGAAATCTTCAGTTTTGCCGAGTTATGGTGGTCGTGATCACTCTTTTCAGTTCTGCTAATTTGGTTGTCTCAAATCAGTTACCTCCAGAAGAAGGTAACAGAGCAGCCTCATCACACAAAGAGTAAACTTTGTTTTTATTGCAATAATGTGGTGTTGTAATAATCCGGGCAGGTACTTGAAACTAATTAATTTCCACGACCTTCCATTGGTGTGCTAAGTCACATATCCACAGATTTGCTTACAACTACAACCTCATAATTTAAGATTAAGAAATTCTTGAATGTAAATTTATAGTTCATTGCTTATTAATTACTTTATTGGAGAATCATTTCATCACTTTACAGTACAGCTACAGAAAAACAACTCATGGGGTAAGAACATAAAAGGATATTCTGAAAAAAAAGGCTCAAATCTCCGTACATTCACTCTCAACTGTGCATCCAACAGGAAGTAGCTCATGTGGGGATGATATTAAAGATGCATAAATTATTTAATTTGTATCAGATTTCTTTTTTCTACAAATTACAATAATTCTCGAGGTATTTGGAAACTACAAAGAGTATGAAAAAAAGTTTGAAGATTTAATAAAACCTCTCTCACTTTTAAGAAAATATTACAGAAACCTTTTTTATACCAAAAAAATGCCCTTAATTATTATTAAAAAAAGATATTTAAATCAAGAACTAAAAAAAAAGAGGCTTGAAGAAAAAGAATATAAGAAAATGGGACATGATTTTTAAAATATATTGAGTAAAAAAAAATTAAAACATATAAATGAGTTAATAAAAAAGTGTTTTTTGATTTTCAATTATCCTAAAATACATGCAACAAATTGAAAAGGATTTGTACTTTATTTATATATTTTTCACTATTTATTTCTATTTTTACTGGATTTGTACTCAAGATTCCGACCATTTTATTGTGTTAGAATACCACTCGAAAACTATTAGGTTTTTTTTTTCTTCCGGTGATAAGAGTTAATATTAAACGATGTTATGGATAAGGATATATTTTGATAAAATTTTCCGTGGATGCATGATCCTTAAACTAGTGACGGCGTTAAAACAAATTGTCAAGACACTGACACAGGGTGGGCAACCCTTGGAGTTGGGCGACGCTTGCAACCACCCAGGAACTCTGCACGATATGAATCTGTCGAAACAAGATAAAGAAGCCAATAGCACCGTCATTTGCAATTGCACCCACAACCTCAATAATGATGGTCATTGTCATATCACGTCATTGTAAGATTTTTTTTTTTGTCTTCTATATTTATTTGAATACTCGATGTTAAAATGTTTTGGTGTTGAATTAGTTGTAGTATGGATACATTGCTCCTATGTTTAAATTAATTGTCTGAAAATATCTCTAATCTTAAAGTTGTGTTTGGTATTGGATGAAAATTTTAGTAGTAAAAGGGTAAGATTCATGGGTGAAACGCCAACAACCAATTATTGGTTTGCCGACAGGGGGGGGGGGGGGGAGGTTGGGGTGGTTGTTGTAGATTTTAAGCTCTTAATTAAGCTGCAGTTTCCAATATAATAATTTGTTTAAGTGATGAAAGGACTATATACTTTACAGCAAAGGAGATGAACTTGATTATATGAATAAACAAAAACAAAAGAGTTTTATGCCTCATTTGTTTGATGGAAAGTGATTTTTTGAAAATTATTTTTTAAATTTTCATGTGTTTGTCTGTCATTAAAAAAGTTGGTCAACGAAAAACACTTTCCAGTCAAAGAAAAATTTGGTTTGGTTTCCAAGAAAGTGTTTGCCTTTTATTTTGGACGGAAAACACTTTCTAAAAGTTGTGAAAAATTTAGAAATGTTATATTATTTACTGATTATATCAAATTTATTCATCAAACTTTTGATTGCTATATATATATATATTTGAATATTTTTTTCCAATTTCATCCCTTAGAATTTGATTTTTATATTATCTTTAGTCCTTATTTTTATAATTGTTATTTGTTTTTTCCTTATCATTTTTTAATTGAAATTTTTTATCTATCAAATTTTGTGCTCATTCTTTTGATTGTTACTTATTTTATTTGAAATAATTTATAAAATAGTAATTATTATTATTTTAATTTCTTAATCTTCAATTTTTTTATTTGTTAGATTTGATCTCTATTATTTTGATTATTATTTATTTTATTTGAGATAATTTAAGAATTTTTTTTTCAATTTCATTCTCATTCAACAATTTAATTTGTAAGATTTGTTCCTCATTATTTTAATAAACTTAAAAAAAATAAAACATTAACAAATTATTTTCCAACTCATTTTCCATGACATAACCAAACACTAGAAAGTGTTTTCCAACTTATTTTTCATTACACTACCAAACATCGGAAAAAAAATCATTTTCCCAGAATTTATTAAAAAAAAACTATTTTCCAGCAAACAAACAGATCTTAGAAGTGAACAAATGTTAAAAAATAAGTGATTAACAGAATATACATAGAAAAGTTAAAGATCACAGTACTAGGGATCAAATATAAGTAAATTAGCACAAGTAAATTTTTGAGTTTATTTTCAATCATCTAAACATTTGTTTATATACTGATGGTGTTTTTCTCTTTTAATAACAGATATCTAAAAACGCTCAGTCTTCCAGGCAAGCTCCCGCCTGAAATAGCCAACCTTACATATCTTGAAATTCTGTAAGAACCTTTCAGGATATAATTTATTTGTGTTTCTATGTGTATTAATTTTAGAATCTCAAAGTAACTTTTATCGACTAATTTATAAACTGTGGAATGGAAATACCTTAATAATAATAATAAAAAAAGAAGCATATTTGACGCAGCTGAACCTAACAAATGAGAATATAAAAAATATATAATTTTTTAAAGACACGATCACGCATAAATCTTATTTCATTGTTTTATTGTTGAATAATTTCTTTCTAATAATCTTAATAATAAAAAACTCAATATTACAACTCTTAAAGCTATTTGTATACTGAGAAAAATAATTAAAGAGTTTTATATTAAATAGGTTAAAGAATTTTAAATTAACTAGAAAAATATAGTAAGTGTTTAACAATAATGTTTAGGTTTACTATGTTGTAAAAGAAACTTTATTTTCAACAAGCAAGGTTTATACTCCAAAGCAATGTCTACTTGACGTTTTATAAAGTTGAACTAGTTAAATTCTCAAGTATTGATGCTAAATTATCTGTTGCAGTGACCTAAATCGCAACTACATTTCTGGCAATATTCCTGAGGAATGGGCTTCAATGAAACATTTGACATACCTGTAAGTTCATTCACCTCATCTTTGCTTAGATACCAGTTCATACACAAGGCAGAATTCACCATAACTAGATAACATTTTATGCATGCAGCTCACTTACATCCAATCGCTTGTCAGGAAATATTCCTGGGTACTTGGGAAGTTTTCGTAGCCTGACTTACTTGTATGTCTTGAAGTCATAAATATATGTTCTGCCGATTTATCATTTGTTTTGTTTTCTGTTTCTGTTTTTGACAATTCTAGCTTACTTTGTTCACTAATTTTATTTTTGTCAATTAATCAAATACAAATACATGAAGGTCCCTTGAAGCAAATCAGTTTTCTGGTACTATTCCTTCTCAGCTTGGTGATCTTGTCGACTTAAAAGACCTGTAAGGCATTTAACTGCTCATCATTATTAAACCAACGCAAGCTAGACATTTTAACTGCAATCTTTGATGTTGTGCTATGAATTAATGGTTGCAGGCTACTTTCCTCCAATCAGTTGGAGGGAACCTTGCCAAAGACTCTCGCTAAGCTAAACTTGACTAATTTGTAAGCAATCAATTCCTTTCTTCTTTAAACACAGTTTTTGATAATTTAATAGCGTCTGGTTTCCTTAATTCGGTTTTGCAATGTGCAGTCGTGCAAGTGATAATAATCTTAGTGGCAGAATACCTGATTTCATTGGGAACTGGAGTAATCTTGTTAGACTGTGAGGATCTCTATCTGCATGATATTTTCGTTAATGCATTTCTCTGCTACATGTTGCACAATATTCTGATATTTTGTTTTTCCTCTTTGGACTAACGAAGTGAATTATACGCAAGTGGACTAGAAGGGCCCATACCTCCTACCATTCTTTCTTTAGAGAAGTTGACAGACTTGTGAGTCAAACTACTTCCTGAGATGCACAGCAATAAATACAATGATTTTGGTGTTTCCTCTTTGAAGAAGAGAGAAAGAATAAAGGGAACTTTAACACATTCTTTTCTTTTCAATGTACAGGAGGATCACTGATATGTCTGGACCAGAGTTTAATTTACCCAACATCCCTCCCAGAGTGAAAACTTTGTTCGTCACCTGTCCGTAAAATGTCTAAAATAAACTTGAGAACATGTTCTATTGAGAACTAATTAAGCCTATCTTTAATTTCTTTGAAGGGTTTTGCGAAACATCAATTTAACTGGTGTGATCCCAACAGATGTGTGGAGATCGGATTTTCTGAAAACGCTGTAAGTCTTAACACCTTCACTCATCACCTTATCTGTGCTGTAATGTGTAAAACTTATAATATGTTTACTGCAATGCCATAACACAGGCGTTCTTCTTATATTTATAGTAGGAGATGATTGTATACAAACGGGTAAGGGATACACTATGAAAGTTGAGATACACTTGAAGTGATCTTAGCCTGATCCTTATCTCCTTCTGCAGTAGTGGATAAGCTGAGTTTAACTGTATTGTTAGTGGGTTTCACTAGGTCTCCAATATAATGTGATAGAAGTTAAAAACATGAATATATTTTAATAACACCGCAAAAATTGCCTCACTACCGGGTTATCCTCTCATAACTTGCTTAAAGGTGAGAAACAAGTAGAAATATATTCGTCGGGATATGTTACTGATGGGTTTGAAATTCTAATACACTAACCATCTACTACGAGACATCTGGCATTAATTCTCATAGCAGGAAGTTTGAGAGAGCTCCATATGACTATACTCTCTATCCTAACCAAATGCTCTTCTGGACTATTGCCAGCCACCATGACCAACAGTCCTGTGATCATTTTTTTTCCCCTTTTTGATAATTGCCTGTGAATCATATTTACTACACTGAAAAGGGCTTAATTCATGAAAAATGTTTCTCAGACCAACACTCGTACATAAATATATAGTTTGTAGAAGCACAATCCCGATTCCCTTTGCACCTCTTAAATCCCATTCTGTTTCTTTAAGAAACCACCATCAAAATTCTCACAGGTGGTCTATTGCATTTCATTGATCAAGTTACTCAGCCTACTGGAGATTAATCAGAATCAGGACCTATTTCAATCCAACCCTGGTTGCATGTGAATCATATTTACTACACTGAAAAGGGCTTAATTCATGAAAAATGTTTCTCAGACCAACACTCGTACATAAATATATAGTTTGTAGAAGCACAATCCCGATTCCCTTTGCACCTCTTAAATCCCATTCTGTTTCTTTAAGAAACCACCATCAAAATTCTCACAGGTGGTCTATTGCATTTCATTGATCAAGTTACTCAGCCTACTGGAGATTAATCAGAATCAGGACCTATTTCAATCCAACCCTGGTTGCATGCATCGGCTAAAGTGCTACAAGTGGCCTAAAGGGAATTCACTTAATTATCGCCCCCCCATTTCATCAAATTCTGTTTTCTTTTTTCCTTCCTGATGATCTGGGACTATCATCTCCTCAAGTTCAGCCGCTCTGTCACTCCTATCGAATTAAATTGAAAGAAATTGCTGAACAGTTTTATCTTCTTGTGTTACAAAGATTTTGAAAACAAAATTGTGGTTTAGTGTTGGAATTAAACATGTGCGGTGTAAGATCAACACAGTAATGCAAGGTTAAAAATCAAAATTCCAAATTTGCCTCTTACTCCTTTTTCTTTGTTTTGTCCATGTTCTTTACCCTCATGTTAATATTTAAAACCATCTTGTTTTGAAATAATTGATTGTGCTTCCATGTCTTTTTAAATCTCATTGATTCTTTTTTTATAAGCTTGTAATTCTCCCATGAGACCTTGTATTGAGAGAATATCTATATTTTGTGATTTCTATATCGCGATAACAACATAATAGAACTTTTTTTGTAGCGAGCGTAGGATCTTCTCTATCACACGTGTCTCTTTTATCTTCTCTTCATATCTCTTTATTTGATTGTATATGGTCAATATTCTTGCAAAGTATTCTGAAATATTCTCTTATTTAATCATATATAATTAACTTTTTAAAGTCACCACGTAGCTTTTGTAAACACACTTTTCTCATATTGTCAAGTCTTTAATTTGATTCATGCAAAATTTTCCATGCATGCTTGGCAGTGGTTGTGTTGACCACTATCTCAAAAGTGGCATCATCTAAACATTAAGGTGATTGTAAGTGCTTGTTGATTCTTTCTTCATGTCTTTTGCACGACCTCACTTTAGACTGAAGTCAACATTACTCCATTTATAGGCTCCTTAAAGCCTTTGTCAACCTTCTCTTATATATCTTGAAAACCTAGCCAAGCTTTTAATCGAATACATCTAATTTTATAGTTGTTCTTTGTCAACCTAGGACATTGAAGTGAGAAGTTTGGATTGACCATGTCAAATAATCAAATCTAGGACTCTTATATCACTTGTAGGAAGTAAAACAAGTGTGGTATAAGATCAACACTATAATGCAAGGCCAAAAACTCAAGAACAGGAAGAAGATGGAGAGAAATGAATACTTTTATTAAGTGTTTATCTTTAAGCTCCCTTAATTATTTCTCTCTTTTTGAACTTATAATAATGCTAAATTGCCAGCCTTTTTATAAGCATAAAGTCTTAAACAATCAAGAAATTAAACTAAAACTAGAAAATATTAATTTGAACAAAAATTGTATTTTATCGACTGAACCGGTCGACCGATTCATTTAATCCAACTGGTCGCTCTGTCTCAACCGATCCCAACCGATCAACTATTCAACTAATTTCTAGAAATCTTACTTTCAACATTTAGAACCTTATTTCTAAACTTTCTTCCAAACATTCTAAGCACTTTTACATCCTTGACATTTAACTCGGTTTGTGTTTAACCATGAACCAAATGAAACCTAAGTAAAAACAATGCAGTTATTTGCATTTCGCAGAAGGAGCTTGTCTATTGCAAAAATAATTACAAAGGTGCAGGGATATTCTGAAAACTAAAGCTGGAAAATCTTTTACTGTAATCTTTTTCAGGGATTTAACTTTCAACAAGTTGGAAGGAGACATTCCTCCAGATGCAAAAACACGTGAATTGATGTAAGTATTTAGATTTGAATATTGTAAATCAGAATGTTGAAATCTGACCATGGATCGATGGATGAATGAATTATGCTGAAAGAATCAATCTGGCTTTTGAAAACCAGGTTTTTGAGTGGAAACAAGTTGACTGGAAGTGTCCCAGACTCATTTCTCAAAACAGGCAAAGATATGTATGTTTCTGAAATGTATCACTGGTTTCAGTTATTTCAGTTTGGATATTCTGTTCAACTTCTCCGCTCTCTTGTGAAGATATAACTGCTGATGATTGATCAACCATTAATATTTTTAAAGTGGTCTTCTGAGTGAATCTTGATAATCTAAGGCTACATATATATTCATGCCATAGTCATTTTTATCTATCCCAGTAGCGCCTCAACGAAAGCCTAGTTTCTGAAAATATGTGGTTTTTTTTTTTAATCTTGCTTAGCATTTCATTTGTTCCACTTATTATTAATTTTGTTGAGGTTCATATTCATATTTATGATTCCCTTGGCTTCTTGCAGTGATGTTTCCTACAATAACTTTTCATTGCCGCGAAGCTGTCAAGATAACCAGTAAGGATATCTATTTTCTTAAATTTGGGATACTCCTGGTTGCTGCGAAACTTAATGATTTGAATCTATAAACCAGGGGTACAAACACGTACAGGAGTTCATTCATCAAGAATAACTTGTAAGGCTCCTCTTATACACTCTGGAGAGCGATATTTTTGGTATTTCATGTTGTTTGAGATCCAATCTGGTAGTTGTCATACCAAGTCCAATAATCTTGTTCCAAGGAAAAAGCACCACAACTGATAAAAGAGGTGTATTTAATTTGGAAATGGATCGAGCTCTGGAAAGATAAAATTTCAAAATTCCCTGTTGGGATATTTTAAAGGGATTTCTTAAATGCAGACAGGCAGGTAAATATCCCTTATAAAAACTCACTCCCGTAGACTAAAAACATCTTTGCAATGTTGGAACCTGCGTTAACAAAATATGCTGCTAATCATATAAACCATGTTCATATATAGTTTTCAGGGGAGAAAATACATTATAAATCAGATACTAAGCAGGATTTTAACTGAATATCTTTGGAGTTAAATCTGCAATTTATAATTATATCTTTAAATCCTATCCAGATTTTCTTTCTCAGCACAAACTTGGTATCCTAGGATCAGATATACCAGGCCATGTCCTTACAAAGCTTTTAAAATAAATAGAAATCATCAATTATAGACGTTGTTGATTAATGCTGAATGAATGAATGAAGAACATAAGAATGTGACATGCTTTATTATTCATTTACCCCAAGATATAAGCACAAACACTCATGAAGAAGGAACAGCCATGCACCGATTTTCTTTCTTGTGGCATGGTTTCGATATCTGATTCTTACATTGCAGTTTGCAGAACCATTTGAAATTCTTACTATAATTTCCATGTCTTACAGAAGCGGACTTCTTCCATGCTCAGGCATACATGAATGCCCCAAAAGTATGATATTCTTTCCCCTCCTTAAATGAGAAGTAACGAAGTTCTTTAAAATCAAAGCAAATCCGTTTCAAATTTATTAGCATACCGAAATCAGTGATCTACTATAATATCAGTGTCTGTGTATTTATTCGAGCACGAGTACTAATTTCAATGTAGATTTTTTTGCCTTAATTCTACATCCTATTCTGCACACAGATCTATAAGGATGTATTCATTCTCAGTTTCGCTGGACAAGTAAGGATTTATCTGTAACCAAAAGATGGCCTCCTCACGTTTTCACCATCAATATCACTAATCGGAAACCAAACGTTGATAGAACAGCCTCCACCTCGAGTTGAACACTGATTGTGACAAGCCACTTGGAAAAGTATTAGCCAATGACTAATCGATTTGAAGCTATATAGTAGAGTAATAGCTCTTGTTGTAGAGCAAAGGGATCCAAAAATCTCAACACTTACACGCCCCTACGATATCAGAAGAATATTTGCAACTGTTCTAATGGTGTACTGATTTGAGCATTGTGGATTGGTGTACTAATTTGACGTATTGCAGGTTATCGTTCATTCCATATAAACTGTGGTGGACTGGATTTAACCAGTGGGAGTATCTTGTATGAAGGTGACGGAAGCTTTGAAAGTACTGATGCTGCTACGATTTATTCCAGAGATGGATCAAACTGGGGATTCAGCAACACAGGAGATTTTATGGATGATAATGATAGAGGCCCCGGATATATAATTCGTTCAAACTACTCTAATTTCCTAAAGGATACGGACCATACGGTGTATTCTACAGCACGCAGAGCTGCCATCTCTCTCACTTATTATGGATACTGTCTAGAAAATGGGATGTACACTGTTAAACTCGACTTTGCTGAGATACAATTCACAGATGACGAATTGTACAAAAGCGTTGGAAAACGCTTTTTTGACATTTATATTCAGGTAATTGAGATTAAATTATCCAAAAAGATGATTTTTTTTTCTTTCAAAAAGATCCTTTTAACTTGGGATTTGTTTTCCAGGGGAAACTAGAGAAACAAGATTTTAATATTAAGAAGGCTGCCAATGGATCTAACAAAGCTTATTCTAAAGAATTCAATGCCACTGTGACAGACAATACCTTGGAGATCCGTTTATACTGGAATGGAAAAGGGACTACTTGCGTTCCAAAAAGAGGAAATTACGGTCCTCTTATTTCTGCAATAACTGTATGCTCAGGCATGTTTTATATATATATATTCCCAGCATTTCATTTGAAAGTCACTGACTTTGCGAATTTCATTCATATACAATGACCTTTATCAATTAAGTTAAAATGAAAACCGAGTAATTACATCATAGTTTTATTCACCAAGTAGCTACGAGTTTAAATCTAATCACTCCCTCCCCCTAGTTGCATAATTAACAAACAAATTCTTCCTTATGAACCTGGCTTTGATTTTCATCTTAACTGTATGTAAGCTTCTACTCAGTTCATTATACCATCTAAGAAGCATTTTATGGTTTGTGGTTTTCAGGCCAGAGAACTTATTGTCCAGGTGAGAAGTGAACTGCTGCCCTACAGTGATTTATTGTCCCATTGGCTTTCTGTGTTTGTTGTACGTGTAACTTTGTTTAATTTCAGAACCTGGAGAAGCAAGTAAAACACCTATCGTGGTTGGAGTTGTCACTTCAGCCCTACTCCTTGTTTTCTTGGTAATGGGTGTCATTTGTTGGAAATTCTATTTTAGAGACAAGTTCATGAGAGAACGAGGTACATTGAAATCAATCATCTGCGTGCTAAAGCCTTTTCCTTAATTACTTAATTAGCAGCTATTACCCGCGCAAACATCTAGAATATAACACATCCGCGCATTGATGATGTTGAAGCATTTCCCTTGTGTCACCAACAATTATGTGCAGATCTCATGGGGCTAGATCTGAAAACT
>Ga0325414_1000540_pt1 | contig 31440 bp, 9 predicted proteins | sample PopdelMetagenome_8_FD_206183 | JGI IMG/M metagenome (GOLD analysis project Ga0325414, IMG submission 206183) | Populus deltoides microbial communities from Bellville, Georgia, United States - Leaf-PdKOR-R3 | ecosystem: Host-associated > Plants > Phyllosphere > Phylloplane/Leaf | place: USA... | reverse complement strand
ATTTGCAATTAAGTTTCATCCAAGCATTTATATACAAGAAATAAGGCAATTTTTTAATATATAAATCTTAAACTATTTATCTCATTTTCCACAATTTTATTTTTCAACTTTAATAAGATTTCAATAGAGTTTTCTTTTAATTTTTAACATTCCAGTTCTTCAATACTTAATAATCTATATAAAATTTAAATCCCTTTTTTTTTTTCATTATCGACACATGATAGTCTCAAGCATACCCCAATTTATTTATTCATGATTTTCTTATTATCATTTACATCACAATCTGATCACATAATTCCATAACATCATGTCAAATTATTTATTTAGATCATCTATACAATTTACAAAAGATATATATATATATATATATATATATATATAAGTAAAAGTGGGAGAATTTAAGTCAATCTTTTACAAAATAATAATAAATTTTTTTTATAGAAATAGAATTAATAAGTCTTAATAATTATGCAAAAAGCAAAGCACCAAATAGATACCTAATTAGCTAAACTAATAAAACAGATTAGATCAGCTTCTTTGCAATAGTGTGCAATGAAGCTATAACACATATAATTAAAAAAATAATAAATAAATTTAGTACTTAGTACCACAAAATGAATTTGATAATAATAGAGTTTGAGAGTAAAACCACAGTTTAATTTTTAACGAAACATTAATAAGAAGGTGTTCGGGAGAAACTGTACAAGCTACGCACACTCTTAGAGTAATATTATAGTTTCAAAACCTAACCTGACAGGTTAATTTGGGATATAGTTGATTTAAGATTGGAACCTGGCTAGATTTATAAAAAAATAAACATAATTAAAAATTTAATGGGTTGTCCAGCGATCCGATAAGATCCGGTCAAAAATATAATTGCAATTTATTAATCATTATTTTTTATTTTTATCAAAATAATATCATTTTAATTTATAAAAAAATTAAGATTAACCAAGATAATCGGATCAAAACCTATGACTCAGATTTTAAACCGGATCGGTCACTAATACCCAATAAATTGCTATTAGTGTTGCTAATTTCTTTCTTTTTATCGAACTTTTTTCGTTTGGACTTTGGCTTCCGTGGAATGTTCCTTTCCGTGTTTGCCGTTCGTATTTTTGCCACCCAAATCCAACAATGCCCTGTCGGCTACTTGCGCGGAAAAATTCACAAACCCCAAATGCATTATTTTCAATAAAGAATTAAGCAAAGAAAAGTAAACATTGAGACCTCCTAAGTCCAAGGTCTTTGTTGCCGCTGCTACCATTGTTTTCTTTCCTTTCTGTTTGCTTTCTCTGATCCCTCTTTTTGAGGGAATTTAAGAGAGGGATTAATTAATGGAGAGCATAGCACTATGGCAAGGTTTGACAGTTTGTGGAATTGTTTCATGGATTTTTATATCGTCATGTCTTAATGTCACTCAAAAACTTAGAAATTTGGTCCAACCTTGGGTATCTCACCATGTCATCACTGGAACTCCTATCATTCTCCAGATCCAGGTTTCTATCAATTTTCATCATCATAAAAAGAACCCTTTTTTTTGTTTTGAATTATGTGTGTGAGGTGTTCTTTTTATTCTAACTTTTTTTTCTCTCATTTTTGTTGTTTTTTTCCCCTCCCTCTCTCTTTTTGCTTTTGTTTGCAGAAATACCAGCATGGATTTTTGGATGCTTTATTCTCTGGATTGTCCTGTGTTGTTTCTGTGCCTTTCTACACTGCTTTTCTTCCTTTGCTCTTCTGGGTATGCTTTATTTCTTTTTGTCTAGTGCTTATTTTGGATTTGTATGGTAGTTTTGGTGGTAATTGGGTGGTTTACCATGTAGAGTGGACATGGCAAATTGGCTAGGCAAATGACCCTATTAATGGCGTTCTGCGATTATTCAGGAAACTGCATTAAGGTACTTGTTTGCTTTCTTTCAGACCTGATCCATGCCATTTCCCCTGCTGTTGTGTTCTTTGATTTTGAAGATGAACTATAAGGCTACAGGCTCTTTCTTTTTTTTAATAAATTGTATTGGTTCGCTGTTGATGTTTTATTTGTTATAGGATGTGGTATCAGCTCCTAGACCCAGTTGTCCTCCTGTTAAGAGAATGACTGCCACGAAAGATGAGGAGGAGAATGCTTTGGAATATGGATTGCCTTCTTCCCACACTCTTAACACAATTTGTTTATCTGGGTATTCATCTTCCTCCTTTTGTGATCATCTTTGCTATGTGGTTTTTGAACTGTGTCATAGGATTTACTCATCATACCGGTTACTGTTATGCTAGTAATTGAAGAATAGTTGCAGCTAATTTTTTAGACTTTTTGCATATTCCGAGAAAGTAGTGAAGTTGTTTCTTTCCCTAGTCAAGAATAGTGAGTATGCTTCCGTGGTTAAGCTCCTGATTCTTGCTTATTGGTAAAAAGCTGATTTATTTTTCTCTCTCGTATTTTGAATTTTGTCAAGGTTCTAGCTGTATGAGTATAATATTAATTAGTTGGTTGTTGTCTCCTCAAAAACTCCAATGAGGTTATTATATTGTTTTGAATTTTCACCTGAACATTCTGCAGCATGTTTCTTATTGTCCTAAATATACCCTCTTCAAATAATTTGCCAGATACCTATTGCACTATGTCCTATCCAATACCCAAAATCAAGATGCCTCTTTGAAATTTGCGGGATTTGCCATCGTTTGCTTGATTGTCTGCCTCACTGGTTTGGGTAAGTGTTTTTGTCTTTCATAAGTTGACATATTATCTATTTTTCCTTGTTTTTATTTCCAAAATGAAATTTGTTTCATTCCCTGGTAGGAAGAATTTACCTCGGAATGCACAGTGTAATCGATATCATAGCTGGTCTTGCCATTGGTTTTGCAATCCTTGCATTTTGGCTATCTGTCCATGATTATGTCGACAGTTTCATAGTCTCAGGACAAAATGGTATGTAATCTCATGGTACTAGCATTCATGGTTTTCAAATTTTTTAAGAGTTAATTGCAGAAGCTACTTTTATAAATATTAAATTGTTTCCTGACCAATCAAGTGTCACAAATTCGTGGAAGAAATGTGTGTTTGGCGAGTATGATTAAGCGAAGCCTTCACAGGAGGCTTTTCCATCCTTTCCATGTTTTCAAAATTCTGAAGTCCTTTTCCCTCTTCTGGTCTTTTCACAATTGAAACAAATTCCTATTTCCATGGGATCAACTCTTGTGAGGCTTTGAATGCCAGTCGAAATTTCCTAATAGCACATCAGATCTGAAGTTGGTGAGAAGGACATTAAGTTTTTGACAAATAGGAAGGCTGTTTGAGAGTTCTAATTATCTACCCTCTAGGACACACATCTTTTTACTGAATCATGACTCAGGATATTGTTAATAATTGATTGGGATTGTTTAGGTTACAGGGGATGATTCCTTAGTGTTTGAATTATGAATTTTGTGTTCACTTTAACCTCGCCTTGCTCAAAGGAGGTATATTATGAACACATGATCCCTGTTCAAATACTAGCAGTATTGTTTAACATAAGGTGGGATCTGGTTGAGATTATGGATATCTAGCATCAAAACTTTTAATCTAGATAAATTCACAAGAATTGTATTCTCATTCTGTATATATTATTTCACTTGCAGTTATGACCTTCTGGGTGGTCCTAAGTTTTTTATTGCTGTTTGCTTATCCGACTCCAGAACTTCCAACTCCAAGCTTTGAGTTCCATGCAGCCTTCACTGGTGTTGCATTTGGAATAGTAAGCAATCACTCACCCAATTAACTTTGGATTATAGTATTAGCTTGTATGCCTTTTTCTGTCACCAAAATTTATCAAAGATCATGCGCACTGGGATGTTTTTGCCCTATTATATGTTTCATTCTCATCCTTCTTTGAAATAGGGAGAAATGAAAGCCTACATTGTTGAGACTCGAGAGAACATCTGAAAGGAGAAATAATGGAAACTTGGAGGCATTTTGATTAACCTTGATAAATATTGGAAAAATAAATCTCATCGGTGAACCCATGTTCCATGCATAGAAGAAAATACATTTAGCGAAGGAAGCTAATTAACTCTACCATAATCTTTCTGCTCGTTATTTGTAGAAGGGAAGGCAAAAGGTTTTAGACCATTACTTATCATGGCATAGAACAAAAAAGCGAGAATAGGATAGTGAAGAGAGGAGGAACAGGAAAAGAGAGCTGGGGGGTTGAGGTGGTCTGAACTTAATTGCACAAGCATGGAAAAGGGGGTAAAATGGTCTAACAAAAATGGACAAATTATAAGGTAAGTGGATAATCTACGTTGCTCCCACATCCATGATGACAATATAAAAGATTGTTAATGCATATCGGCAATCGCATAGTGCCAAGGATAAGCTGGGAATTAGTGCCATGCACGTCTCCAAGTAAATTCTTTAAAGGCAAGCAGAGAGTCATTTAGGATATGGACAAGAGTGAGAACATGTCTGGTTGCATGTGGTGGGAAGAAAATAGAGGAAAAAGCTTGAGGCATTTGAATTCCAAGATCAAAGAGACAGCAAGTAGAATGTGTAGGGAATAGAATATGGCTAGTCCTGCTGTTCAACAATGAAGCACCAAATATGAAGTATCAACTTCCTAAAATTGTTTATAGTGCATCTCTCCTGTATCGCCATGATGAAATCTTCTCATGCATTATCGTTCTTTCTTAATGAAATCTTCCCAGCTAGTAGATAGAGGTTGCTGGCACGCTGAAACTGCATGCAGACTACTGCACTGTCTTATCCTTTGAAATGAAATTTTCTGATTTAATCTGCCTCTTGATGAGCATAGGTGGAGTTTGGGATCGCATGGGCATGCCACTTATCAGCGTGGTAGTGTGATCCCCCATATGCTATGGTTTTTCCATAAATAAAGGTTAATCAAAGAACAGTCTTGCATTTTATGCTTTGGGCCTGCTGGAAGATTCATGTCAATTTGAACTTAAAGAAGCAGAACATGGATGTCGTTGAGAATTTTTTTTTTTCAAGTTGCACATGTCGTTGAGGTTTTTGTTAAACTTCACTTGTTAAGTCTGAAGTAGCTTTTCATTGTTGTTATGGAACAAGCTTACGTAAATAACTTTCGTGAGCAAAATTTTGCAATATTTGTCAGGTGGCTGGCGTCCAGCAAACCTACCACCAGTTCCACCATGAAGCAGTGCCGCACATATTTACACCACAACTCACCATCCCAGCTTTTTTTGGAAGAGTGCTCGTGGGCTTGCCAACAATACTCGTAGTGAAGTACTGCAGCAAGGCCCTGGCTAAATGGATCCTTCCTGTCGTCTCAAACACCTTGGGCATCCCTATAAAATCAACCAGCTACATCCCCAAGCTAAATGGATCGGTTACTGGGAAGAAATCGGAAAAGAATAAGCCGACAGGTTATGCTATGAAGCTTTTCTTCTTCTCATCTCAGGACACATTTGACGTGGACACAGGTATTAGATTCCTCCAATACTCGGGCCTTGCTTGGGCCGTGGTGGATCTTGTTCCCTCTCTCTTCTCGTATCTGAGGTTGTAAATTTGTAATGATCCTTGTCATTGTTGTGCGTGTCATTATAGGCATATGGTAAAAAACGTGTTCTAACGAGAATGTAACATATCTTGTTCTTGTATATGATGGTATAATTTTTGTCATCGATGATTACATCTCTTGCTTGGCAACTGATCCTGCCAGCAAGATTTTCAACAAAGCATCCACATGCACAATCACAGCACAGAGATGAGGCACCATTCAAAAAAACTCCAGCGTAAAGCATCAAGAAAGTTTGAAATTAAACAGGAATCTTACATTCAAATGTTAGAACGCTGTCTGCATCAGCTTAGCCGATTCCCACAAAGAATCCGGCGCGGTTTCAAGTACAAGACAAGAAAGAAGAGGCATTCAACTTGCCTATTATAATACAAGCTTTTCTCGTCTCATAACCTTCAGCTGGGCATAATAAAACTTCCATAATAAAACTTGTATGTGAGAGCATGAGGGGGGCTGCGGATGAGGAAGTGGAAGTGGTATTACGAAAGGCTGCTTACAGAAAGTAGTCAGGTGTTCTACGGGTGACGTCAGGTTCTCCCCTCCTGGGAGCTGGTTCAAACTGTAATGCACCAGAAATCCGTAATGAGAAGCACACGCTAAAATTATGTATGATCATGTGAGGAATATAAGCTGGGGAAATATACCTGGATGAATGTGTGCCCGTTGCAGTCATCAACTTCCAATATGGAGGCCATGTTTCCACAGCGGTAACAATAATTAGGTGCGCTAAATATGGTAACCACCTTTTGTTCCTGTGCCAAAGAAACAATGTCATCCCCAAACCTGAGATTTCGTCCACACATGAAAGTGCAGATAACATCCATGAATTTTAAGATTGATAATTACATGGGCCCAATTAAATCCGTCCATGACAAGCTGGTGTGCTCTAGCAATCAACTTCAAGCTGTTTGTATGATTAAATTGCTCAGATATATCCTGCATAAAATAACATAAGTAGATCCAGAGAATTCAGGAGAAATGAGATCACCATGGTAACTTAGATAAAAATGACATTCTTTGTACAAATAGAGGTGGAAAACATGGAGCTTAAGTTACCTGGCCAAAGGTATATCCAGCACCACGAGGTGATATACCCCAACCACATCTGTCATCTGGATCAGACCACAACAGATCACACATGGCTCCTTCATGAGGAACTTCTTGAACACGATCAAAGTTCCTTATGTTATCAAGGGTCTCTATGGTTGGGGACAATCCACCATGCAAACAAAATATTTCAGACTCAACCTACAAAAAACAATATGGAAAAAAGGGACTTCAGGAATTACTAAACATAGCCAATAAACAATGATTCATTTCAACATCCATCAAACCATTAGTTTTTACTGCACTGGCTTGTCCCAACACTGTTGTTGATCTAGCTTTCTACAACACCATAAAAAGCTGAAAAACTCGCCCAAGGGATTCCTCAATATAATATGAAACAATTTCTGTGATATATTCAGTGAGAAATGCAAAATTAAGTTATAACCATGTTAATAAATAGCCATTAAGACTGTTTTAGAGGGAACATTTTGAACATGGAGAAATGTGAGGTGGAGCTTCCAAAGACCGGAATACTAGGAAATGCAAACACATTCATGATTTACTAAATGATACAAGCTCAAAAAGCTAATTTAACAAGAACATTATCAAAGTGAGAATAGCAGTAATAATGGTGAAACTCAAAGGTGGAATAAAAAAGAACATGAATCAGCTACAAAGCATCTCTTCTATATCTAGCTAGGGATTAGAGTAGGCTGGTTAATGTCTCCCTATTTATTTTTCCCCCACACCCAGGGTTTTTTACAGGAAAATCAACAGTACGCCCCAGATATAGCAAGTCTTACTAACCAAAGCAGTCAATGGAAAATAGTCAAAAAGGTCCGTGAAGATCTTCCAAACATTAGCGTTACCATACCTGTAATATGTCATGAGAAAAGAGCAATATCAGATATTTGCAAGAAACTAGCAAAATTTACAAAAGTTCTGCATGATAGTGTGTTAAGCATGTCAAATCATTGAAGAGAATCTAGAAGGGTATACCACCAGCAGCTCAGACATTAAAACTAGTCCCCCACTTTAATACTACTTATTAACAATACTTCATAAATTAATTAACTCTTTCCATCACTAAATTAGTGCATGTTAAATTATACCAAAGTGCTACCAATTAAATTCCATATTTTAAGAAGTAAAGTTATCTGTAGTAAAAAATAAATTCATGTCAAATGTATGAACAGATAGAAGTGTTCTGTATTAGCATACAGAAGCAGAATGGAATGCACAAGAATAAACAGTAATGAAAAAGTTCACCTAACTTCGACCAGATAATCAAGAAACTTCACAAGCAATGAAGATGTAAGAAACCGGCAACAGAATTCCGAAAGGAGCGTTTAATTTGGATTAAGACAAGTCCAACTACAGCAAAACATGATCAGTTAAAGTAAAGGTGACGCACATTAATAATTTACTATATACTTTGAGCAAGTAGTCAAACGAGCTTGATACATGGAAGAAAAAAAAAATGAAGAAGAATAGAGATAAACAAGCTAGAGCTGCATGCTAATCCAAATAGGGGGGTAGAATGCCATAACTTGAATATAATACTTCAACACTACTATTATTAACACCTAAGCAGCTATGAAAAAGTCATCACTGGAACAAGAAAAAATAAACTTCAATGCAACCTTACAAACTTTGATGCTGATAAATTTCAACGGATAAAATCATCAAAAAAAAATTGAAAAACTAAAGGAGAAAAAAGAATATTCTAGTGAAAGTCAGCATATACTCCATATGCATTATAAAGATTGCATGTTCAAATGTGCCAATATTAGAAAATATTGGAACTATTAAAACCTATAACCAACAAAAAAAGGTTGCAAACAGAAAACTCACTTTCGTAGACATTCATCATAAAACCCATAAACCTGAGTAATCTGCAAGGGGAAAAATAATGAAAGCAATCAGTGTTTCCATATGCAGCACATGGCCCACAATCTGAAGTAAACACAATTAGTGCAACTTAAAATTTAACTTCAACTGTCCAAATAAAACTAAGTATCACATCTTAAAGAAGTCTACATTGAACATCAACCTCTCTGAAATTTGGTCATAAATATAGTTGATGAGATGTCAATCATACACTAAACTATTTAAAATTATACATCAAACTTACAAGTTCACACAGTAGCTTTGTAAAAGAAATAGAAATATTATCACCCACACAATCTTCAGGATCCAAGCATTACCGTAGTGGTTGGTAATACATAAAAACTCATAATGAAAGCATGACAGACAAAATGAAGTACCTGACGACTTTCATGGTTTCCTCTAAGAATGGTAATCCTCTGGTGATAGCGCACTTTCAATGCCACCAAGAGCTGGAAAAATTATTAAAAAGTGTCATGAATTAAGACCTTCCAAATGTCAGACCATTTATATCCTCAGATTGAGTTGAGAAAGGAAGTTTTTGTTAAAATTAAGTCAAACAGAAGGCAAAGAATGTCAGCATGCAATTTAAGTTTATATTAGCTGAACCAAACATCATAGGAGACCAAATCTGAAATTCACAGACCATCTTTCAAAAATGATTCCCAACACTTGAAATTGCAACACATTAATATCATTTAATGTGCCAGTAAACTATTTTTAATTTTTTTCTCTGGCTGCTTCAGCCACTATCATGATATTGCAGGAAGAAGAACAAGCCTCGGCAACAAAGGTCCTTATGTTCATGATAGACTAGCAGCCTTGATTACATTACCTAACAGATTTATTTAAAAAAAAAAACCTGTTAGGTAATGGAATCAGGGCTGCTAGTCTATCATGGACATAAGATCTTCTTTCTGTCATTATATGTAAGCAAGGAGTGACATGTTCTACACCCTTTAAAATATTAATCAATTAATGAAGCAACAAAAAGCAAATGACAGGATGGATTGTGTACATACCGTCACAGTTTCAACAGAATAATAGCCACGGTCCACGTAATCCCCCATAAACAAGTAATTGGTATCAGGACACTGTCAATAAATTTAAAAACAGTCACAAGTCTCATGTGGGAATTAGATAGAAACAAAATATGGGGCACAGAAGCAACAAATGAATGCAAAAAAAAAAAAAAAAAGACCATCAATACATTCATAATGAACCCAAAAGACTAATCAAAAGATAACCAAATTGTTAAAAGAATGGTTACCACTTTAAATGTACCAAAAGACCACACTCGAAACATAAGGTGAAAACCAGTAGTTAGTACTTTAAATGACATGAATTAAAGAATCCACAGCACAGTGAACAAAAACAAGCAGTTTCCTGACCAATGACAATCTACTTGACTATACCTCAGAATAACTGGAATCTTCAAAAGCATTTGGCACGGGTCTCAGTAAACTATTTAAGACAAAGCCCTCATCTGAAACAGAAGAGTTGAAAAACTACAAAGTGGTGTCATAGTCAGAACTGATACCTTCCCTCCAATCCGAAAAAGTTCTGCAAGATCATGAAACTGCCCATGAATATCGCCACATATTGTCACAGGGCTTTTCACAGGCTGTCATCCAAAAACAATTCAACAAACTCAACATCTTTTAATCCCAGCGCATACTAACAGACCAGTTGAATTCATAAACCAAAAAAAAAAAGGGACTATAAGTTAAACCTGAACATTGCTTTCTTGCATTAGTATCTCCTTAGCTTTCTCGCATAATGCCCTAACCTACACCGAGACAAATCAACAAAAAAGATTAACTCGCGCCATTCTTTACCATAAATAAACAAGAAAAGAACGCGTCTAAATAAATAAATAAAACCCTAAACCTTTCCCGCGTTGTGCGACCGCATCAGTAAAAGCAAACAGTATTTATTTTGGAGATCATTTATATTTTAACCACAATATTTTCTTTTCTTTCTCTACCAAAAAAAAAAACAGAGAAACAATTCAATCCAGTTGAATCCAACTACCAAAAAAACAATTAAAAACGCTAATCAAATGTAAAATTAGGTAATTCGATTCGACTTTTTCATAAATCAAATAGAAATAGAATTGAGCAGAACCTGAGGTTCAGAGAGAGGCTTGCACTGCATGAGTTGCTCGATCTGTTGATCAAGATCGGTGATTGATTCAAAAGATAACGAATTCGTCCCCATCTTGATCGATCTTTAGCACCGAATCGGGTTTGCCGATATCCCGATGAGGGGTAACCCTAACCCTGGATTGAATCAAGCAAATTTTACTCCCTCGTGTCTTTCTTTTTCGCAGTTTTTCTTTCGGGAAGAGTAGTGAACGAGACAGCACAGTCTGATACTTTGGTTAAGAGGCTGAAAAGAAAAATAATTTCCCTTCCCTTTTTTTTTTTTTTTTTTTTGAAAATTGTATTTATGAGATTTAGAGTAATATTGTTAAAAGTTATAATAAAACATTATGAAAATCTAAAACATAATTTTTGAAATGAATTTACGTGATAATGGTCTCTTGGTATTAATTGAAAATAGTGTTTCGTATTCAAAAAGTCGTGTCATAATACATAAAACCTTGCATAGAAAACTTGAAATGAGGTAGATAGCTCATTTATATATTTTAAAAAAAACTAATGCAACTATCTAATTAAATAAATTAAAAACTATTTAGATAAATAAATAAATAAATAATTATTAATAATAACTAAAAATAAAATTAAAAAAATCAAGAAACAGATATAAATCAAGATATTTGATCTCGTTATATAAAAAATTTTAATGAAATAAATAAATAAGAAAAATAAACAATGTAGATTATAGCCCTTATCGATTTTAATAAATTAATTATATTTTAATTAGATAAAAAATTTTGCAATGATAGTAAATGGATAATTTTTTCAAAAAAATTATTTGGAAGTCCAAAACTAGATTTAAAAAAAAAAATCCTAAGTCAACTTGAGATAACATCATAGATATATAACATGAATAATAAGGGCCGAGCTAACCCGTTTTAACTGGCAAAACTCATGACCCAAGCCATAAAATTAGAATAACTAGGTAAATGTTTTTTTTTAAGAAAATCATAAAGCCAATATTTTGTTAAATAAAAAACTTAATATCAAACGATGAGATAAAAAAAAAGCCAAAAAAAAGATGTAAACCCTCATTAACTTTTCAAACTTGTGACCTAGGTCATTAAATCAGAAGTATAATACATGGAAAAAACCACAGAGCCGATCCCTATAAAATCAAATTTAAAGTATGAAATCAAAGAAAAAATCAATTACACAAAATATATGAAATAAAAAATAGTAATTAAAAGGATGAGATGAAAATCCAAACAAAAGATAAATTAGAGAGTAACAAAAATCTTTAATTGGAGGATTAAATTGAAAAGAAAAATATATTTAATAAAAGAAAACAAATCAAATGAATAAGGATCAAGTCAGAAAAAAAAATACACAAGAACTTGGATTGAAGAATGAAATTGATAACTAGTAAAAATTTTACAAAAGGATAAGGGAACAAAGTAAAATGAAAAGAATAAAGACCAAATTTTTATATATATATATATATATATATATATATATATATAACCCAAGTCATAAAATTAGAATAACTAGGTAAATGTTTTTTTAAAGAAAATCATAAAGCCAATATTTTGTTAAATAAAAAACTTAACATCAAACGATGAGATAAAAAAAAAGCTAAAAAAAAATGTAAACTTTCATTAACTTTTCAAACTTGTGACCTAAGTCATTAAATCAGAAGTATCATACATGGAAAAAACCACAGAGCTGATCCCTATAAAATCAAATTTAAAGTATGAAATAAAAGAAAAAATCAATTACACAAAATATATGAAATAAAAAATAGTAATTAAAAGGATAAGATGAAAATCCAAACAAAAGATAAATTAGAGGGTAACAAAAATCTTTGATTGGAGGATTAAATTGAAAAGAAAAATAGATTTAATAAAAGAAAACAAATCAAATGAACGAGGACCAAGTCAGAAAAAAAAATACACAAGAACTTGGATTGAAGAATGAAATTGATAACTAGTAAAACTTTTACAAAAGGATTAGGGAACAAAATAAAATGAAAAGAATAAAGACCAAATTAATATATATATATATATATATATATAGATAAATTGGAATCAAATGACTAAGTTGAAAATAAATATTTTTTATATATATAAAAAGAACAAGAACAAAAATCAAAAGGCTAAGGAATAAACTTGAAGTATTAAAAACAAAAAGGGTCAACCTATAATTCTTAGGAGAGAAGAGATAAAAGAAGTAGAAAAGACAAAAGAGAGACCTATTGGTGAAAATCACCCCATCTTGCCGACATGCACAACACCAAGAGAAAAAGGACGCGACAACACTTCCAACAACATAGTAGAAGGGCAAGTTTGGCCACTAGGAGGCTATACATGCACTATCCAAATGGCTTAGACACCTCCTCCATGTTGGCATTTGAACAACACACAACAACAATATTTTGAATTTAAATATTAACTAATCAAGTGAAAATGACCAAATTGCCCATAATGATTCTATAATTAACAAAAAAAAACTTACATGAAAGGATAAAAATGTCCCTAGATGCATGGCTTATTTTTTATTGGATTTAAAGGTAAAAATATCTTTTTATTGTATTTTAAAAAGCAAAAAGACAGAAATATCATTGGTCAACAACTTTAGATTTTGTTGACTATGGGGGTAATTTAGCCATTTTATTGTTTTAAAAACTTAGAAAAGACACATGTATCTCTAAAAAAATCTTTTAATGACCAATGAACTATATGAAAAGACCAATTTACCCCCAACACCACGACATCTTTTTTTCTTCCAATGGCAAAAAAGTAATTTCATTATTATAATGAATAGTTAACTAAATCTGGGTGTACATTGATTTTCCTGTCTGTTTTATAGTTTTTGTTAACTAACTCTTTGACTCACACCATGCTGTGGGTTGAATATGTTTTTTCCAACAAAAAAATTTGAACATATAGGCTTTTTCGATGCTTTTTTTGCATAAAAAATTAAGTGTAAAACAAAAAACTTATTCACATATGTAATTAAATAAATTAAGAACCATTTGTATCAATAAAAAAAAAAGAGTCATTGATGATAACTAAAGATGTAACTAGAAAAATTGAGAGACAAATATAGATTAAAATATTTGATCTTGCAACACGGGCTATTTACTTGATTGTGTTTAGGAACTCTATTGATTTAAATTAATTTTTTATTTAATTAAATAAGAGTAGAAATATGCACATGCATGAAATTGATTGAGCAAAACCAAAGAAAAAATTTATTATACAAGGTTGCATTTATTAAAAGCATTATCCAAATATAAATATCTTTGTTTTTAAAATTAAATTTCATTCATATAAAAAAAACTTATTGATGAATTAGAATAATATCGTCAAAAATTAAATACATACGAATAATTAAAAAAACAATAGTTATTTAAAAAAGATAAATAAAAAATTAAGAGAAATGGTACTATTTTAAATATAAATTAAAAGTCATTTAAAAATACATATTTAGAAAAAGCATCAATTTAAAAAAATAAAAGAAAACAAAATAGATCAAATGTTGTTGGGTCAGTCAAGTCAGGTCAGCACACGTGCTTTTTGAAAAAGACCCATACATGAGGGTGTCTATTTATATATATAAAAAAAACCTAATGGGGTATATGATTATGAAGGCAAACTAGAAAAGATTATGAAGTTTAATTCCAAAATAACCCAATGCTAAAAGATGCAACGTAACAAATATTAAATTAAAAAAAATGATCCTAAGAAAATACCCAAGTCAACCCGGGCTAAGTTATTAACATGTGGTCTAATTGATGGGATTTGGATAAACGAATAGAAAGGAAATTGAAGAAGAAGCCCGATATCAAAAAACTCAAACCTTGAAGGATAGAACGGAAAAGGAAAATTAATTTCCAATCAATTTAATATTGAAGGAAAAAATAAGAAAATATTAATTTAAGAAACTTGTCAAAGTAAATTCAATAAAGAACGACAAATAAAATGAATCAAGCTAACCCAAGTTATTTTCAAAAATAGTGAAAAATTATATAGAAAGCATATAAATAAAAACAACAAAGCTTAATTTCCAATTGAATAAATGTCAAAGCCTGAAGCTGAAAAACATGATCTTTTTTTTTAAAAAAAAACCAAGCAAACTCGGGTGAATTTTCTAAACTTGGGTTAATATATAAAACTCGTAACTCGTGAAATCGTAAGCCATGCTCAATTAAGAATCGTTCTAATCACCGCGAGAGAATATAATGCATATGTGTATCGTATAAACATCTCGAGGCATAATTGTTTTTTTAAAAAAATGTTAATTAACAAAAAACTAAAAGGACTTAGTGTTTTACTGTGATATACAAGAAGAATCACCGTGGATTGTACAGTGAAATAACACTTGTGCCCATCAAGTCTGAGAAATATTGACCTTTGAGTGAAGGGTTGTTATGTCTTGCACATTTTATGTACAGTAAAATTTCATTTTTGTCATTTGACTTTGGAAAATTAAAGGTTGTTTAGGAGGGTGTTTTCATATTTGCATCATGGTTTTTTTTATAATATTCATATGCCCTTAATACTGTTTTAGTAATTTGTATTATTATAATATTAATAAATCGATATAGTTGGCCTAGACATGCCATGCATATGTAGGCGTATCGTCGCCCCCACCCTATTCGGGCGGTGCGTGGGGGCACATACGATGGTAAAAAAAGGTCGATGGCTTACTCACCTGACGCGAAAGGTGGTAGGAAATCTTTTAGGATGTCACATTTTGTCATTTGAGCGGTGGTTCGATGACGATTGGTCCTTTTCCTCCTCTTTTTTTCTCTCTCTCATGCCTCAGTATATGTGCAAAGCTTTGACAAATTCAATTGTGTCCTACAATTTATATTTGTTTTGGGTTTAATCCTCATTCTTTTGATTTCTATTTTTGTTAGATTTAATGCTTTTTTAAGTTTGTTTTGTTTTTAATTTCGTCCCTCATTATTTAATCTAATTAGATTTTTTTATCCAATATAGTCTTTATTCTTTTAATTGCTATTTTTGTATCCTTTCATTATTATTTTTTAATTATGTCCCTGGGAGTTTGATTTAATTTTGTTCGGTTTCCAATTTTGGCCCTAATTTTTTTTTTGCTCTTTTTTTTTTATCATTTTCTTCATTTATTTTGTTTTTCAATTTAGTCCCTAATTAATTTCTTTCAATTATTTTTGTGTATTGTTTAGTCCTCATTGTTTTAATTTTAGTTATTTTATTAATTTTTTTTATTGTTTGAAATTTCTCTTTGTGGTTTTTTCATATCTGCCTTTTACAGGGTAATCTTAGTTTCATAACCTAGTTTACCATTTTTGACGACAAACCCGGTTTAAGCTCGATCATTTTCAGGGTCTTTTAATTTATTTTTTCGTTTGCATCATTTAACATTGAATTGTTGGGCCTTGAGCTTTTTTATTTGTCCTGCTTTTCTTTTTATTGAGTTATCACTGCCCCATATCTCAAATCGAAAGTTAGTTGAATTAACCTGGGTTGATTTGTTTTTTCTTTAATTTTTGTTTTTTGTTTTTATCATTTGCCACTAAATTATTGAACCTTGAGTGTCTTTTATTAAATATCATTTAAAACAAATGCATGCATGATGAGTTATCCCAAGTGCGGGGCGATAAAGTTAACCCAAGTTAACTTGTATTTTCTTACTAGTTTTTTTATTTAATTTTGGTATTTTTTTGTCAAGTGCTTATTTTCGAGGTTTGGTTTTTTTCCTCGATTTTTTATGGTTTTTTTTCAATTTTATCATTTTGCATGAAATAATTTTCCCTTGAACTTTGTTATTTTTTCGGTTTTCTTTTTGTTCCGTTATTACGATGATAGGTTGGTAAAGTTAACCTGGGTTAGCTTAGTGTTTTTTTGAAGTTTTTTTTTTTGAACTTTGTTTTGTTAGCTAGGTGCTTCTTTTGAATTTCTTCTTTTTATCTTTATCTCATATTGCAGGCTGTGGGTTTATCAAGTTAGGTCGAGTTGACTCATGTTTGCTTTTTCGACATTATATTTTTAGATTTTTTTTCATCTTTGACATTATGTTATTAGGTCTTGAACTCTAGGATTTCTTTTCAATTTTCTTTATGCAGGTTATTTCGGTCTTATATTGTGAGTCGCGTTGTGGTAAATTTAACCTGATTTGTCTCAGGTTATCATCGTTTAAATATTATTTTTTTACATTGAGAAAATTTGGACAGACCCACGACGTAATGCGAGTCACCTGACTAGTTAAAAAAAACCTAAAAGGTCTCAATGAAGCATTCACTGTGGATTCAAGCAGTGTAATTACATGTTTGCCCTTCGTTGGTCTTAACAATTGCCTTAGCACTGGGGGCAAAATTGTATTTTTCATGGGATCCAAATGTCATTTGAGAATTGATCAAGGGCAAAGCTGTCGTTCAAATTTATAATGCATAATGAAAATACTTTTTTGCCCTTAAAATTTGATAAAATATGGTCTTCTGCTAAGGGTTTTTTTTTTCGTTTTCTTTTAATTTGCATAGTAAAATAACGTTTATACCTTTGGATGCTAAAAAAATGGCATTGCAGGAAGATTTTATTTGTCTTTGCATTATTTTTGTACAGTAAAATTATGTTGTTGACCTTTAACTTTCTGGATTTAAAAAATAGCTTCGAAGGGCGTTTTGGTCTTTGCACCATGTTTTTTTTTTTTTTTGTAATTTGCCTTATTAAAATATGAATAAATTGGTAAAATATGCTGACGCATGCGTTAGTGCATCTGAGTCCTCCGTGCTATTTCAGAGGCGCGTGTGACCAATTACGATGGCAAAAAAATCGATCACGATCTCATCCGATGCGCAAGGATATGACGCAGCTGCTGGAGTGGCAATTGCGTCAAGGTAAGCGGCGGTTCAGCGACAATGGGGTTTTTTCTCCTGCCATTCGTTTCTCTCTCTAGGGTCTTGATTTTCGTGTCAGGCCTTGAAAAATTTAGTTATGTCCTCCATTTTTTTCTTGTTTTGGGTTTGATCCTTATTCTTTTGATTTCTATTTGCTTTGATTTTAATGCTTCTTGAAGTTTATTTTTTTTTTCAATTTCATCCCCCTCTGCATTTAATTTAATTTGCTTTTTTTAGTTGGTTTTCGTGGTTTTTTTTGAAATCTAATTTTTCCATTCTTTATCACTCTATTAATTTTTTTAGTCACGTTCTATGAGATTTTTGTGGCCAATTTAAAAATAACATGAGTAGCCTTGCCTTTAGTTTTCTTGGCTTTGTTAAATTTAGATTTTCTAAAGGAATCGTTTTTTTAATTGAATTAAATTAATTGATTTTATCATCCAACATTTAATTTTTTAGGTGTTGAGCAACTGGGTTGAGCCCGGGTCAAGAATTTAATGGACTACGAGATTGAGAGTTTAACCCGAGTTTACAAGGTTTGCATCGTTTTGATATTTTTTCTCTGATGAAAAATATGGTTTGTTGTATTTTGATTTTTTTATTAAATTTATTGATTGCGTCTCTGGGATTTAATTTAAGGCAATACTTGAAGAATTTGTTTTTTAAATCGGTATTCTATGTTTATTTTTTTTATTTAGTTGTTCAGGTATCATGTCTCGAGTCATGGGTTCCACAAGTTCACAGGTTTAGCTCGTCATTTTTTTCATTGCTTTTTAATATTTTTGAATCTCGAGTGAATTATCATAATCTTGAATTAAAAAAAAACATGCATAATCTCAATATCTTTTCTGTGATAAAAAAATAATAGATCCGTTGTGTTGCGCGATTCTCTTATCAATGATAAAGTTATGCTCGCAGGTTTTGACAACCTCACTTGGTTTTATCGGTGATTTGTTTTTTAATATTTTTTTCATTAATTTTTTTTCATTTTTATTTCAGGGGATTGGCAATTATTATTTCTTAGCTCTCTTTCAATGGTACAATCATGAATTTGTTTTATGTTTTTTTAAATTCAATAATTACACTTTGACATCATTTTTTACACTGGAAAAAAAAAACCAAAACGCAGCGAAGCGCAAGCCTTCAATCTAGAATCAGCTATAAAATAGGAAAACATCCGTAGCGATATTTTAGCTCCGTGTCCGATACTTGATAATAATAATAATTGGAAAAAAAAATTAAAAGTAAAAGAAAGAGCAGACTAGGGTTTCTTAATTTGAATTTTAAACTCAATTAACACAACACCTCTTCAGGTATTTCTCTCTTGCCTTCCATTTAGTTTTCTTTTCCACCTTTGGTACTCTAATTTTTATCATCTGTGTTTTATTTTTATTTGAGGGTTAATTTTTGTTGCAATTGGGATTGATCAAGTTTCTGATGTTCATTTTAGGGAATTTGGAATTGGATATTTTTTTCAGCTGTAATTTCGTTGTGATTTGCAAGCAATTATGAGAACTTCATGGTCAGATTCTGTGGCCAACTCTGCATCCGAGAATGCAGCAGCTTCTGGTTCGTCTGGTCCGCGTCCTACCCGTGCTACTTACATTCCTCCACACCTTCGTAACCAGCCGCCATCTTCTGATTCTCTGGCTCCACCACCTGCTGCTCCCTCACTAGGAAATGATCGTGTAGGTTATAGTGGGCCTGTGGGTGGCTCTCGATGGGGTGGTGGTGGTGGTTCGAGACCGGATCATGGGCGTTCCGGTTATGGTTCTGGTGGTAGAGGAGGTGGTGGTTGGAATAATAGAAGTGGTGGGCGGGACCGCGGGAGGGAGCGTGAGGTGAATCCGTTTGGTGATGATGGTGATGTAGAGCCGGCTTTTGGTGAACAAGAGAATACGGGAATTAACTTTGACGCGTATGAGGATATTCCGGTGGAGACGAGTGGGCACAATGTGCCACCGCCTGTGAATACATTTGCGGATATAGACTTGGGTGAGGCAGTGAATCAGAATATTCGGAGGTGTAAGTATGTGAAACCGACTCCAGTTCAGCGTAATGCTATCCCAATATTGCTTGCTGGGAGGGACTTGATGGCTTGTGCTCAGACGGGTTCAGGGAAGACAGCTGCCTTTTGCTTTCCAATTATTGCTGGAATTATGCGGGAACAGTATGTACAGAGACCTCATGGAGGGAGGACAATGTACCCTCTGGCTCTTATTCTTTCTCCTACTAGGGAGCTTTCGAGTCAGGTGTTATTCTGTTTCAGGCTAGTTATGTGCATTCTGGAACATGCAATGTCTTTATATGACTTGTTTTTCTTATTATTCTTTTGCTTGCAATATGACTGTAGATACATGATGAAGCCAAAAAGTTTTCCTATCAAACTGGTGTCAAGGTGGTGGTTGTTTATGGAGGCGCACCAATCAACCAACAGGTTTAAATCATGTGGAATTCATTTTTTCTATCACTACAGAATATCTTTTGTATGGTTTTCTTCTTCTTGCATCCATTAGCTTTAAAATGTTTTTGTTCATTTAAAACTATTCTATCATCGATGCTTTTCTTTTATCTCCTGCATCTATCCTATGATAGAGGGAGATAGATGTGACCAGAGTCCACTTGTGCCCCTTGTCCCTCCTATGTGGCAACATGGGGCATAATAAAGAAACGCTTGGATGGGTTTCCCTCACTTTTAGGTGATAGCTATGGCTTGTTTCTGCGTTATCATTTTGAATGTTATCTCCTTTACTGGAAATTGTTTGGATTACTAGTAAATTTGGGAACATGCTGTGGCACTAATATTAGAAAAATGAAGAAACATTCTCCTTAGCAGCACAGTTGTTTTTTCGGACCAGTAGCTTGGATTCGTTTCTGGATGTACTAGAACTGACACATCCCCCAAATTTCCAGTCTAAACCATGCTCAAAATGACTAAGATAAATTGCTCATTCTTCTAATGATTCTCACATGACTTGCATTGATTTGACAATTTCTTTAAATGATTTATTTCAAAAATGTGAACATGCATGCAGGCTTGCACTAATGTTTGGAATCTTCATATAGGTCTGTCATTATGTGCTTCGTTTTTTTGTCACAAATTTTATGGGTGATAATAAATGTCTCATACAATTGAAACATTAGTCCTTATGGCCTTGTTTGCATCATATTTCTAAGCACACTTACAGCTTTGTTACTGTACATGCTAGCTTACTGGGGATGCTTCTCATTGAAATATTTTGACTATTTTCTCACTTGTTTTGGTGATACTCTCTTCATACCGATCATTTTTTTTAGTATCCTGCATGCTCCATTTTGCTGTTGCATTGCAGATATTCATTCATTCATTTATTGATGTATACTTTTCCTAGAATTAGATGTCTCTTTGTAATTGGTTGATGTGAGGAAGTTAGTGTCATAGGGGTCCAATATGCTCATTCGACTTTTGGATCATTTTTATCTTTGTGGGGAAACTATGATTTGCAAGTGCCTCAGTGTTAGTGATTTCTGGAGGTTGTTAAAATAGATGATATGGCCACAATAAAGAGGTCAAGGTTAAAGTTGATTCAAACTGCTATAACCATGCCGCTGCCACCTACTACCACCCCACACTATGACCACCTCAACTGCTATAGCACCACCAGCAATACCATCGTACCTCTATCTTGCCAATAACACAGCCAAATACCCTTAACATTTATTCTTGTAACATTTTATCTCCATACCAAATTCAACCTTAGCATGAACATTATGGTACAAGGGAGCTGGTAGGTAGGTAGGGCAATATTTAAGAGACCATCATAAAACTTTCATAAAATTTTACTACGAAGCTACTTGCTTGATTTGGGGAATTGCAAGGGAAATGGTTATACAAGCTTTTACAGCATCAACGTCAATTGCATTGCTTAGAATACAGGATGTATGATTTTCTTCATTTTATTTTTGCCTTTTGTGACCACCCTTTAGCATTATTTTGCCTTTGTAGTGTTTCAAAGGAGTACTTGTCTTCTAGTTTAATTGTTCACTAGCTCTGTTTTGCTTGGTCAGCTCCGAGAACTTGAGAGAGGGGTTGATATTCTTGTGGCCACTCCTGGACGGTTAGTGGATTTGCTTGAGAGGGCCAGAGTATCATTGCAGATGATTAGATATTTGGCTCTTGATGAGGCAGACAGGATGCTGGATATGGGGTTTGAGCCTCAGATTAGAAAGATAGTGGAACAAATGGACATGCCCCCATGTGGCATGAGGCAGACAATGCTGTTCAGTGCCACCTTTCCTAAAGAAATACAGGTTTGCTTTAGTTGCTTTTGGTGTTGGTGTTAGTTTCCTCTCTTATCCTTGTGAAGCTCGGTGATTGATATACTAATATGTCTGGATATTCTATGTTGGTTATCATAGTGTTGGAAGTAATTTTTTTCAGTGAGTGTGCATATGTATTTATCTATTTTGTTGCTAAATTATGGTATAAAGTATCTTGACCGCTAAAGTTAATTGTTCTGTTCCTTGATGCACCTTTGGTTCCGTCTGGATAATTGCCTACTCAGATAGGCAAACACTATTTGCTATCTCGTAGTTATTGCAGTCTTTTTGGGTGATAACCATTCACATGGTGATGGTTGCTTGTTGATTTCCATTGAAAACTGCAATTTCAATTGCATCTGACTGATATTTGCAATTTGGTTGACATGCAGAGACTTGCATCTGATTTTCTTTCAAATTACATATTTTTGGCTGTTGGAAGGGTTGGATCAAGTACTGATTTAATTGTTCAAAGAGTTGAATATGTTCAAGAGATTGATAAGAGAAGTCATCTCATGGACCTTCTTCATGCTCAAAGAGAAACTGAAGTTAATAGCAAGGTACAGTGAACAACTTACCGACTTGCAATTTTATATGACCTAATCTGTTCTCTAGCAAAATTACTGGTGATTTGATTTATTCATATTGATCAAGGGAAAGGAGTTTGTCTCTTCCAACCTCATTAAAAACTTACACTATTTGATTTATCCAATGACAAGAAGGGTAAAGCGTAACAATTCATATTCTAAAAGGATAAAATTGAGGAAAAAGGATGATGACCTGCCTTACCAGAAGAGGAAACGAGTGTGTTAAGAGAGAGGTGAGGAAGTGAAGGATGCAAACAGGCTCATAAAAAAAGATTAAAACTTTTTAAAAGGAGTAAATTGAGGAAAAGGTGAGACAGGTCTTATCAGGAGAGGGAAAATATGTGAATGAGAGAGAAGAGAGGAATGATTGGCAGCCACCAAAAGAAAAACCTTTTCTAAAAGTGTACGTTAATACTTAGCACTGCAATGACAACAGATTTTTGTTAAATTCGCAGCATTCTCTGACATTAGTTTTTGTGGAGACAAAGAAGGGAGCCGACTCACTGGAACATTTGTTACATGTCAATGGATTTCCTGCTACATCAATTCATGGTGATAGAACACAACAGGTAAGTTGTCAGATTTGGGCATGTATTCTTTACTTTGTTTCTGTGGGATTGCTTAGAACACAACATGTATTCTGTACAGCATTGATGAGCTTAATATTGTTTTTTTTTTATTTTTTTATTTTTTATAACGATGATTCAATGGCATAAGGTAGTTAGTTTAGATTCCTTTCTTTGGTAAACTGAGAAAGTGATATTACAGTTTAGGATAAAGATCAGATGGCTTTCTTCATTCTGGATAGAAAACAAAAATTCTGAAGGTAGCAGAGACTTGCTCCAAAGTGTTTAATTGTCTTTTTTTGTTGTTGTTTGCTTGCACTATGCTATTACCAGTTATGTCTTCAATATGACTTCCTTTATGTTGGTGTACAGGAAAGAGAAATGGCACTTAGATCATTCAAGAGTGGGAAGACGCCAATTCTAGTAGCGACAGATGTGGCAGCACGGGGTCTTGATATACCCCATGTGGCTCATGTGGTGAATTTTGATCTTCCAAATGACATTGATGATTATGTTCACAGGATAGGACGAACAGGACGAGCTGGAAATACAGGGCTGGCTACTGCCTTCTTTAACGAAAATAGTATGTCATTAGCAAGACCTTTAGCTGATCTAATGCAAGAAGCAAATCAAGTAGTACCTGCGTGGCTCACTCGTTATGCTTCACGGGTTTTGCATAGTGGTGGCAAGAATCGGCGCTCTGCGGGAGCCCGTTTTGGTGGTCGTGATTTCAGAAGAGAGGGTTCTATTAACAAGGGTACAGAATATTATGGAGGGAACAGTAACAGTGGATATGGGGTTCCTGCTGGTTATGGTGGGGGGTACAATCCAGCCGTGGCCAGTGCTTGGGATTAGTATCATACCATTTTCTGGATTCAGATCTCATGCGTATATAGCGTTCTTTTCACAATTCAAGGATCAATTTTTTTTATCCTCCAGTAGCCTTAAATTGTCTTTTATGCAGAAGTTGCTGTGGGGTTAATCCCTGGCCTTCTCATAATGGTGAACCTACTTGATTTGATCAGGTAAGACATTAGATATTTGAATGTTAAAAATTGCATTACTTAGGCCGTCATTTTTTTGCAGTAGGAAAGCGATTTTGCATATAAAACGATTTCCTTGTTTTCAGTAATTTCAGTTCAAACTCAACAAATTGTAGCATTGACTCGGTATTTGCAAAGGAAAAAAAAAAAAAAAAACAGAAATAGTATCACAAGCTTTTTCCACCTTGTCATCTTAAAGACAAAACGAGCACAAACACAAACTTAACTAAATTAATCCACTTCCATTAATTTCAGAGGTTTCTTAAGAGCAGTCATCACCTGTTTCAACCTCTTCCTCCTCAAACTCTTCTTGTCCGGTTTCATCCTCCATATCACTTATCAGTTCGAGTTTCATTAAAAGTTTATATAGGCTATGTTTGTTTCTCGGAATTTACTTTCTGGGAAACCACTTTCCAAACTTTCCTGTGTTTGTTTGCCATTAGGAAAGTTGGTCAATGGAAAACACTTTCCGGCCAACGGAGAACACTTTCCAGTCAACGGAGAACACTTTCCGGTCAACAGAAAACACTTTCCGGTCAACGAAAAACACTTTCCAGTCAAAGAAAAATTTGATTTAGTTTTCAGGAAAGTGTTTTCTTTTTGGTTGTGTTTGTTTTCCGGAAAGTGGTTTCTGGAAAACTATTTTCCAAACTTTCCTGTGTTTGTTTGCCATTAGAAAAGTTGGTCAATGAAAAACACTTTCCAGTCAAAGAAAAATTTGGCTTGGTTTTCAGGAAAGTGTTTTCCTGGAAAATTTGGGCGGAAAACACTTTCTGGAAGTTGTGAAAAATTTAGAAATGTCATTATTTGCTGATTATATTAAATTTGATCCTCAAACTTTTGATTGTTATATATAATTTATTTTGTATATTTATTTTTCAATTCCATCTCTTAAAATTTAATTTTTATATTAATTTTGGTCCTTATTTTTATAATTGCTATTTGCTTTTTCCTTATCATTTTTTTATTGAAATTTTTTATCTATCAAATTTGATCCTTATTCTTTTGATTGTTACTTATTTTATTTGAAATAATTTATGAAATGTTAATTATTATTATTTTAATTTATTCACCTTTTATTTTTTTTAATTTTTTAGATTTGATCTCTATTATTTTGATTATTATTTATTTTATTTGAGATAATTTATGAAATTATATTTTTTTTCAATTTCATTTTCATTCAACTTTTTAATTTGTAAGATTTGTTCCTCATTATTTTAATAAACTTGAGAAAAATAAACATTAATAAGTTATTTTCCAGCTCATTTTCCATGACATAACCAAACACTGGAAAATGTTTTCCAACTTATTTTCCATTACACACTACCAAACATCGGAAAATACTTTCCCGGAATTCACTTTTCTGGAATTCACTTTTCCCGGAATTCACTTTCCAAAAAGAAACTACTTTCCAGCAAACAAACGGGGCCATAGTATTAACAAATCTCAGGGTCATTAAAAGTTTATATATCTCAGGATCATTAAAAGTTTATATAGTATTAATTTTAGGACCCGTGAAATTAGTCGAAGTATGCACAAGCTGGTACAGACATCTACATTAATTAAAAAAAAATTCCAGAGGAATCCTTTATTGCGGTAAAGAAGCTCTGTGCTCATCACATGATAGAACTTATCTCTTAGACGAGAGAGAGGATGTGGATTTACTAATTTTCCACGTTAATTTGTAACCTTCTCTTAGAGCAACAGTTGCTGTCTTACACTTCAACGAGAGGGAAAACATCCCTGGTGATAGCAATTGTAAATAGTCGGGTCGGGTAAGTTTATATGAGGATGTGGATTTACTAATTTTCCACGTTTGTTAATGCTAATTAAAAAATAAAACATAAAATTATATTTCTAATAAGAAATAAAAGATAAACGTTTTCTTTCCTGGTGGTTCAATCTAATTACTAAATACATAAATTTTTAATGTTATGAATGCATCATGTAAATACAACTAATCAATCTAAAATTTGATAGAAAAAATTATAATAATTACTTTGAGCTATTATGAAATTACAGAGACAATAAAAAATAATTATTATTATTTATAAAAAAGTTAACCAAACAATTTAAAAAGTAAAAGAGAAATTATTAATGAAAAATAAATTAAAAATATAATCTTTTTTTTTTAAATCAAGCGTTGTGTTCAATATTTAAAAAAAAAATAAATGACAAATCATTTGTTTGAGTAAACAACATGTTCATGAGTAAATTTTCCGGTCATCTTTAGTGAATGAAAAATTAAGATCTAAGTTTTTGATTTTCAAAAACTCAAATTTCAACTTATTTTCTCCAAAAACACCTAAAAATATCCTAGAAATCCAAATAAATACATTTTTAACACCAAAAAATCAATGTAAAAACCTAAGACCAAATCGAAAAAAAACTTTACCCCCAATATACCTTTTCTAACATTTTGAAATTGTATAACCATCTTTATTAAACTTCTCTCTCTAAGATGAATTCATTCATTGATATCAAGATTAATTTTTTTTTATAATCATAATGTAGCCAATTGATCCTTTCTCTCATCTCCTCTATTTTTCAAGGTCTTCTTTCTACTCCCTCAACATTTCCCTAAGACATGATAAAATAAATTTTAGGATACATATATAAAATTCTTAAACATTGAGGACCAAATAATGAATAAGTTGAAACTTCAAGGATCAAATCAAGGCTTTCCATGTCTTTATTAACAATTGAAACGAAAAGGGTCTCTTTTCATTTTAATTTTGGTCCTTGCTCAATCAATTTTTTTTTTAATTATAACCTAGAATTATATTTCATAATTTCGATCTTTAGTTTAATATTAGGATATTCTCGGACACTTCGTATACATGAGAGCATGCAAAGCAAAACAAATTATAATACATATAATAATGTCAATATAACTTGTAAGGATGAAATTACAAAAAAAAAAAAGGTTCAATTACCAAATAGAAGAAAGATTCAAGGACCTTGATAGAATATACATAGTTAAGGAAACAAGATAATATAAGATGATGAACAATGCAATGTTTTTTTGTAGTTTGTAGTGTTAGTTTTAACTAGATTTGTATCTCACGTTTTGTGGCGGTTAATTTTTTTTTTTTGACATAAAAAAGACTAAGGAAAAAAACATTTGAGAATTAAGTTTATGGTTCAATTGGTAATTTAAATAATATAAATAAAAAAAATACAATAACAATATATAAACTCATAAAAAAATTGACAACAAAAAAAGCTAAAAAGAAACTGACCCCAGCCCATCCGGATTACTAAATAACCTAATGTTAAAGGGTGAAATTAAAAAAAACTTAAAAAAAAGCAACAAAAAAGCCCCAGTTAAACCGGGTTAATTTGCAAACTTCATGACTATAAATATAAGATTGAAATAATCTCATAGAAAAAAAAGTAAGAAATGTTTTTTGAAAGACAATTCTTAACAAATCAAAATGAGAACATGATAACTTCATAAAAGCAAAAAAAAAAAAAAAGTTGAAACTCAATTTGTAGCAAATAAAATGTTGAAGGAAAAAACTAAGAAAAAAAATATAATTAAAGAAGAATCTAAAAAAAAATTGATCTGAGTTCACTCGAGTCAAGATGTAAACTCTCTGATCTAGTGGTGATACCAGGATGACCACGTTTGAAAAAAAATTAAATAAAATCATGAATTTCAATCATTTAGCAACCTAATGTTAAAGGATAAAAATTCAAAAATTCAAAAAAATTTGAATCAACTTGAGTTAACATGTTATCCTGACGATTATGGGCACAAGATCGAGATTACACAATAGACAGGAAAGAGAGAAAAAGCACGAAGACTAATTTTCAATACATCAAATATTGAATGATAAAATTAAAATAAATCAGTTTAAAAAAAGAAAAAAAATAGAAGTCGACCCTCATTAACTTTTGAAACTAGTGACTCTATTCATGAGCCCGAAACTAACCCCATAAAAGGCAAACAGTAAAATATACAAAGCAAAACTCTAGAAAAAATTAGTAAAAAAAAACATTAACTTAAAAAAGGAGAAAAAAATAAGCAAACCCGGGTAAACTCCTCAATTTAATTTTATCTCTAAAACTTGCAACATGTGAAATCTTAGATTTAGGTTGAATCAAGAAGCTTCATTCCAAATTAATTTAATTTTGAAAGATGAAATCGTGAAAAAAAAATAAATTTAAAAAATTTTCCAAAGAAAAAAAGATATCAGTAAAAAGAATTAGAATTAAATTTGATAGGAAAAAAATGAAATTCTAAACAATGATCTCAAGCAAAACAAACAACAATAAAAAAAAATGAAAATAAAATTTGAAAGATAAAAATAAAAGGGGGTGAAATTAAATAAGATTTGTACTTTTATGATGCAAGCGTGTTTTAAAAATATGACTTGGGGCATAGACCCAACCGAGAAATCCCTAGAAGAACAAATAAAAAGACCCGAGAAAACCAGGTTATTTTTAAAATTAGTGAAAATTTATAGAGAAAACAAATAAATAAAAAACAATTATCTTAAATAAAACAAAGAGCAATTATAAGAATGTAAACTAAAATAAAAATAACAAAAATAAAGAGGAATGAAATAGAAAAAAAATATTCAATTCTTATAAATTGTTTTAAAAAATCATTTCAAATATTGAAGATTGAAATTAAAAAAAATCAATTTAAAGAATTAACAAAAAAAAAATCCAACAAAAAACAATAAATAAAAAGACTTGAGATAACTAAGTTATAAAAAGCAAGTTAAAAAAATGAAACTTATTCTTCAATTAAATAAAGACTGAAAGATGAAACAAGAAGAAAATAACTTAAAAAAGAAAAATAAAAAAACTAAGCAAACCCTGATGAACATTCTAAACCTGATCAAATCTTTAAAAACTTGCCAAGGCAAAAAAAAAACAAAAATAACAAATTAAAGTGTTGTTCTAGAATTTCCAAAGAAAGAAGAAAGTGGGAATCACTACCAATAAGAATCTTGGAATACGCGCCACTCATCATGTAGGGGGCGCTGTGCGGATTTCAACGTCGTCAGTAAATGTGGTTTTTTGGTGGCCAAGCGGCCCCACATGTTCCAAGAATTTTTTTTAATATTTAATATTTATTAAAATACAACAATGCCTCTAAACTAACATGATAATAACAAAATATAAAAACCATAAAACCTTTTTAATAGAGTTTATTTGATGTTCTTTTAAAGGACAACAATGTATTTATATTATTTTAAAAAAATTAAAAAGGTTAAAAAGCCCATGAGTGAAAGGCATTGTATTTTTTTTATTCTAGAATTAAATTATTAATTTTTCTGTAAGAAAAATAAAAATAACTAATCTAATTCTATTTAATTTGTAAACAGTAAAGGTATCATGATGAAAAATCCACTTGCAACCAATACATAGTTAAACGGTTTTTGAGCATTATACAAATGAATATTGATTTGTTCTTATAGCCACATTACCTTCTCCTTCTCCTTCTCCTTTAGGTTTTTTTTTTTTTTTTTTTTTTGTGAATATCTTCTCCGAATTATTAGGCAAACCCAGATCTAGATCTCATTTCAAGGGATAGAATGATTGGAGAGGCACCGTTCTACCTTTCGTTATCATAAGCACTCTAAAAAGCCTTTCCACGGTTTCACTCTCATAATTTTGATGGATAGTTTGTTCTTGTGAATCTTGCAAGAGCGCAGTGTCCATTCACAGAAAACAAGGCAAATTTGCACATTGACGGATTGAATTGTAAAAAATACCGTTCCTATAATCATCAATATTATCGTTCAAATAAGCCATTGAAGTAATTGAACACAAGGAAGTTCATGCAGCAGGTGTTTGTAAATCCATGGAAGTGATTTGATTTACTCAAAATCCATTTCTCACAGAGTCTGTCATCAACAAAGCCCCATATGAAATCACCATATGGGTACTTAAGAAACAGACCAAAGATTCAAACTTGTAACGCACAAATCCATTTCTATAACCCAACAAACTACACTGTCAAATAACCACTGGAACAAGGAAAAACCACAGAAAGGGCAATACCTGCTCATGAAACGTAAAACAGGCACAGCAGGCCATGAAGTTTTTGCCATACAGAGACAGACTTTGCAGGGAGAAATCCAGTTGGAGACCTTTGTATAAAAGACAAGCTGCTTTAAGATCAGTCTCTGTATCAACACGGGTACTTTTTTGACTCTGTTGGTAGCTGTTGGTGGAGCTTGCGTAATTACATGCTCTACAGATCGTTTTTTTCACCCTTTCAAGCCTAGCCTTTACCATGAACCCATTTTGGAGAAAAAATAGTAAAGTTTGTTGTTTGAGGTTTTTTTTTTATTTTTTATATAATTTATTAGTGTTGTTCTTTAAAAAATGTTAAAAAGAAAAAAAAATCAAATATTTAATTTAATTTCATGTAATTTAATTCCTTAAAGTGCATTTGTCACAACTAAAGTGTTTCGATTTCCAAAATATTTCCAGCCAAATGTATTCAACTATAATTTAACTGTTTTTTTTTTTTTTTCCAAGAGGCTTTTAACCCGAACAAAAATTTAACCCTGAATTCAAAATTTCTCCAATTTTAGTGCTCTGTTGACCAGACCCTCACATGGATGCATTACAGCCCTGTCCTCTTATGTAGTACGAGTACCCCATACGATCTGTTGGCACTGAAATTGAGGTGAGCATAACTAATAGCCTGTGACTGTTCTGTTCTTCATTTAATAGCCTGTGACCATTACTAATTTTCAAATTTGAAAGTTCTTGCAGTGATCACAATATTGGGAGTCAATGATTGGCAGCCTCTGTTTAGGTCGTCGGATCTTGGGTCATGGGCAATATGATTTTGAGGGTTGGGTAGATAGCTCCTCTTGTCTCGATGGCCATGTTGCCCAGCCTCTGATCCGACACGCAGATATTCCGGTGGCAGCTCCGGTGGTGGAGGAGGGTCCCCAAGAGACCAAAGAAGAAGAGCAAGAGCAACGGCAAACTGAACATAAACCACATCCAAGTGCTAGTGAATCTTGATCCGTGCTACAATCAAATTTTAATTTTTATAAAATCAAGATTTAAAATATAATTACATTTTACATCTAATACAAAAGGCAGAAAAAACTATTTAACAACGAAACAAAAGCTACTGCGCACTAAAACAGTCTCTTAATATAATAGCGCAACTGGGACCTTTGAATCTGATAAAATCACTGTAGTTTTGTAGTTGCGACTGTGTGAGATAGAAGGAGCTCAGTATCTAAAAAAATCATACTCTAAAACTACAGAACCTCTGCGCTTGAGGGTGACTATTCCTGCAACTTGGCTCTGCTGAGCCAATGTTGAATGCACTGTGGCTATGAATCCACAGAACCTCTGTGTGAGAAAATACAGAGCTGTAATCATTATTACTGTTGCGCCAAATCTGCTAGCCCTAACAGTATCCAAATCCTGTGTTTCCATCCATATAGCATCACATGTGAACCTATGCCTTCTTAACAAGGGTTTTTTCCGCTTATTAGTACGGTTTTTT
>Ga0325414_1000539_pt1 | contig 31457 bp, 26 predicted proteins | sample PopdelMetagenome_8_FD_206183 | JGI IMG/M metagenome (GOLD analysis project Ga0325414, IMG submission 206183) | Populus deltoides microbial communities from Bellville, Georgia, United States - Leaf-PdKOR-R3 | ecosystem: Host-associated > Plants > Phyllosphere > Phylloplane/Leaf | place: USA... | reverse complement strand
AATAAAATATCATACATGTCATTTATTTTTTACCAGTCAAAATGTCAAGCTTCAAACTTCTAGGTGTAAGAAAAAAAACATTTTTCACCCATTGTTTTTTATTAAAAAAACCTAAAAAACATTACAGGGATTACAATAAACTTATCTCTGATCTTAAATTAGCATTTAGTATGTTAAAAAAAACATCTTAAGACCCCAATTATCTCGTGGCAATTCAAGACTTTTTGATACACACAGGCACAAGGGTAAATTATGGTGTTCAACAATCACAATCACCATGCCTTCTCTCTTTGGCAATTCAGCACGGATTTCTGAAAGAAGTAGATGTTTTCGTAAATCACCTATAAACAACACAAACCATCCTTCTGACCATCATCATGCATCTCTCAAAAATGCATGCTAAGATGTAGTTAATAACATTATTGATTCTTTAGCACCAACCGATAGAGAAGCTTCTTTGTGACAATGGCGCAGAAAAAGGAGCAGTGCTCACTCCCCTTGCTGAATTCATACTGTACATCCTGTTCATGCTGAAAAGATGATACGAGACATGTCACGGTCATCATCACCAATATGTTCGGTCTTCTCCCAGTGAAAACTGCTCTTTGTAGCACGAGAATGACTTAATCCAACCACTTTACACCTGTGTATCCTGCAAAGTCATAGCTGGTCAAGAGCGGTAATGGTTTGACCAAGAAACAGAAGCTTCCGTGACTCACCTTGACATAATGCCTCGGTATAATCCCAACCACGCGCCATGACATGAAACAAATATGTTTCTAAATATTTGTTAGTTTGGTGCTCAGTTTTGGTTTGGAACGTCTTCATGAAATTTCACACGCACTTTAGACCAGAGGGTAACACAACTTGGAGATACGCATTCTTGTTTGCCTCTTCAAGAATCACTGGTGAAACTGTGCTAAAGGGAAAGTTCATGGAAGGGCTAATTCTGTAGAGTAAATGATACTAGTACTTTATAAGGGCAGGCAGGCAAGCATGGAGTTCTGCTATGCATTGAAAGATCCAATTTAGCAGTTGTGCTCTCGGTAGCTCCAAAAGAAGTTCAGCCTGTAAATAATTAAAGAAGAAAAAAAGAGTTAAAAGACAATGTTTAAATTCCAAAGAAATCTTTAAAGAACCCTAAATATAACTGGTAGATTACATCAGTGAAGATATCTTGAATCCATATTGATACGGAAAACAAAAGGAGTGAAAACTCTTAACTACATTAGCGATGTTAAAGTGATCAGGTATAGAAGAGCATCATATATATTTTCTTATCGCCACACTACTCAGTAACATAAAATTTGGGTCAAAGTTTCCATTTCTTCTCGTTCTTCGCCTCTATGGAGCCAAGGGCATTATTATCTATCACGTCATTGAATGTGAGCATGTGTCAAAGAAGAGAGAAACCAATCAATAAAGGTATAACAATATTGTAGAAATTACCTTTATTTCGTTTCCATCAAAAAACAAAGAGTTTCTATGCATTTCAGATGACATTGAATCAGTCATCAGCTTAAAAACCTTTTTACTCATATTTGTTTCCATGCAAACCATCTTTCCAGATGCATAAATTCTTGTTATCCCAATATCTGCTGCCATTCTCCTTACATAAAGCTTCTTCAATAGAATTTCCATGGACCAAGGCTCTTTTCCATACTGGCGACGCAGATTTTCTGTAAATTGCATCAAACTCCATATATCTGTCTCTGCAGCTTTCTCAGCTTCATTAATAATTTCCATGGGGTTCTCCAAATAATTTATGTAGTCAGAAGGGAGATGAGGGTTTATATTTAAATCAATCTGCATTGAAAACCGCAAACAATGGATTAATATGAGTAAAAAATCATTGCCAATCATAAACTCATTTGATCTAATGCTGCGTTGCATTTTACACATACGTCAATAGTGGAAACAAGACGTTCAATGAAATTTGGTAGTTTCTTCAGTAATGTGAATGTAATTATGAGCTAACATATAGCTTCTTACACACTTTAACACTATAACCGATTATTGCTATATCATGACATCAGATTTTTACTCATGACCATGCTCCTCTCTTCTAAAATGAAGCTTTCCTGCTATATAATCCATGAGGTCAATCTCTTATCCCTTAATGACAAGCTCCCTGTATATTTGTGCCTCATTGAGAACTTATTATTAATTCTCCCTGTATATTTATACAAGTGTGTTCTGATTTTATTAGAGTTTTGATAAAGGTGAGATTTGAACCTGATATCTCATCTCGTACTCTTGCTTACCACTGAGCTACAAGCTCATTAGAATTTATTGCTATCAAAATATTAGAGAATAATATAAATCATATCTTGAGAACTCTCTTCCCGGACAGTAACAGGAAGTGAACTCTATCTCCCATCTTACAACATAAGATTACTAAGACTAGAATCTGAACTCTATTCCTGAAAGTAAGTGATCAGACATAGACTACTATTCTGATCTCACCTGACAGCTTAATCTTTTGGGTTGAACTGGTTCTTTAACATGTTACCAGAGTTTTAATGAGCAAAAAATCATGAATTCAAATATCGCCACTCCTATTTTTTTGGGTTGAACTGGTTCTTTAACATGTTACTAGAGTTTTAATGAGCAAAAAGTCACCTGTACTGACTGGTAAGGAACTGAAATTACCCTGTGCTCGTCAACCTGAAAACAAAATTCAAGAGGGTTAAGGGCAGCAAACATAGGAGAACAGAAATTTGAAGTTTAAACTGATGACAATAGAAATACAACCCAGTTACTATTATATATACTGAATTCGCTAGCCATCATTTTGTAGTGCAGAAACTATATTGTTGATTTACTTTATCTGTTCAATCAGACTAAGACACATGATGAAGACTGGAAACAGAAAAAGAACCAGAAAGCAAAGATATCCAAAAGATTAAATACGTAACAATTGAACAAAGCTTCTTCTTTCTCAATGTATAAGTAAGATATAATAAAATGCATCATGAAACAGACCTTGGACAAACTTTCAAAAAGCATTTCGAAGAAGAAATCAACTCCAACATTCCCAACATCCCCAGTCTGTTGCTCACCAAAGATGGTACCAAAGCCTCTTATACCCATGTCTCTCTCTGCAAGTTGGAAACCTTGGCCAAGTTCTCGGCATTCTTCCAGAGCTGCTAGCCTCTCCTGAAAAGTCAAACGATTGCAAAAGTTACATAAAAATCTAATAGGGGTATGACAACCAACCAGGTGCACTAATAAAAAGAAAAGGCTGTCTTACAGAACATACCAGCGCCTGATCAGTTAACATTGACTTGTCAGGGTAAAATAAATGCGCGTGAGCTTCCTTATCTGCCCTGCCCACTCTTCCACGTAACTATTGCAATAACATTAAAGATTGAAAATAAGATAAAATATTTTCTAACAACAACAAAAACAAGATAAAGGATTCTGGATGCATTCCAGTTTCTTTGTTACACGAATGAAAAATCAGTGAGGATGCTTTCTGGGTTTACCTAATTGATAAAATAGCTCAAGGGATGAAAAAAGTAACTTAATTCTACAAACACTTCTGCATTAGAGAGATCCAATGATAAATGCATAGTTTAGGAGGACATAGGGGGGAAGGGGGGAACCCAATTTTTCTTCTTCTGGTAGGAGACAGGAGACTTTTTTAGAGTATATCTGATGTTAATCTTTGAAAGGTGAGAAAAACAGCAAGAAGCAAAATGAAAGAATGGGTTATTAGCTTGGGTACTAGAGATGCAATCTAAGTTAAAAAAAATGCTTGGGATCTCATTCTTTTTAGAAGAATTTTCTAGAAATGGAGAACTTTTGACTATTTTATAGAAATATTTAAACAACATATTTACAGGAGAAAGTGGAGAGGGTAGAACCTGATACAATTGAGCTAGACCAAATAGCTGAACATCTTGAATTATGATGGTATTTGCGTTTTGAATATCAAGCCCACTTTCTACTATATTTGTGCATATTAGAATCTTAATTTCACCTTGTGCAAATTGCTCCATGGTGTCCTCAAGCTGCTTTGAATATTGCTAAACACACGCAGCAAGAAAAGAACATCACAGAATGTGTGGGAAACCAAAAACAAAATTTACATAATGGGAGGAACTAAAACTACATTAGGATACACTCTGAGTTTTGATCAAGACATGACTTTCCAGGGTAAGCCGCTTTACTTCATGAAAGGACCATGGTAAGCTGTGCACCTGTTATTTACAAAGCAAATGAGCAGCACCCTCAGGTGTGCATCAAGTCTCACTACGGGACTTGGCGGTTGGCCCATTCCATCCTCATATATTCATAACTACTATTAGCAATCAATTCATTTTCATATATCTCTATCCATCAATCAATTCACATGAGCTACGACATTCTAGTATGAGCTAGTTTTCTTGACTTTTCAGCTCTCTTTTTCCAATATTCGATCCTTGCATGCCACATGGCCTCCTTTCCAATATTTGCAACTTAACCCCAAAACAAACCACAATCAAGTCCTTGAAATTTTGGTTCTAGCAAATTAATCAACATTAACTTAAAGAATGTAAAATTAACTCCCCAAAGGCAAAAATCGGGTGTTTACATTTGGGCAAAAGATGGTTTGATGCTTTGTCTTGTTACCTTATGAAATACTAAGGTAGATTCCTCTGAGTCACAAAGCTAGTTTTTCATATTACAAACATGAGAATAAAAGGGAAAATATAAAAAAACAGTAAAACATGGAACAAATAAAACTAAAAGAAAGCAACTTCAAGGAAGACAAAAATCCATGAGGATGTTAATGTTCAATTTGCATAATTTAGAATAACAACACCCTTCAAATCAAACCTTGATATGGTAACACACATTTAAAAGTGGACCTTTGGGTGGTCTGGGCTACTATCGTATACCCGCACAAAGATAATTTCCTGTTAAACATATAACATTTTTCAGATAAAAAAAATACCTGCCCATGTGCAACAGCTATTTCTACATTTGGAAATGATTGTTCAAGGAAATCCTTCACTTCTTCCAGCCCTGTTAGGCAAAAATGAAGCATAGATCCATATCACCAAATTGAGAAAAGCAAACAACTTTTGAAGTCTATCAGGAAAACAAACAACAGAAATTGCCAACTACCAAACTTCTTCATATTTAATTTTGGCTCTTAATTTCTGTTGATAGCAGTAAATGAAGATTTTTTACGATGTACCAAATAAAGTTATATGATAAACAAATAAAGTTATGTACCAAACAGGCGATTATATATGATTATCAGCAGTGCCAGTAGTGTATACTATACATGTTTAACACTCTAATCCTATTTAGTGTACAACAGGATTGAAAAGTTTTTGCACGAGCATTGCATTTAAAAAAGATAGAAAGGCATATTCAATACCTTTAATACGAGGCAGGACATAAAATACTTGACCACCACGGTCCAGCTCATATTTGATTGCTGATATTAGCTTATCTTTATTGTATGCCGACAGATGGGTCTTTATAGGAACTCTTTCTGGGGGTGGAGTTGAAATTAAACTGAAAAATGTAAGTGCATCTTTAAGGTTCCCAGATTATAGACCAGCAAATCAGTAATTTCAAAAAATGTTCAAGGGGATGAGGTTCATGTCTTCAAACAGTTTGATAATTTTTAATATCTTCAGATCATTATTTAGGTTGCATCATGGAGTATGGATTCATTTCTATAATAGATATGTATGGAAATATTTCTACAAAAGATATCCGACAAAACATATAGTATATAGTAATAGCCTTTTACAACATAATCAACTTAACAAATCCTTGATCCTACGTCATCTACAAGGATCCTATTTCAACATTGAACGATTCCAATCTACAAGGGCAACACGAAATCAAGAAATTGAGTAAAATGACTAAACATGTATGTGTACCATACAATAGCGGACTCTAGATGATCCACGCTTCTGAATTTTAATTGTACAAACCAAGATCCTCAAATCCTACTTTAGAAAAGGTCCAAAGTCAGTATCGCACGATAATCCATGATGATACATTTCAAATTGAGGGGAAATGATTATCTAGCACTGACTTTGAATTTTCACTTTACATGCTTCAGCAAATGGCCATTTAGAAACTCATAGTGCTTGGCTAAACTAAACTAGATTCTGGATCCAGGATCTACTCCAGTAGCAAAATTTTCTTCATCTAATACATATTTGCTTCAGGTATATTACCTTGCATCCCGAAATCCAGTCAATGCTAAATAAAGTGTTCGAGGTATAGGTGTTGCAGAGAGAGTAAGAACATCGACTGAAGTTTTAAATGAAGCAATCTTCTCCTTCTGTTTGACACCAAATCTCTGGAAAGCAAAGAACATTGCACATGCAGATCACAACACAAGCTATTTCAATACAATTTGCAAATAATGGGACGAGTTTAGGAAACTAGCTATAAAATAAGTTCATTCCCTCAGCCCTCCTTTTTATGGAGATGGCATGGAATTTTGTTTTATGTTGGGAATTATATACAAATGTAATGTCCAGAAGCATAGGCACACAAATTCTTGCCTGCATGCATAAGCAATGGATCCTGGATGCCACGTTTAAGCATACAACTTCATCAATTAGTTGGACAAAATAGAACATTCAATTTAAAGTGTTTTATAACCTGACATCCAATGACACCTTATTAACGTATAACTTTAATTGGGGGTCATATAAAGTAAAACATTAAATTTAAATAGATATAAAGCCTGAATGTCTAATGACACCCAAAAGCATGAAAATTGACAATGCATGATTTGTATTAGATAAGAGATCAAATACAACAATCGGTAAGGTAGTTATGTTTTAAACTTGATGCAATTTGAACCTAGTCTCGCATACATCACATTTTGACACATCCATATGACCAATTTCAAATTTCTGTATGTGTGTAAAACACATATAAGAAGCTAAACGTAAAGAAATTTCTTTGATTATTTTAAAGTGATTAGATGGCCAAGACAGCCACACAGCCAAATTTCTTTGTTTTCCTTCCAAATAGAAAAATCATCATCGACGGAAAAGTTACCTTTACTTTTTCTCTTATTAATTTTTTAAAAGGATGTAGTAATGTAGATCAACAAGGCAAAGATCATTGCACATAACGGAAATATGCTTAGGACTTAGGAGGCAAACCTGTTCTTCATCCACTACAAGAAGGCCTAGGTTGTTATACACAACACGATTTCCAAGAAGTGAATGAGTGCCCACGATAATGTCCAAATGACCATGTTCAATCATGTTCAAATACATCTCTTTCTCTGCTTTACTCTGCATGCAGTCACAGGTCTGACATTCTTAAAACCAAAGTAGTAATTGTTAATTAAAAGAGCATATAACTGACAATGAACTGCATGCCTGACTCCAGAAATGGTTGTTAGAGCTTCATAATGAACCAACAAACGCTATTTCAAGAGAAATCTTGTCTAGATTTTTCTTCATGCTAACTCTTTGTGTGCAAGATATAAACACAAATATGAATATGAGCCAACTCCTGCGATACACTGAATTGACTAAAAAGGATAGATTATGTACCTGAAACCGACTCAGAAGTGCAACCTTGATATGAGAATACTTCGAAAAGCGTTCTGAAATAACATCAAAATGTTGTTTGGCCAGAACAATTGTTGGTGCTAAAACCATAGCTTGCTTTCCTGCTGAAACAATGCAAAAGATAGCACGTAAAGCAACTTCTGTTTTACCAAACCCAACATCTCCACAGATTAATCGGTCCATTGGAGTTTCTCTCTGGTTCAAATCCCTCTCAACGTCAATAAAAGCCTGGAATGAGAATCCAATTTGTGAGCACAGGAAAAGGAAAGGAAACAGAAAAGGATAAAACTTGTTTAGATAAACTAGTGAAGTTTGTTCTGCCATCTGTTATGAGATAATGAATGTTGAATCTGAGAAAAGGGAAAGGAAGGTGTTGAATTCTGTGGAAGCTACAGCTAAGGCTTCCTATCCCCTCCAAACAATTGAAAAATAGATGTAAATGCAAACATAATCTCAACAATAATTAAAAACTGAATAGGATTGTCTTATGCTATCTAAGAATATAAACATTTCACTAACATGAATGAGAATACCTAAGAAACCTCGCTTACAAAATTAAAAAACGCAGTTAAGTAAATATTTGCAAGATTGTATAGCTACCAGCTTCTGGTCTGGTGTGGGCTCATAAGGAAATTGAGCAGCAAATTCAGCCATTAAAGGAGTCCTTGGGTAGGGAGGTCTTCTTTGTTTTAGTCTATGTAAATACAGCTCCATTAAGTCAACCACCATTTTCTGTATTGCAACCTTTCCCTTTGTCTTTCTCCTTTCCCATGCACCAGTATCGCTCAATTTGCTCAATGTCCGAGGCCTTTTCGTTTCGTTCGGGCTGGAAGGACAAGGACAAAAAATTATGACAAGGCCTTTGCATGTGAAGTAAAGAATTCATACTAACTGCTTTAGCAACTGAATATACCAATGAAGTTAACTAACAATTTAAAAAATCCAACCAGATTGGATAAAACAAGCAACCTATAAAATTCATCAGGCATTAAAACAAATAAGAAGCTGCACGTGTAAAATCAGCTCAAAAAGGAGGGGAAGAAAAAACCTACAGATTGTATCGATAAAGCATACGAGAAGCCTGCATAACAGGAAGCTTAGCCATCCCATCAGCATATTCAATGAACACATATTCAATAGCCTCTGAAGAACCCTTTGGCACATCAAACTTAATGCCAAAAAACCTCCCAATTCCCACCTTCTTATGCACAACATAATCCCCAGAACGAAGTGTGTAAGGATCCACCTTGTAACTAAAAACATCCCCTTCTTTTGCCACCCTATCGCCTTTCAACTTCTGCAATCCCCTCTGCTGCTGCTCTTTCACCATCTGTATGTACTGATCAGCCTCTTCAGAATCCATTATGGGCCTTGAGCCCTCTCTCTTTCCATGGTGTTGCCGGCGAATTCTCTCGTTGAGGATGGAGATGGGGTCCTGCTCCGTCTCAATCTTGTACTTGGGGGTGGCTGTACGGCTGGAAAAGGGAACTGCTGTTTGGGTGCGGACGGCATTGGTGAGGGAAAATGATGGTTTGTGGTTGTGGCGATAAGGTAATTTCACAGAGAAAAGTCTCCGCAGCTTAGTGGAGGAGTTGAGTTTGAAGATAAGAGGTGTGGATATGTCAAGAGAAGTCATTGAACGAGGATAAGAGAGAGGGTAGGAGGAGGAGGAGGAGGAGGAGGAGGTTCATAAATGGAAATGGGACTTTTTAATTATTATATTATTTTCCAACAAGAGGATAACTAACAATGACCTGAGAGGTTTTGGAGAGGTTTAACTGAAGACAACGTCAAAAATGTCTTTGTCCTCTTCTTCTTCTGTTCAAGTTTCTTGCCACAGATATTAACTAATGTGGCGTGTCAATTTTTAATCCATTAGAATTAATTATCACCTAGTCCCGAGCATTTCCTAAGTATTTTTTTTAAAAAAAAATTCAAATTATTTTTTTATATTTTTATATAGTTGATATTAAAAATAAATTTTAAAAAATAAAAAGAAATATTATTTTAATATATTTTTAAATTAAAAACTACTTTAAAAAATAACAACATTTATCATTTCTTCAATTTTAGAATTAAAACAATATAAAAATAAAGGAGGGAGCGGATGAAATGGGAAAATTAGAAAAGGAAAAGAAAAAAAGAGGTTTCTCTATTGAGTCCCTTAAGTTCTGGTATTATGGAATGGGCTCACCATCTATCCACCTTTTTCTCAAATGGATCCTTCTCAATTAAATGAATGGGGATGAGGTTAGGTAGTTTCTATCCAGCTATAATACCCACAGACCCTTGGCACGAACACAATCAATTCTCCCCTCTTGCACTAGAATGTTCTCTATTAATAAGGATTTTAAGCAATATATTCCTCGATGCCTTGCACATTATTTCGTTGCTCATAGAAAAGCCCTAGTAATTTATCAGATGAAGAGCCTGCTGAAGGTTTATCTGTACAAAGAGGGAAAGCTGTTTCATGGAAAACCTGCCATAAAATAACCTAACCCATACATATCCTTCAACGTTGTATGTTCCACGACCATGGCCAGGCATGAGCCTCCTCTGTGTCCAGCCGTTCAAATATGGCCACCTGGGGTCAAATGGACGGTAACGTCCGAATGATTACACATAGTATATCATGCCAACTTCAATGAGGCTGATGTGAGGAATGTTCAGCGCCACGGCAGGGCCCCTGCAATTCTTCCGAAGAAATGAGTAGCCAATATCAATAGCTAGTTTTTTAAGGAATGAGGATGTTCTCCTAGCCTTCACGTATGAATGCCCCATTATATAGGCTACCCCTGCTTCCTTTGCCTGGATCAAATCCATCAGCTCTTCCCTAACTAAAGGATCCATCCCAGGATTTGGTGGCAGCTGAAACCTCACGTGGCGCCTTCTGATCTGGGGATTCTCGTCATCATAAGCAGATCGCAAACTCTGGAGGGTTAAAGATCTGCTACTTTGGATAGACTCGTCAATGCTAAGAATTTCTTGCTCTGATACCATTAAACTCAAGCTAGATTGGACAGGGTTGATGCTCATAACAGCCATCCTACCATCAAGGGATGGACTCTCGGATGAAGAGAATTGTGGTTCAACAGCTTCCATCTGAATGAACTCTGCTATGCTCTGTATAAGCTTGTTCTCAAAGCTGCCATCATCCCGCTGGATGTCCTTGTAGCCATACCTCACAATGCACCTATACATGCGATATGGTCTTGGGCATACTCGGCCAATGAGGAAGCGTTCTTCAGGGGAAACATACGGAACAGGGACTGATTTTACACAAACAAAAACTAACACCTTATGAAATGCAGGGAGATTTGTTACAAAGTGAGAGAAGATTGCAGGAACTCCAGTAGCCAACTCAGAGTATATGAGACCTATCCCCGGTACACGGACAATGCCAAGGCTGGGGCCCAATCCAAGTAACCATTTTAACGACACTTTGTTGTGCAGATCAAAGTTGTACTTCTTGCGAGTTCCATAATGCCAAATGTACATAATAAGCATAAAAATGGCTGAGAGCACAAGAGGAGCCCATCCTCCCTGGGGCACTTTCATGAGGGCTGCTGACAAGTAGACACCCTCAATGAACCAAAAGAATAGGAGGAAACATGTAGCCAGAATGACACTCTTCTGCCAAACGAAGAGTATTACCAGTGCCATGAGAAATGTTGTGATAAACATGACTGTCATGCAGGCAAGTCCTGGGAACCAACACGCAAACACAAAAAATCACTATGATATTCAACTACGATACTCGTACGCCTGAAAAAATGATACTCGTAGGCCTAATAAAAGTATGGAAAAGGGCAGAAAGAACATCAGCCATCCCTCTGTTGCTAACCCTGCAGAGAGACTTGTGCAGCAACTTTGGGCCCCAGTATGACCCCCAAGGAAAATTGGCGTACATAACATAAGAGTTTAGAATGGAATCACCAGACAGCAAAATTAAGAGGCAGCAAGCAGTGACGAGAGAACTTCTAGCTAATTTGTGCAGCTGAACTCCTAAATGGTTCACATATAGCAATAAAATGTTTGAAATTCCACAGCTGAACTGAAAATCTTATCTGTCTTGAATGCTCAAAATATAGCTATAATAGCAGGCACAATTGCATCAACAAAGCACTTTTGTAACCTAACCATCAGATAATTGAGGAAAAGAATGACATAGCATGACAGAGGGAGAGCAATGACTTACCATAAGCATTTCCAATGAAAGTTGTATCTTGAAATCCAATAGTTACAGCAAGAGTAAGGACCATGAGGATCCAGTTTATTTCTGGGATGTAGATCTGCCCATATATGTGTTTCGAGGTGTGAACAACTTTAACTCGTGGAAAACACCCAAGGGCATGGCATTGCTTAACAATAGAGAAAGTGGCGGTGATAACAGCCTGACTTCCAACAATAGCAGCAAGGGTGGCAATAACACATACAGGCCAAAATACACGATCTGCAATATGCAATTAGGGAACAAATTAAACCAACTCCAATAGGATAGAAAATTCAGGAACAATTGTTACTTAAAGTCACATTGAATACCAGGTATCGAGTCATAGAAACTGTTTGACATGGAGTTGGGATGTTTAGATAGAAATGCAGCCTGACCCATGTATTGTACAACCAAACAAGGGTAAATAGCCAATGCAAAAGCAAGCTGCATGGGCAAGAGCATCATTAAATTTATCACTTGGAAATACAATTATAAGAAGTACCTTGGTGACAAATAACACAGTTCCAGTTTACACTCACCCTGATAGATAAGGCAGTGAAATGACCAAGATCAGCAAACATTGCTTCAGTGCCTGGTGAAACCCAGAAAAATTGTTGGTAATTAGTGCACTATTCACAATGTACAAAACTGAATCAGTTATTGCATTCGGAGCACTGAATAGTTTCTGACCAAACTACAACTTTAAATCAACCATACTCCCAATGAAGAGTGACAATCACATGCAAGCCAGTGAAAAATCATGCAAGATCAATTTCCTGATCCAACATACCAGTTATGGAAAGAAGGACCCCTCCAAGTGAAATCCAACCATCTTTACCCGTCTGGCTGAAGAACTTTATAATGTAATGAGGCGACAAAGCATGAACAATCTTCGGGTTCCAGTGTATAACGTTGTACAGTCCAATGGAGAGAATTGACACCAACCAGATGATTACAATTGGTGCAAACATAAAGGCTACCTTATGAGTGCCGCAATGCTGCAGAGCAAAGAGGCCAACCAAAATGACACAGGCAAGCAAGACAAGTACACCTACCAAGAATAGCAAGCATACTTTGTCAAAACTGAGTATTACGAAGCTGTAAGGTGTACAGAAATATTGAAGCATTAATAGGCATCATAATAGAAATTTTGTGAGGACAGGTTGGTAAGAATAACTAAATTACCCTTAGTCAGTTTATTGTCAGCAACTTGTAGCCCAGATACCGCTGACAAAACTGCAAGCACAAAACAAATTCAATTTATAAATTTAATCCTGGGACGAAGTATTGAGGTGGGGAAAAGAACTGTTGATGTTGCTACTTCTATGTAAGAAGTTTCTGCAGGGTGAAGTAGTGATTCAGGCAGAAGATTTGAAAAGCCATAAAAAGAAAAGGAAAGGTAAAACATAAGTTAATTAAAATGCAGGAATTAAAAACCCCTACTGTCATCAGCATCAATGACAGTTGCTAATAAGATGATGCATGCCAGAATAATAAAATCAATTCAAGACATGGTCTATAAATAGTCTTCCTTATTCTAATTTGTAAAACTGGCTCATTAAATTAATTTACAAACCAAGTATATTGTAATAGCGATATCTATAAATGATCTTCCTTGCTTGTACATGCCTTGAATAGTAGAAGACTCGGCTAAAGATGGAAGCAAAAGAATTTCTTACAGCACCTCCAATGCATAAAAGTTGACAAGGACAAGACACTCATGCAGTTTGGGAAATACATAATTATTGATAACTCATAGTAATGCATTACCAGATATTGCTGGAGTAAGCACACCATCACCTATGACCATGCAAGCACCAAACAAGACAACAACAAGTAGCGCAGTCCGAAGCCTTCTGTGCTTCTCCAAAAATCTCTTCAATGGAGAGGAGGCAATAGCCTGTGTTGAGGGGCCATATTTGTAGGCTGAGAGCTCCTCATCGGCTGCTTGTTGATTGGGAAGTAAGCTAAACTTTGCATGCCTGCAAAGCAACGAGTAAAGAGCAAATGTGCCGCCTGACATAATTTAAAATGTATCAGAAAGAGAGCATGGAATTAGAATTCATGTGAGAAAAATATTTGAAAGAGAAGTTCTGTCTCACCTTCACCATTATCATCTGCGCTCAATAGGATACAGATATACTTGATCAAAGGTATCAATGTAAAGGTCCAGAAAATCAAGGAAAATGCACCGAAAATTACTTCCTCGGTCTGATGTTTCTGCATCTTCCCAGCAAATGTGTTTGTATAAACGTAAAGAGGTGAAGTACTCAGGTCTCCATACACTACCCCAAAGCTTTGATATGCCAATAGTAGATTCCTGGAGAGAATTATCCATGAAAACTGCAAAATCACACACAAGTAAAGTTATGGTTCAAGGAAACTATTGGCATGTTAGCTCATTAAAAAAAAAAAAGCTCCTGCTTAGTTTGCTTCTGACACCAAGAATTACAGCAAGCCTGAATTGAGAACTACAGAGAGGCAACAAGGCTTGTGAAAAGCATGAGTGGCACAATACGATTAGGAAATAAAAAATAAATTGAATCAAACTTTTTTATTTCTAGTGAGTAATCTCTATGTTTTCAACTTATTCCGTCATGGTACAGACCTGACTTGCCATTGATTTGAGCTATTTATGCTGAAATCATTGACTAAAAAAGAATTGTTTCTTTATACATGAAAATTTAAAATCAATGTTTATTGATGACCATGATGCTATGAAGAACTCGACCTCTATCACTTGGGTTCTTATCATTCAGCATATAACATAACACAGATGCACACAAAAGCAAGCATCCAAACACAACCAGTCAGATAATGCTTTGGATTAACAAAGATTAAAATATCACATCAGGAAGGAAAAAAAATCAATCATTGACTTTGTCAATGAAAAATTCACTCTCGCTATGGCCAAGATTTATAAATCATATTGAAAAAAGAAGCTAACATCACCAACATGAATAAAATAAAATAAAAAACAAAACTACTCAAGCGGCCAACAAGACACACAACAAGTTCACTAACTTAAAAAAAAAAAAAAATACTAAAACTAACTAGTTGAAATAATTATTTGGTTTATCTTATTACAGATAACACAACATATTATACTGTAAGAAAGAAGTCATCTGAAAACAATCTTAATGAAGCTGTTTGATTTATTGAAGTCAAGAACAAGTGAATTCATTCATCTAAAAACTGAAATATAATTGTAAAATCACTTCCCATTACTCTCTTCGTTTCTGATAATGATTGATCAAAACTTGTGAAACACATGTAAAATCAATCCAACAAGAATCGAATTCATCAACTCCGAAAATGCGCATATATATATATATATATATATATATATATATATATAATAGACAAAATTAAAGAAAATAATAGAGAAAATGAATAAGAGGAGGGGGGGGGGGGGAGGCCTGACTTGAGATGGATTAGAAGAACGGTGAATTCCAGCTCCAGCATCCATTGGAAACCTTACGGAGCTCTCTTTCTCTGCGTATCTCTCTCTCTCTCTCTCTCTCTCTCTCTGTGAGCCTGGGTGCGGGTCTTATATTTTAGTGGAGCTCAGCGATGAAGAAAGAAAACACAACTAGTGGTACTTGTTCTTCTTATTATTATTCAAATAAATCTCAAAATTATTATGAGAGGAATATTTTTTATTATTTTATTTATAAACCCTGTGGGACAGATGTTAGGTTTTAAAGATATATTAAAATAATATATTTTTTATTTTTTAAAATTAAAATAATTTAAAAATATTAAAAAATTAAATTTCAACCAACATTATTTTCACCGCAATAACAAATATGATATTATCTGATGTCATGAATAACTTTTTTTATTATTATTTGTTTGGTTTGGACCGTTTGGTACATTGGTTTTGCTCACATAATACCGTCACGCCGTCGCCGGTTACAATCCAATCCAATTCTGGATTTGTAATGTTATATTTGTGCTTGCTAAGCGTGTTTGATAATAAGATGTTGAAAATCTTTTAAAAATATTTTTTAATTAAAATAATAATTTTTTATATTAACATTTTAAGATTATTAAGAAATATTGAAAAACACTTTTAAATTACGGAACACACTTTTAAATAGTTTTGTAAGAGTATTTTTCAATTAAAAATATATTAATATAATATTTTTAAAATTTTTTACTTTTAATATTACCATATTAAAATTAAAAAAAATCTTAAAAATATATATATATTTAATATTTTTAAAGCAAAAAACAATTAAAAAATTATTAAATTAAAACACAAAAATATGCAAGCCTTAAATAGCATGTCAAACTGAGATAATAGTCTATTCCACTCACACTGAAGTTATCACTTGTTGATCATGTGTTCAAGTTTTGAAAGTGAATTTCAACCTGTTTTTTTATTAAAATTTAAATTATTTTTTTTAAATTAATTTTTTTAATGTTTTTTTATCATTTTAATATGCAACTGTCAAAAATAAATTTTAAAAAATTATTATTTTGATATTTTTCCTTGAAAAGCAACCGTTATTATATTTCCAAACACTCTTATTAGCCTCGATGTAGGAGCTTTGTGAGAAAAATAAAAACTTTCTTTAATTATTTTATTTTTTTCATTTTTTAGTCTTAAAAACTTAATTTTTATTATTTTTATTTTAATAGTCGGTATTATTAAACTTTATAAGTTTTTTTATTTAAAGAGGATAATTTTAATTTTATTTTTATTTTCAATATTATAAGAATTTTATAGTTTTGCTATATAAATTGATTGATCTAATAGCATTTTAACATATGAGACTATGATTAATAAAAAATATATATATTTTTTAGTCTTTTCATAGTTATGATTTTTTTATGCATGTTTTTAACGGTTTTGATGTGTAACAAACCATATGAGTTTTTAAATTATCCTTCATTTTTAGCTACGTCAATTGGTACCAAGAACCAATAATTTCTAGTGATTAATTGTTGTTTGGGGTGAAACTCTCAAAAGTATCAGGGACTAGTGATAGAGTGATTCACACATAAAAGAATCACTGGTTTTTTTTATTAAGGAGGTTATATTTAAACAGTTTTTGACTAGGGAGGTTTTGGCCATGAATATTTCCTTAATTATTTTTATTTTTTTCTTTTAGTTTAAAAATTGCATTTTTTTCCTATTTTTATTTTTCTATTTAGCATTATTAGGTTTTTATAGGTTTCTGTTGAAAGAGAACAATTTTTTAAAGTTTTTATTTAATATTACTAGAGTTTTCTAGTTTTCCGCATTGAAAATTTTGTTTTAAAACATGATTAATTAGCATATTTAAAGTGAAATTAAAAATAAAGTTCACCTACTTTTAGGGTTAAAATTTTGTTCGAATTTATTTTCCAATACAAGCCTTTTATTTTAATATAGAATATTAACATAATTAAAATAAATTGTAGATAAATAAAAAATTGATCTAAAAACATCCTTGATTAGAATGTTTTGGAAAAAAAACAAAATCCTTTAACACTATCTCGTATGAAAAAAACAACACGCTTTTCTTGTTGTTTATATAGAGCATGTTTGTTTTTGCTTCAAATTAATTTTTTTCGGTTTTATATCATTTTAATATGCTAATGCTAAAAATAAATTTTAAAAAATAAAAAAAAATTATTTCAATGCATTTCTATGTAAAAAGTAATTTTAAAAGCAACTACTACCACAATACCATACGGGCTCATAGTGGGAAGAAAAGAAGTTGAAAACAGGTTGAAAAAGCACTCGAGCTTTTAGAATGAATAAGTCCTAAGAAAAGTGGGTTTTGGGTTTAAACCCACATACACAACTTGGCTTGGCTCGTCATTTTTTATCAGCACATTATCTTGTCCAAGTCATATGAATGTAAATTTTTTCATAACCTAAATAGTTTTTTCAAAACATCAAATGTAAAATCAAAACATTCATGTTTAGTTTTATTTTTATGAAAGGCAATCAAAGATGATAATTACCAAAATTAATTCTATAACAATTTTGGTTTTAAAATTATTTATAAAATAAAAGGTTTAAAAGAGTGTTTTGGAGTTTTTTTTTACACTATTTCAATTGAAAATTCTTTAAAATTTATGACTTGTGAGTATAATTTCAATATATATTTTAGTATGTGTTTTAGAAGTTAGTTCAAATCTCTTATACATGGTCTAATATTTGTGTATTACGCATGTAGTCTTTTGTTACGGTAACAAGTTTACAATGATCTTATATTATAAACTAAACATTATTTCACTTGTCTAGTCATTTAATGACTTTGCATGTTATTGCTATATAAAGAGATGTAATAGATTATGACAATTAAGACTTGAATAAATGAAAATTAAATATTTTTAGTGATTCTTTATACTTATGAATTTTCTTGTTTTTTAAGAGTTTGAACTTATAATAAATCTTTGAATTTTTTAAAGTTTAAACCACTTACGCTTGCACTAGGAGTTCAATAAGATTCTTAATTTGCTAGAGATTTAGCATGCTACCATTGTGCTTGTCAAGTCAAAGTACCTGTTTGAGGCTGCGATTCAACCTGTTTTTCATTAAAATTTGAATTTTTATTTTTTTTACTTCAAATTAATCTTTTTAGTGTTTTTGATCGTTTTGATGTACTATGTCTAAAATGAATTTTAAAAAAATAATAAAAAAATATTTTGATGCATTTCTGAATAAAAAATATTTTGAAAAACAACTACAACTACACTCTCAGACACCTCTAATGTGCTTCATGATCTCTTTACCCCTCATAGAATAGAGATGTTTGCATGACATCCATTTATCTGCTACTGGTTAGAAACTTCACACTCTAAGTAGAAGGTTTTAAGGTTTGGCTCCTTGATTATTAGGGGGTGTTTGAGAATATGGTAGCGGTTGCTTTTTAAAGTATTTTTCGCTCGAAAATGAATCAAAATAATATTTTTTTTATTTTTTAAAAATTATTTTCCATATTAGCACCTCAAAATGATTTTAAAACACCAAAAAATATTAATTTGAAACAAATAAAAAAATTAATTTTTTTCAAAAATACTTTTAAAATGAATAAATAAACAGACCCGGAAGGAACTCAACCTCACAAGAAATTCTTTCATGAAAATTTGTAATAAATCCCATGAATTTTTAAAAGTTTTAACTGTTGCACCAGAAGTTAAATAAAATTCTCAATTTGCTAGAGATCGAGCAAGCTACTACTATGCTTGTTAAGTAAAAGTATCCGTTTGGATTGTGGTTCAATCTGTCTTTCATGGAAATTTAAATTTTTATTTTTTTGCTTTCAGTTATTTTTTTTAGTTTTTTATTTTTTTGATGTGCTTATGTCAAAAATAAATTTTAAAAAATAAAAAAATATATTATTTTGATATATTTTCGAGCAAAAATCACTTTAAAAAATAATCAATATCACTCTCAAACATCCCTAAAATGGAAGATTGTGCTTCATGCTCTCTTTACCCCTCAGGAAATAAAGATGCTTACATGACATCGCAGGTCTATACACTTGCCTTGGAGGATATTTGAAATTAGTTGCTTTTCAAAGTGCTTTTTGTTTAGTAATGTATTAAAATAATATTTTTTAAAAAAAATTATTTTTGACGTCAGCACATTAAAATAATCTGGAAACAAAAAAATATATTAATTCAAAGTAAAGAAAAAAAATTAAAAAAATAATATTTTTTTAAAAAAATACTTTTAAAATACAAAAACAAACAAACTCAAAAAACTCCATACTCCACACACCCACAAGTATGAGGTTTTAAGGTTTGGCTACTCCATTAACTGGGAGGAACTCAACCTCACAAGCGACTCTTAGAAAGAAAGAAAAGATAAAGCTTTGAATTTCATTCCTTTACGGTCGTCACTTGCTAACGAGAGCAATGATGTCGATGCTCACACTGCTTGAGACCTGCTAGAGGAAGTCTTTTCTCCAGTGAATTAGCTGCTTATACAAAAAGCCCTCTGATGCGGAACAATAAATAATAAAATTAAAGCAAGAACAGAAAGAAGCTTTAGAAAAGAAAGAAGCTGAAGAAGAGAAGAAAGGGGATTGGAGATATACAAAGTCTACAAATTTTTCATTAATCATCAAAACTGTGTCTCAAAATGATAGATGAACATATAAATAGTAAACCCTAAAACATCCCGCTATTGGGCTCGGCCCATCAAATCAAACTGTTTAACATAAATAATAAAATAACAATAAGCAGGCCCAAATGGGCTACATAAATAAAATAACAATGAAAAGGGCCCAAATGGGCTTAGTCTCCCAACCAAAGCGTGACAGGCTGGGCCATCCTACGTCGCCTCCGTCCATATACTCGTGTAGTTTGTGGTGTGGGTCTGGTGTCCCCACCAACTCTCCTGGGGTTAGAGAAACTCGACCCCTTCGAGTGTAGTACTGGTCGACTCTGATAGTACTCCCAAAGATCTGGGTCAAGCTGCTGCAAAGTATCTCTAGTAATCCAAGTGCAATCTGAGTCAGGTCGACCCACCCAACGAACTAGAAACTGTTGAACCTCACCATTCCTGTTAACAACAACTTGTTCATCCATAATTACATCAATATTATCCTTTTGTGCTGATGTCAAGGTGAAAGGGATAGAGGTTTCAATAGGATCATCAGAAGGGGAGTTAAGTGGTATCTCAAATGGATCATCTGGAATAGGAAATGGTTTGTGGTATGTAACTAGATCCTCAATATTAAATGTAGAGCTAATGCCAAAATCATGTGGTAAATCAAGAATATAAGCATTTGGACCAGCCCGTTGTAGCATTTTGAAAGGTTCGGCACTACGTGCATGTAATTTTCGATTAGCTCCCGAAGGAAACCACTCGGGTCTAATCTGTATCATAACATAGTCTCCCACATTAAACTCATTATGTCGTCTATGTAAATAAGCTTGAAGTTTATATTGCACATTACTTGCTTAAATCTGTTTAGTGATCTTAATATGCAAATCCTGAATTCTACGTGCAAAAGACTCGGCTGACTCAGACACTCTAGCATGAAGGGACATGGAAAGAAGGTCTAAAGGTTTCCTAGGCTTGTAACCATGTACAACTTCAAAGGAACTCATGCCTATTGATAGAGCTATTATAGGCAAACTGGGCTGTAGGAAGAATCAGATCCCAATTCCGATTATGATCACTCACTAGACACCTTAAAACGTTGCCCAAACTCCTGTTAACCACCTCAATTTGACTATCAGTTTAGGGGTGGTAAGCAGTAGAAAACTTCAATTTGGTTCCCACCATATGCCAAAGGGTTTTCCAGAAATAACTTGTGAATCTAACATCCCTATTCGAAACTATGGTTTAGGGAAGACCATACAACTTGACAATCTCATCAAAATAGAGTTTTGCAACTTTGGAAACATCTATGGTCTTAGTACAAGGAATAAAATGGGCCATCTTAGAGAAGCGGTCGACAACCATAAAAATAGAATCATGTTTCTTTGCAATACGTGGAAGCCCAAGCACAAAATCCATGCTCACATCTTGCCAAGGGCAAGTAGGAACGGGCAATGGGGTGTAAAGACCAGTATTTTGTTTTCTATGCTTAGCTAGTTGGCAAGTTCGACATTGACCTACCAATTTAGCGACATCTCTTTTCAAACTAGACCCAAAGAACTGGCGTTCCACTTCTTCAATGGTTTTATTCCTTCTAAAATGTCCTGAGAGACCTCCAGCATGAATCTCCCATATCAAAAAATCACGCACGGATGTTTTCGGGATACAAAGCTTATTATCCTGAAATAAGTATCCATCTTGGAGGTGATAACCATTTATAACACAGTGATTCTTATCCTTCAATGTCAAGTATATTTCTCCAAATTCTGAACAAGATTCATACTCCTTTTTGAGTCTCTCAAATCCTGTGACTTCAACACTCATTACAGATAATAGCATTACCCGACGACTCAAAGCATCTGCAGCCTTATTCTCTATTCCAGATTTATGTTTCTAAACAAATGAGTATGCTTGCAAATATTCAACCCTATGACCATGCTTATGATTAAGCTTCTTTTGAGAGTTAAGATAGCAAAGGGCCTCATGGTCGGAGTAAAGAACAAAATCCTGTGGTAACAAGTAATGGCACCAATAACGCAAGGCCTGAACCACCGCATAAAACTCTTTATTATAAGTTGAGTACTTTTGTTTTACCTCATTAAGTTTCTCATTAAAGTAGGCTACAGGGTGACGTTCCTGACTAAGTACTCCACCTATACCGACTCCCAAAGCATCACATTCTACTTCAAACACTTTAGTAAAATCAGGTAGCTTCATTACTGGGGCCTCCGTCATTTTCTTCTTAACCTCCTCAAATGCCCTATTAGCTCCTTTACTCCACTTAAACTCACCTTGTTTCAAACAATCTGTAATAGGCGACATGATGGTGCTAAATCCCTTAATAAAACGACGATAGAAAGTCGCAAACCCATGAAAACTACGAACCTCATGAATAGTCTTAGGTTCAGGCCAATCTACTATCGCTTGGACTTTCTGAGGGTCAGCAGAGACTCCTTTCTATGACACTATAAACCCTAAAAAGACCACTTGATCTGTAAAGAAAGAACACTTTTTGACATTTGCAAACAAACTTGCCTTTCTTAGGGTGGTACAAACTTGAATAAGATGATCAAAATGCTCTTTCTTGGTTTTGCTATAAATAAGAATATCATCAAAGTATACCACCAAGAACTTTCCCATAAATGGCCGAAGCACTTTGTCATTACTTTCATAAAAGTGTTTGGTGCATTGGAAAGGCCAAAAGGTATGACTAGCTATTCATATAAACCGTTTTTAGTTTTAAATGTTATTTTCCAGTCATCTCCCGGACGGATCCTAATCTGATAATATCCACTCTTCAAGTCAATCTTAGAGAAGATCTGAGCTCCTGCCATCATATCTAGCATGTTATCCAATCGAGAAATAGGAAAACGATACTTGATTGTAATTCTATTGATGGCTCGACTGTTGACACACATTCTCTACGATCCATCTTTCTTGTGTGTTAACAGTGCAGGTACTGCACAAGGGCTCAAACTCCCTCTTATAAATCCCTTTTATAACAACTCACATACTTGCCTTTGCAATTCAGCATGTTCACTCGGGTTCATCCTATAGTGAGGCAAGTTTGGTAATGTAGCCCTAGGAACAAAATCTATGGCGTGTTGAACATCATGCATAGGGGGTAAAGCATCAGGTAGTTCAGAAGGGAAAACATCTAGAAATTCTCTCAACACTTCTCTTACCTCTTAAGGTGGATCCTCTAAAAAGTCTTCTACAATCTCTTTAGCCACTACAGCAAACACAACAGATTCCTCATAAATCTCCTTATCAAACTCCCTAGGACTTATTATGTTAAGCCCTCCATTTTTCACTTTATTCTTCTTTTGACTATTATCATTAGATCTTGAGGGTAATCCAATAAGTTGGATTTTTTTACCTTGAAAAGTGAATGAACAAGAATTTGATCATCCAAAGATTGTAACGTTCAAATCATATAACCAAGGCCTACCCAAAATGGCGTGCCCTACATCCATGGGAATGACATCACACCAAATTTCATCATGATAGTAAAAAATCTTAATGGGAAAAAGACATCTCTCTTTGACCGCTATAGATGTATCATTAACCCAAGACACATTATAAGGTTTAGGGTGTGGAACAGACAAGCGGGAAACACTACCCGAGGAAACTGCATTGATACAATTATCACTGTCCATGATGATCTTACACCCTTTATCTCCACATTTAATGTAAGTGTAAAAAATAGCAGTCCTTCTCCAATCCTCAGTTCTTTTAGGTTGTGTTAAAGCACATCTACTCACACCTAACCTGATTATCTTAATTTGAGTGGATATAGACCTAACAAAACCTAGCAAGTTAGACTCATCATCCTCATCATTTAGATCTTGAAAATCATCGGGATTGGGTTTATATACCTTATCATCACAAGTATCTTCTTCATCCATATCCTCTTGCCCCTTGATGAACAAAGCCTTATTAGGGCAACTAAAGGAGATATGACCAAAACCCTGACACTTAAAACACTGAATTCTTGAAGTTTTGGTGCTTCATAAAAAATACCCTTACCCTTGTCTTCTCTAGGTATCTGGGAAATCAAAGGATTTGGTTTACGAGGTGGGACACTTAATATGGAGTTTTTACTACCAGGTTGAGATCTAGAAAGGGTATTACGAGTGTCCTGACGTCTTGTCCACTGGCTTTTTGTGACCAAGTCATAATTTTGTACTAGGGTATAAGCTTCATCAAGGGTGGAAACACCCCTAAGCACAACCTCTCTTCTAAGGTCATCGTTTAAGCCTTTTTGAAATCTACTTAGGGTCATCACTTCATACTCCCTAACTGCACATCTCATCCTATACTCATCAAATTGTGCCACATATTCATTGGCAGACTTGCCTCCTTGCCTCAAGTTATTCCACTGGTCCAAAAGATTTCCTCTATAAGAACGAGGCAAATACTTTTCTTCCAACTTAGTTTTCATTTCAACCCAGTCAGTAATAAGGGGTTGACCTCTCCTAATCAAAGACTCTTCTACACTTTCCCAATAGAGCTAAGCGGTTCCACTAAGTTTCATCTTTGCAAATCTTACCCTTTTATTCTCAGATAGATTATACCAGCCAAAGAATTGATCCATGTCACAGATTCATCTATCAAAAATCCACGGGTCAAGTTGACCCTTAAAAGTTAGGGTTTCTACCTTGATATGCCTCATGACTCGCTCGTTAGGGTCATTATAATCGTAATGGCCCTGATTGCGGTTGTATTGACGATTCCTAGGATGAACTGGTCTGTGACGGTAATCATTGGAACGCTCACTATCATGAGGGTCATCAAAGTCATTGTGACCATAGTGTTGGTTATGGTGGCGGTTCCTACAAGGAACTGGTCTTTGAGGATTCCTATGGTTGTCACCAGAATGCTCACTCTCACTAGACTATCTTATTTGCAAAGTTTCTATGGACTCCATCCTCCCAGAAAGGTTGTTCATTTGATTGGACATGTTGCTCATTTTTGTTCGCATAAGTTGTAATTGTTCTTGAATATCTCTAAGAACATTACTAGAGTTCGAGTCCATGGTAGCTATGACTTCTAAATTGTGTACTAGACGACCACTACGTAAATGCATGCAAAACTAATCCTAAGACTGAGATCACAAAATAACACTTGCAAGTAAAACCCAAAATAAAATTATAACTAATAAAAAAAATAAAGAAAATAAAAATAAAGAAAATAATTTTTTTAAATTATCTTGGAGACTGAGTAATGACAGATTAAACCAGGAAAATACGCAAGCAAGTAATGTAAGTCCTCTAAATGCACACAAGTAATTCAAACACAATGTTTTAGTTTTCCCACAAATTTAACCAAGCTCCATAATTAATTAAGACGATCAGATCTTTAATGCTAAATAAGCTCAAAATTAAGGTAATTCAATATAAAGGCGGGCTATGTTTTAGTTATGGACAAGCATAAAAAAATAATATTAATGCTAAATATTGGTTAACAAGTGTAAAAACGTACCAGAAATGATGATTTTTCAATGGGTAAAAATTCTGACCTTATGATGTGGCAGTGGAGGATTACGTGGCAGCTGACATGGCAGGATATGCTGATGAGGCAGATGATGTGATGGGGCGCTGACGTGGCAGACAACATGGCAAGAACTGATGACGTGGCAGATGCCACAGATGCTTTGCCATGGTGCTGACATGGCTAGGTTAATTATGTTTGCAACTTCTGTTTTCTTGCTTCCCTAGCTTCTGTGAACTGTTGTCGCTGCTGTCGGCGACGGCACAAGAAGCGGGGCTTCATGACTTTGCTTGGGCCCGGCGATGCGAGGGAAGAGGCGGTGGTGTCTGTGGTGTCGCTGCTGGACAGGGGCCTGTTGATCCATTGTCGCTGCTGAAGGTGAGGGCACTGTGGATGGTGGCGTTGCGGCTGGTGTTGCTATTGGGGTGCGGCTGATGGTTAGCAAATTTGGAACCGAAGACAAAGAGCTTCTGTGGCGGCGGCGTTGCGGGTTGTTGAAGGCAGTAAATCGGCGTGGACTTGTGACTGTTGGCTGTGATCGTTGGCTATGACCGGCGTTGATGTAGAATGGCTGATCGTTCAGTAGGACTGATGCGCAGGTCTTGTTAGTGGTGGGTCTGCCGTTGTGATTGCCTGAGGCGCCGCTGATGGTGGGGTGCCGCTGCTGAGGATCGACGATGAACAGTGCCGATGAACAATTTTTTTTTAATCAGAACAGTATGCTTTTTCTTTTTTTTTTTCTTTTAGATCAATCTAGGGTTAAACATAAACCTGTGGATCATTTAATTGTAAAAACAATTAAAAGCCATGCTCTGATACCAAATTTGATGCAGAACAATAAATAATAAAATTAAAGCAAGAACAAAAAGAAGTTTTAGAAAAGAAAGAAGCTGAAGAAGAGAAGAAAGGGGATTGGAGATATGCAAAGTCTGCAAATTTTTCATTAATCATCAAAACTGTGTCTCAAAATAACAGATGAACATATAAATAGTAAACCCTAAAACATCCCGCTATTGGGCTCGGCCTATCAAATCAAACTGTTTAATATAAATAATAAAATAATTATGAGCATGCCCAAATAAGTTAAATAAATAAAATAACAATGATATGGACTCAAATGAATTTAGTCTTCCAACCAAAACGTGACAAGCTGGGCCATCCTATATTACCTCCATCTATATACTCGTGTAGTTTGTAGTGTGGATCTGGTATCCCCACCACCCACCACCTTCCCTGGATAAGCTGCAGAGAGCCTTTGTTTTTTATTATGATATATTGTTAAAAGCTAACACCAAGCCAGACAAGATTTTTAACCGCTGTCTTTTCTCCCTCCGCAGGGAGAATTCTTCCAACACAATAACAGAAGAGAACACCTTGTATACGAAAAGTAATGGTTTACAGCAAGATTATCAATACATTTATGATAAAAAAAAATTAAAAAAATAACAACAATAATAACACAGCTGTTCTTTTATACACTTACAAACAGCTGACTATCTTCACTGAGCTCTCAAAAAAGGGGAATAAACACTAGAAGTAAACAATTGAAGTATCACAAAAATCACTCTCAACAATTTTTAAGGAAAACAAATTTGTTTTATTTGGCTGATCTGAATAAGTGGCTTCCAAGGGTGACCGTTGTGGTTCCTTCCCCCATGACTGTCGTCAAGTTCATCTCTTTCTCGATTATACGATCAAGTTCCATTACCACATAATTCATGGCTGGTCGTCTCTCACTTGAAGGTTCCACACATCGGAGCATCAACTGTATAAACTCTTCCATACCTTCAGCAGTGAAGCTACTCCCCAATCTTTGGTCGACAATGCTGGCAAAGTTGGCGTAGTCCTGAGTATTTTGGACCTAAAGAAAAAGATACCAAATTAATTTTACTTCCAGACTAGTGGCAATTTACTACCACACATGGTGCAAGTTCTATTGATTTTTTGAAGTACGGGAATATTTAGAAATTAACACAGGCACTTGCATGTTTCATTCAAGCACACGAGGAGAGATGATGAAAATCTGTGGCAATTATATTTTGTGATGGCAAGATAGCAGTAAAAACAATCTTTATTCTCAATCCTGCCCATTCACGCAGACATTCACTAATATGACTAGCTGAACTGGTGACAAATGAAGCAAGTGAATTACTTTAAAACAGACACGTCACAGCATAATCTACAGTGATTAAGACTGATAACTTACCCATTCAACCAGATTTTGACTCGTCCCTGGAGATGGTTCTGCTGCCTCCTTGCCGCTTAGCAACTCTAGAAGGAATACACCAAAACTGAACACGTCGCTTTTTTCAGAAAATCGCCTGAACTCTCTCACCCTGCATTTGTAAATGTCATATGAATAACTGACAAGCTATAAAGTGTTAAAAGCTGTATAGAACACGGAGAGTTACGGAGTAATACTCTGGGGCAAGAAATATCTCATCTGATGTCACTTGTGTAGATGGGCCTGCAATATCAACTTTTCCCAGGAAATTACGAAGTCCTGCATCTGCAACTTTAGCAATGAAATTTTCATCCACGAGAACATTGGCTGTTTTGAAATTTTTGTGCACCAAACGGGGAGATAGAGAGTGAAGATGAGCCAAACCTGTAGCATGGGATGAGATGAATGAGGTGGCACATGCACTTTGAGACCATTCATACACACAAAGAAGAACCTTTTATAAATATGAAGTCTTACCAAACTCTATAGTATTTTGTGAAACCAATATTAATATTCCTTTTTGTCCCCCCCCCCCCCCCTCTATTTTTTTGTACTGAACTTGGCATTATATCTAAAGGAAAGAAAAACTGATACCAGGAAAGCCAAAATGCTGACTGATTTTGCAAAGGATCACCTTTAGCAGCCCCTAGAGCAATTGAGAGCCTATGCTTGAATTCAAGCTTCCCATCCAAAGTTTGACCAGGTCCTGCAAACAAAAACACCAGGACTTTATTATAAATGAGAATCAACTATTATGGATACAGGGTTTGTATATACGGATCTAAGAAGAAGATGACATGAGGAACAGTTTGAAGTGGCAGTATCGCACATCTCATGATAATGCATGGAAGAAAATCCAGGTGAAATAATTTCTAGCTATATGTCCCATGGATGCTTAAATGGAGAAGAACAATATAGAAGACATAATAGCTCGGTAAATTCTATACAACACAGATCAAACAAGCAAAAGCAGTGACTGGATAGAGAGTTACCATACAAGTGATTGGAAACGCTCCCACTAGGGATATACTCATATACAAGAAACTGTAGGTCATTTTCCTGGCAGTAGCCCAAAAGAGTCACAAGATTCCGATGCTGAATAGGTGAAAGGTAGCGCACCTGATTTTCGAGAAGTCAGTCTTGTAAGACCAAAACTTCGACAATGTAACAATAGAGATAACATAATAGAGATACATGAATAGTAATCAAGGACAGCATAGATGAAATTCATATGCTAGTTTTAGGCTCCTAGAACAAACGGACTAAGATACCACACAATTGAAGCTGAGTTCCGCAGAAAAGGATAGATCCGTATAAATTGGAGAAGAAAAGCTTTATTTTATTAAGCCTGGAGTTATATATAGGCAAACAACCAGGCTATGACATAAACTATCATGCCATAGGTTAATTTAAAAATTAGGAGGAACAAAAAGCTCAAATGATGTCTACAATAATTACTTGCATTTATTATTCATTCCTCGGAAAATTTGGTGTGCTAAGCTAGCAAAACAATCCTCCCACCGTTCATTGCAGCATTAATGATGAATGAAAAATGGAGCGATTATGGGGAGAACCCAAACTTAAAAGAAAATGGTTCTCGTTCATTAATGAATGTTTTCATCCGAAAGACTGAAACTCAATTCTTTCAGCAAGTGATGATTACCTCATCAACGAATTCAGGACTAGGAGCTCCAGGTCTCTTTTTGATGGCTACAACCATCCCATTATTAAGCAAACCCTTATATACCTCCCCAAACTTTCCAGACCCCATCAAATTTTTCTCGCTAAAACCTTTCGTCGACAGAGACAATTCTTCCATCTCAAAACGCCTTGCTTCTTGTAATGACAACTCAATCCCTGCATGCCTTCCTACAGCAGGTAATCGAAAGAACAGCCACATTTAACATTTAATCACTTGCTTTTGAGCCTCTCTTGAATGATGTATGATGCAACTATTACCTTGAACAGATGTTTCAGAAGATCCTGTCTCTGAAGTTCTTGACACGCTCTTTTTGTGAGAAAGGCACCATAGAAGAAAAATAACTACCCCCACCAATGCCATGACTCCTGCAGCACCTCCCAATATGGCTGCAAGAGTCCTTGACATCTGGTATGGGAACCGCTTCAGCTATGCCGTAAGGTTTTAGTCGAATATGAGACAATATACATGGAACCTGGAAAAGGAAAGGCAGATAAGCAATAATGAAGAAAAGAAAATGCAACCTCATAAACAAGCAGCATTCAATAATCCATATAACCATGGATGACAGAAACACATAACGCAACGACATTGGTGCAGGAATTGATATTTCGTTTAGTCAAACAGTCATCTAGTCCCTGAAAAAGATCTTCTTTCAAGTCAACCATAAAGACAATTTCTGTTTGAAATAAGTGAGCTGCGCGAAAAGTTGAATCCCAGGTAAAGGTAGCAAAGACAAATGCATTAATGACAAATAGTAACCTTCGAGAGGAAATCTCCAGTGTTCTAATCATATGGTTAAACCCTAACTAATTAAATTAAACACACTATAAAAGTCATTGAGAACCGACAAACGCTACTTAGCAGACTAGCAAAAGAAACGAGAAATGTGTCAAAACTGAAACTCCTTGAGATTAAAAAGAATGAAAGACATGAAAATAAATGGAAATCTGAAATCTCCAAACCTGTATTCACAGATAAATTACGCAGCCAGATCCCCAGAAACCTCAGCTTCATTTGCCAGTGACAAATTGAGTCAGGGTTCCAATAGCACAATCACCAAAATAAAAAATCACCCCACATTCCCAGCAACAAATTCTCAAAGGAAAAAAAAACAAGAAAGAAACAAACCCCAGTTGTGAAGATGAACACAGCTTCAAGGTCTGGTCTACGACAAACAAACTGCGACTGATTAAGCAAGGAAAAATCTGAAACCAATCAGCAGCTTGCTGTACCTTTTCTCTTTAAAAATAATATTAATAAATAATAAAGTTGAGAATCATCGTTGGATACAGTACAGACATTGCCGACAGAAAGTGACCTCGCGCCGACAACGCGACCAGGGAAGAGGTGGTTTATTACTACTCCCTACTATTACTCCCTCACCCTCACTACCAAACTCAAACACGAAACTCCATCACTCTAAAAAGTCTAAATCACAAATAATTCTTTATTATATACAACAAAGAATATTTAATTAAATGAATAAATAAAACCCCATATTCTTACTGAAAAAAGTCTTGACGTAATTAATAATATCAAGAAAAAAAAAGAAGAAGAAGAAGAAGGAAAGAAGATGACGATGAAGATGAATAAGAAATAGACAGAGTAAGAGAGAGAGAGAGAGACAGAGATTTATTATGATAATAATAACAATAATAATAATAATAACAATAAATTATTGTTATTGTTATTATTATTATTGCTGCTGCTGCTGCTGCTGTAGTAGTAGAACTGTAGTCGTTTATTTTTGTGTGGGCTGTAAAGCAGTATAATTGGTGTCTGCTAGCTGCTGCAAGTTGTAATAAGAGATTTATCTTGTACGCCCTAGTTAGTCCCTGTACATGGATGCCCTCCTCATCTCATCCCATCCTTCCTGCCTGCCTGTCTGCAAGTACTATGCTCCAACAACTACGACAAACATCGAGATTAAGGATTCATAAACAACCCTTTTCATTTTATCTATCAGTTTTGTTTCAAGCATAACGACCAATGTTATTCATCCATCCGTCCATCCATTGTTGGCGACTAGACTTGCAATTATTTGTCGAGCTTTTCTTTATGGGTGATTCTAAACAGTGAGTGTAAATCTATTATAGTTCAATAAAAATTTATTATAGATAAATTATATAGATAATTTAATAGGTATATTTATAGACTAGTATGATAATAAGTCCAAGTCCAAAAAATCTAGTCGCATTAGATGATAATAATAGCTT
>Ga0325414_1000538_pt1 | contig 31496 bp, 25 predicted proteins | sample PopdelMetagenome_8_FD_206183 | JGI IMG/M metagenome (GOLD analysis project Ga0325414, IMG submission 206183) | Populus deltoides microbial communities from Bellville, Georgia, United States - Leaf-PdKOR-R3 | ecosystem: Host-associated > Plants > Phyllosphere > Phylloplane/Leaf | place: USA... | reverse complement strand
CTGGAATAATTGTTGGAGTTGTGTATTTAGACTGATATTATTGAATAATTACTTGATTAAGGAATAAGCATTGATTGTTTGATGTAAAATTTGTTTATCTCGGTTTCGTAAAGAGGTCACTCTACTATTATTGACAATGTAAATTCAACTATTTGATTCTTGAAATCTAATGATTTTTTGTTTCAACAATGTTATTGAATTTGTACGCTCAAGCTAGCAGATGGTCTTGTTCATCTTGCTCAGTTAACCTCAAGTGACATTAAGTTTTTTGCATCTAGGACTTTTTTTTTTTTTTTTTTGATTTACGTGGTGTCCGGGCCAGCTTGCGCGCACCACGACTAATCCCACGGCCCACTGAACACCTTGCAAACCCAATGGGCATGTAAGACACTGCGGGGGTGTCAGGCGTGCACATGAGGATTCGAACCCAGGAGCAGCAGGAGGAGACAAGCCCCTCCCACCGCCAGGCCAAGACCCTCGTGTCCGGGCCAGCTTGCTTGCATCTAGGATTTTTGATTGTATGGGATGGCCACCTGGGTGCCTTTATATTTCATATTTAGTTGTTGCTTGCAGCGTTCTGTATATAATTGTTTGAAGTTTGATTATATTTGATAATGCAGATGAGTTAAATTTTATCTGCGTGATTTCTTAAGGCCTCCCAGAGCTCTTGTTGTTCAAGAATCGTCTGCAATTTCTTAAGGTCTTCCAGAGCGCTTGTTGTTCAAGAATCGTCTGCAAGAATAAACGCGAAGATCATCCTTACAGCTCCCAGTATATCAAACTTTCAATGAAGGATCCTCACACGCACCAAGGTTTAGATCAACTGTGTGGGTAAATGGAGCACAATATACCTCTCCAAACACCTTCTTTCCTCGAAAAGAAGTTGAACAAGAAGTTGCGAAACTGGCACTTGAGAGTATTCTAAAAAGGGTAAAGGATGAAGGATGTCCGCTTCTACATGAGGTTTGTGAACAAAATTGTAAATTTTACCTCTTCAAATGCTATCAATTCTTTTCTTCTTCATCCTTTTGTTGTTGTTCTTTAGGGGCTTTATGCATGTATTAGCTTTGTGTTTTAGGCCTGTGACATTCTTCGTTGTGACAACTTATATGGCCTCCCTCCATTTTCAAAGCAATATTAGTTTTTTTTTTCAAATGAATTATCATTGGTTGTCTATATATTTAAATACCTGATTCACAAGTCATTCTACACTATCATTGATGTTTTGAAATCTCTTCTGATTGATCATACAAGTGAATAGAAAAATGCACTGATCTGAAGCATAATGTTTTTATACTAATTATATAGATTGTTTTGGTACGTTGGTGCCAATTTTGCTTAAAATGTTGCCTTGCTTCTTGCCTTTCCACAAGCTTCTCTTTTTTATTGTCTGGTCATAATTTTCAAATCTGTCCTGTGTGAATTTGAAGTCAAGGTGAATCTGGAACACCCCAGTTACAGCACTGTGTAGTGACAATAATGTTTATTTTGCTTCTTACTTTTCTACATGTTCCTCTTTGTTCTTGTTTGGCTATATATACAGGACACGTTGTTTTGCAAATCCATTCTGAATGAATTTGCGGTGAAGGTGCATCTTGCAAAGCCTTCTTACAACACTGTCCAGTCACCAGGGCTGCTGCCTGTTTTTGTGTCCACTTTAGTTTTCAATGGTGAGTAAAATTTGGATGTTCCGAGACCACAGTCAGTCAAGAGCAAGAGGTTTGAGCTGCTATTGTTAGGGATGCTGTACCAGAAAGTGCAATTTCACTTGCAGCTTCAGGAATCCGTCCACCCCACCATGAGTTCAAGAGATCGAGACCAGGTCCAGCTCCTGAACCGGCTCCTTTTCCAATTGCATTCACACAACCTGTTTCAGAACAGGGTTATTGATGCTGGTTCTAGTTCAGCCAAAAAGAAGAGGAAGAACAAGAAAAAGGCTACCGAAAATGAGCAAGTTAAAAAGATATTAACATTCCAAATACACCTTACTTGAGATAAGCTACATTGTTTAATGTATGATAAAAGCTAATGTATTGTCCTGTTTCTATTTGTTGGTTTGCCTATAGTTTAAGAAAAGTCTTTTTCAGTAAGAAGATCCTATTGGGTAAAAAAACCTAACTGTTCTTATATCTATACATAAAAGAACTATCTTTTTAATATCAGGAATACGTTTTACATATAAGTTTGTAATTTCAGATACTAAAAGAAAACAAAATAATTTTTTTGGTATTTTTTGAAATATTGGCTTAGTTCTCATGCTTTAATAAACTGGTTATTAAAGTCAAAATGCATGCTAATACATATTTTTTGAATTTTTGTTGTATGAAAATATGATATGAAAATTTCTTATAAGCTTTTAGAGACTTGGCCATATGCATGAAGATAAAAATATATTTTTTTGTTGTTTTAGATTTTTTTTTGTTTCGTAGAAAACCTGGTATTTTAATATTATATTTGTATCTTTAGAGTATAAAAATACAAACTAATATTAAGCAAGATTGATAGAAAAATACACCGGAAAATTATAAATTTTGAAAGAATGTTTTTGGATTTTTTTTAATATCTAATATAATATTATATATTATTATAAATATATAATAATATAATATTAGGCTGGGCCCAACCCAATCATAGGGGTTAGGTCCAACCTGTTTGGGCCAGGTTCGGCCCAAAAGATTTTTTTTTGGATTGGGTTGGACCCGGCCCAACCATTTTGGTTTGGGCTAACATTGATCAGGCCCAACAAACATTAGAGAACTTTTGATTGTTCTGCGTGAATAGTAGAGAGTGAATTAATTCATTTATTGTTCACCTACAACGTGAACAATGGAGAAGGGATGGATGCAGGAGGACGAGAAGAAGAAGAATAAGGAGAAGGGTGAGGGAAGGCTAACCTAGCAGTGGCATTGGCGGTGGCGGTTCTTCTTCCAAACGAGGTGGCCGTGCATTGGGGAGCTGCTTCACCGGTTAATGGTTCTTCTTCTTCTTCTTCTTTATGTGCTTTTCCTATGTTTCTTTTTCCTTTTTTTTCCTGTTTTCTGTCTTTGCTTCTGCTCCTCCTCTTCTATGTTTTCTTCCCTCTTCTTTTGTTCCTTTTTTGTTTGTTTTTTTTCCTCAGTTCTCTCCTCTCTATTTATCTCTGTTTTTCTCTGTTCTTTCCTTCCCATCTCTCTTTTTTTCTTTTTGTTTTTCACCTCCAAAACTCTCTAAAAGTGTCATGCCCATCCCCCCAACTCCTTTCTCTCCCTTGATATTTATAAGGGGAAAAAAAGGGAGAGAGGGCTATTATCCATGTCCAGTCATGACACATGGGTAGGGTGGTCGGACGGTCATTGGGTAGCGGCCTCAGGGTCGCTTGCAGGGCTTGGATTTTGTTGTTTTTGGGTTTTTGGGATAGACAAATGCAGGGGAACAAATTTCTTCTTTGCCTGCATCTACGTGTCCAGGGGAAGAAGATGACAAATAGTGCCATCAAAATGGCACTGTTTGCTGCCCTCTTTATTTTTCAGTGAACAATGCATGAAACGATGTTGTTTTGCTCAAAACACGCCATTTCATTTAAAAGGAAATGGTGCCAAAACATGTCAATTTCCAAATCAGTCATTAATTTATGATTTGTTCAGTCAAGTTCTCAATTGTAAATTTTGATTTTAAGAATCAATTCAATTGCATTCTTGCCAAATTCAATCGCGGGCCTTGAAGTTGGCCGGCTTTTTCACTTTAGCTCTTGGATTTGAATTTGTTCATTTTGACCCTCAATTGATCAATAAACTTTCAATTTCTTCAATTTAACTACTGACTCAGTCAATCCCAACCCCTCTATTTACATGCCTTTTTTAGTTTGGTTTTGGATTTTTTCAATCAAGTTCCTAATTGGCCATCAAACTTTAATATTTATGCAATTAAGCCCCTGATATGACCCAATCAAACCTTTAAAATTATAATTTGACCCCTGAACTTTAATTTCTTCCAATTCAAGCTCAAATTGACTTAAAAATTAATTTTTCTTGTAATCAAACCCTTCATAAATTCAATTAAACTTTAAATAAAATTTAATCGAGTTCATAAACATCTGATTTTAGACTTTTCTTTCTCAAATAAATTTTCTTTGTCAACAAGGCTTTCATCAGTAAAAAATATACTATCAAATTTCAATCTTTGTATTTTTGAATCTTCTCAACCAATTTTTAGTCATTTTCTAGGCGTTCCAACATCTTTTTCTCAATGCAATTATTATTTTTTGGTTTTCTTGTGAATATATTTTTTGATTTTCTTGTATTTTCTTCTTTTTTGTGTGGTGATCCAAAAATAGGTAACAACAGATGCCTCTTCTTTATAATACTTGCGGAGCAAAGACTAGTTGAGTGCTTTGCATAAGAAGTTTTGTAAAGATAAACAAAACTGAACTTCTGAAACTGATATTCTCAAAGCATGGTTGATCTGAAACTCTGTCTTTATAGCAATCCCCTTTAACCAGAAACTAATGATCAAAACTATGTAAACTTAGTTATTCTGAGATCTTGATCTGGCGATCCTTTAAATTGTCTTTGGTTGGGTTAACCTGAAATTTCATATGACGATTTCCTTTAACCAAAACCTAAAAAATGTTCTTTCTTATGGCAAGGTCTGAACTTTCATCTCCTTTTTTTTCATGAGAATTTCTTAATAGTAGGGTTTTTATCACTTTTCTATCACTGCTAAGATAATGTTGGTGGCTCGGTCAACCTGAGATCCCATCTGATGATCTCCTTTAACCAGAACCAAGTATGTGTAGCTTGGTTAACCTAAAATTACATCTGCCAACTCCCTTTAAATAAAGCTAAAATCCATGTGTGGTTGGGCTAACCTGAGATCTCTTTTGGCGACCTCTTTTAACTAGAACCAAAATTTTGTGTGTGGCTCGGTCAACCTGAAATCCATCTAGTAACTCCATTTAACCAAAGCTAAAAAATCCATGTGTGTGGTGATTGAGTTAACTTGAGATCCCATCTGGTGATTCCATTTAACCAGAATCAAATTCTATGTGTGTGGTTTCATTGTAATAGGTGACCTACCTAAATGGAAAGAATGCGAAAAGTGGTCTCATTATTATGAGTGACCTGCCCAGATGGAAGGAATGTGAAAAGTGGTCTCATTGTAATGATTGACATACCTAGGTAAAAAAAGGAAAGGGTGGTCTCATTGTAATAAGTGACATACCCAAGTAAAAAAACATGTGGATAATGGTTTTATTGTAATGGGCGACCTACAAAAAAAGATAATGGTCTCATTGTAATAAGTGACCTATCCAAGTGGGAAAAAATATGGAAAATGGTCTCATTGTAATTAGTGACTTACACAGATGAAAAAAATATAACAAATAAAAAGTGGTCTCATTGTTATGGGTGACCTATTCAGGTGCAAAATGTGAAAAGTGTGAATAATATGACTTACCTAGCGAAATCTTGAAGAGATGACAGGAGAAGGGCTGGAAAACTTGGTGCTTTCTGATTGCAAGGTTGACCTGAAAATTCCTGATTGCAGGGTTTGGAAACTCGGTGCTTCCTGATTGTAGGGTTGACCTGAAGACTCCTTCTGATGACAGAGTTAATCCTCTCATTTCTTTGAGATTTTTCTAATAGTAGGGTTCATCTCATCTTCTTCTCGTTCTAGGGTTAAAATCGTGATTCTTTGTTATTATCCACTTAATGATTCTTTCCTTGTCCACAATTTTGTTGGGCTTCATTGAGGATTTCCCTGTAACAATTCAAAAAGTATTTTGATGCAATGTTTTAAGGTTAGATGACATGCCCTCTTTGATGTTCCATTATCATAGGGTGTCTTTGTTTGCTATCCAAAGCCTTCTTTTTTTTTTTCTATGCACTAATTTGTTCGTGTGCTAGCCTTCCTTTTAAATTTAAGTGTAGTGCTTATCTTGGATTGTCCACAATGATTATCAAGGAAACTGATGAATTTGAATCACTGCCAATTCAAGTGTAGCTGTCATCATATGAAATGCCAGATTCTGTGCTTTCCATAACCGTAGGATCAGTATGTTATCCCTGCAAATATTGCTATTGATTCTATTGTAAATATTCATCCGTTACACACATTTGAATTCCTGAAATTAAGCACTCAGGACTGCATAAAGATTACAAGAAGTGAATGGAAAAGGCGTGAGTTGTATTACAATAATATTGCAGTGTAAGTCTCTTCATGGTATCAGAGCCTAAAAATCTCTAACGAGTATTCATCCTTCTTCCTGCTTCCTGCAAAATGACCACCATCTCTGCATCTACCATTGACTCACCAAACTCACCCATCATCACAATCAATGCTGCCACAACCATCAACGAAAAACTCATTCCCTCTACTTTTCCTCAGTGGAGGGCTCAATTTGAAGCCTTACTTATTGGCTATGACCTTATTGATTTTGTAACCGGTATACACACATGCCCTGCCATTGATGCACTAAATTCCACTACCTCCAAAGCTGCGAATTCCCTCTGGATTCGTCAAGACAAACTCATCTTACATGCCATCCTCGCCTCTACCTCCACCACCATTACCCCTCTTCTTGCTGCCTACAAAACTTCTCATGAGGCTTGGATGGCACTTACCCGTTTATATGGGGGCAAATCAAGAACGCGAGTGATGCAGCTCAAAGAAGATTTGACCTTGAGCAATCGTGGGTCTCGCACAGTTACTGAATTCCTTCAAGGAATCAAAGTGATTACAGATGAACTAGCAATCATTGATCATCCTATTTCAGACGATGATTTAACCCTATACATACTCAATGGATTGGGTATTGAGTTTAGAGAAATTGCAGCTCCCATTCGTGCCCGTGAGACTTCTCTGAAATATGAAGAAATTCATGACCTTTTTGTCAGTCATGAGAGTTATCTTCGGCGGCTTGAGCACCAATCTGCCACCCAGTTTGTTCCCACTGCTAATTATTCTAATCGATGGAGCCCTCAATTTTCTTCTAATTCCAGACAGTCTAAATGGTGCCCCCCGGTTGCTTCTAATAACTCTCGTGGACACAGTGGAGTCCCTAGAAATGGGTCATTCAATTCGGGTCACAGGCGGTTTAAACCAAAATGTCAATGGTGTGATCAGCTGGGTCATACAGCCAAACATTGTCCCAAAATGTCTACTTCCGATTTCACTGCAAATTGTGCAGCTTCCTCTCAACAGAAAAATCAGAAGTGGCTCGTTGACTCAGTTGCATCTCACAATATGACCACTGATCTTTCTAATCTGATGATTAATTCTGAATATGATGGTACTGATGAAGTGGTAATTGGTGATGGATCAGGTTTGCCTGTGTCTCATATTGGGTCATTGTCTCTTAACTCGTCTAATCGTGTCTTTCATTTACATGACACTCTCTGTGTTCCTACTATTCATAAAAATCTCATTTCTGTTCACCATTTTACCAAGCACAATAATGTTTACATTGAATTTCATCCTGCTTATTTTTTGGTGAAGGATCGGATCACGGGGGCGATCCTGCTCAAAGGCGCATGTGAAGATGGAGTGTACCCATTTCCAGAGCATCTACCATCCACCAAGAAAAATATTGTTGCCTATGTTTATGAACGTACTACACCTGATGGATGGCACAAACGTCTTGGTCATCCATCATCCAAATTGGTTCATCATTTCATTAATGCTTTTTCTTTACCTACCAATAAAAATGGTCATTCCTCTCTGTGCACTTCATGCTCTCAAAACAAAGCTCATCGTCAAACATTTAGTACTCATGAACTTTCCAGCACTGCCCCAATTGAATTAATTTACACGGATGTTTGGGGCCCATCTCATGATCTTGGAATTAATGGCTCCAAATATTATGTTATTTTTGTGGATCATTATACCAAATATATTTGGCTTTACCCCATGACTCATAAATCAAATGTTCAAACCATTTTTCCACAATTTCGTAATCTTGTCGAAAATCGTTTCAACACAAAAATTAAAAGTCTTTATTCTGATAATGGTGGGGAATATATTGGCCTAAAAATTATCTTTCTGTTCATGGCATCAATCACTACACTACTGCTCCCTATACTCCCCAACAAAACGGTATGTCTGAAAGGCGACATCGCCACCTTGTTGAAACTGGTCTTACCTTACTCACCGATGCTCACGTGCCTCTCTATTATTGGCCCTATGCTTTTCAAACTGCTGCTTATCTTATCAATCGTATGCCCACCGCTACTTTGCATAATCAATCCCTGTTTGAAAAATTATTCCGCCAAAGGCCCAACTATCTCAAGCTGAAGCAGTTTGGCTGTCTCTGTTATCCATTAACTCGACCATATAATAAACATAAACTTGAGCCAAAATCCAAACCCTGCACATTCATGGGTTACAGCCTATCCCAAAATGCATATTTATGTTTTGAACCATTAACCAACAAAATCATCACCTCTCGCCACGTCATTTTTCATGAAGGGTCCTTTCCTTTCCATCAACCAGATCATAACAGTTCTCTTCCTTCTCCATCTACTGGGCACCATTCATCTGTGATGATCTCCTTACCAAAGCTTTCGTTTGCTAGTCCCAGCACTTCTCTGGATGTGGGTACTGAAGTCTTGCCATCGTCTGCGATTGGGTCACTCTCTGTGCCATCCCCTCTCCAGGTAAGCACTCCTCCTTCTCCCCTGCTTTTAAATCCAAATAGTTCAATGGAATTGCCTGCCCCCACTGTCCCTGAAACCACCGAGGTGCAAGTCCACCGGATGACTACTAGGTCTATGCATGATATCTATAAACCAAAAAAATCATTCCTTGTTACCAAACACTCTCTCCCATCTTCCTTGGAACCTTCGAGTGTTGCTGCAGCACTCATTGATTCCAGATGGCGTGAAGCCATGTCCTCTGAATTAACTGCCTTAATGCGTCACAATACCTGGCAATTAGTACCCCCTCCAACTAATTGTAATATTGTCGGCTATAAATGGGTGTTTCGGGTTAAAAGGCATGCTAATGGGACTGTTGATCGATTCAAAGCCAGGCTAGTGGCCAAAGGGTTCAATCAACGACCAGGACTGGATTACAAGGAAACATTTAGTCCTGTTGTTAAATCCGTCACCATACGAACTGTCTTAGCTATTGCTGTGATGCAGGGTTGTTCCTTGAGGCAGTTAGATGTTAATAATGCATTCCTTCATGGGCATCTCACTGAAAAAGTGTATATGAAGCAACCTCCTGGCTTCAGGAATCCGGAACATCTTGATTATGTTTGCTGTCTTACCAAGGCCATCTATGGCCTCAAACAAGCACCTCGTGCCTGGTACTCTGCACTTAAACATGCAATGACAGAGTTTGGTTTCATTAATTCTAAATCTGACTCCTCTCTATTTGTGTTTCATACTGGTTCCACTCTTACCTACTGCCTAGTGTATGTTGATGATTTAATTATCACAGGCAATAATTCAGTTTTTGTTGCAAGCATCATTGATCATCTTGGCCAGAAATTTTCCATCAAAGACTTGGGGTCACTGCATTTTTTTCTTGGTGTGGAGGTTATTCCTACTGCAGCCGGCTTGTTTCTCACCTAGCACAAGTATATCAGAGATTTACTTGCCAAGACCAGTATGGACGGTGCTAGGGATGTCACCACGCCTCTTTCAACATCTGTTTCCTTACAACTGGATGATGGTTCCTCCTCTGTTGACTCCACGGAATACTGTCAAGTTATTGGCGCCTTGCAATACCTGTCTCTTACACGACCTGATATCAGCTTTGCTGTTAATAAACTCTCCCAGTTTATGCATCATCCCACGCAGACTCACTGGACAGCAACAAAAAGATTGCTGCGCTACTTGAAGAACACAATTTTTCATGGTGTTACTATCAGCAAAACATCAAGCACTACATTAACTTGTTTCTCGGATGCTGATTGGGCTAGTAATCTGGACGACAGGAAATCCACTTCAGCCTACCTACTATTCCTTGGTAATACACCCATTTCCTGGAGTTTCAAAAAGCAACGTGCAATTGCACGATCATCAACTGAAGCCGAGTATAGGGCCTTGGCAATGGCTGCAACAGAGTCTGTGTGGCTGCTTTCCTTGCTCCAGGAACTGAAGTTCAGTCTCTCCAAGCCACCACTTCTTTTATGTGATAACCTAGGTGCAACACACCTAAGTTTTAATCCTGTCCAGCATTCCCGAATGAAACATATGCAGATTGATATCCACTTTGTGCGAGATTTGGTTGCAAAAAATATTCTTGCTGTTCAACATGTCCACACAACTGACCAGCTAGCTGATCTGCTAACCAAGCCTCTCTCCAGGCAACGAACAGATTTCCTACGTGACAAGATCGGCCTATTCGATGGTAGCCCATTCTTGCGGGGGCGTATCAAGGAAACTGATGAATTTGAATCACTGCCAATTCAAGTGTAGCTGTCATTATATGAAATGCCAGATTTTGTGTTTTCCATAACCGTAGGATCAGTATGTTATCCCTGCAAATATTGCTATTGATTCTGATTGTAAATATTCATCCGTTACACACATTTGAATTCCTGAAATTAAGCACTCAGGACTGTATAAAGATTACAAGAAGTGAATGGAAAAGGCGTGAGTTGTATTACAATAATATTGCAGTGTAAGTCTCTTCAATGATTACTGCTTTCATTGTTTATCAAGCATGATCATGCATCTAAGTGCGGTGTTGCTTGATTCATAATGTAGGAGCATAACAAATCATTCATCCCCTTGATTCTCTCAAGCATTGTTCTTTGATTGGTTGTGTGCATCTTGCCAAAACCCATCAAGAGGTTTTCTAGTGTTGACCTCCTTCTAGATTGCCAATCAGCCACAAACTTGCCTCCAATTGAAACAATACTCTTTATGCATATGTTATCATCAGCCTTCTAGGAAAATATCCAGTCGTCTAGACATGTATCTCATAGCTTGCACTAAAAGGTTTTTTGTTATATGCTTATTGTTTTTGTTGTATACTTAGTGTTTTTCTCAATATTTTCCTTTCAACTCGTCAAATCAGATTATAAAAAAAATGTTTTGGCATCATCAATGATGCTTCTTTCATCACCCATATTTATAAGGTGAAGTGCGCCTTTGGGCTTCAAAACAAATGCTCTCACAATCAGTCTTGGTGGTGTGCATCCTTTCAATGTTCATTCAAATGCACTCACGTGATAACATCTGTTAGGAGTAATAGCCATGTTTGAAAGGATAAACCCAAGATGACGATATGAAAATGTCTTTCAAGTGCAACATTGTTTCATATTTAATCTTAGTGGTGTGTATCTTTCTGACATTCATTCAAAAGCAGTCATGTGATAACATCTTTCAGGAGCCGTAACCATGGCAGAGGGTAAACCAAGATGATGATATGAAAATGTCCTTCAAGTGCAACATTGTCCCACCGTCAGTCTTGGAGGTGTGTATCCTTCTGACATTCATTCAAAAATAGTCATGTGATAACATCTTTCAAGAGTCATAACCATGTTTCAGAGGGTAACCCAAGATGCAAAAGCATGTTAAGGCAAACAAAATTGCTTTATATTTTAAACACCACTGGAGCTTCTTGGGTCACCTAGTTTTGAAACTTCTCCCCTTTACCTAGCTTTTGTATAAAGTTCTTGGCTGAAATTTCTTTTAAGGTGTGGATAGTCAGTTGCAGTAACGCTTCATCTTTTTATTCGACTACTGTATTCCTATAATCTCCTTCAAACTTACCCTCCTTCAAGGTGTTTATATTCATAGTTGACAGTTCTTGACCAAGGGTTTCCAATCTTTTATCCGGTTGCATTACATATGTAGCCTTTGAGAATGAAACACTAAGGGGAAAGATTTCCAGCTTTTCCGCTTTAGGCTTTTTTCCTTCAATCCTAACCATTCTTTTTTCCCTCCTCCTACCAACAGCCCATCGATAATCCTTGTTTTAGGCTTGTACTGAAGCCTAAATCTATGATCAGTACACTTCATCTTAATGAGATTAACCATTTCTGGTATTCCGGTGATAGGGTTATATTAAAATGGAATCTCACGTTCTAAGAAGCATTTAGCTGCCTTCCTTATTGCTTCTGAGATCTTTGGCCTTCTCATTATCGTGTTATCGGGAACCAAATCAGTGTTCATAATCTCAAAAGAATTGACATTTTTGTCATTGTAATCTTCAGCCTCAATGAAAGGTATGGCCACATTCTTTATCATGGATATTGTTTCTTTAGCTTTGACATTTACCAGCATCCCATTCATGATGTACTTGAAGCATTGGTGCAATGACGAAGTTACTGCCCCAACTGCATAAATCTAAGGCCTTCCCAACAACATTCTATAGGAAGGGTGGATATTCATAACTTGAAGCGTTACCAAGAACATTTGTGGTCTCATATATAGTTCCACTTCCAAAGTACCAATTATCTATCTAGGTGAGTTATTATGGACTCGGTTTTATGTGAGATTCATCGACCAACATTTCTTTCAACATGTGTTTTGGCAGCACGTTAAGAGCCCAACCATTATCGACGAGCACCTTTCCTACAAGGCAGGCTTTGCACCTAACAGTAATGTACAAGGGCTTGTTATGTCCGGTTCCTTTAGCATAAAGCTCATCTGCTGTGAAGTACATATAATTGGTGGTGTGTATCCTTCCCACCAAATGCTTCATGGTTTTTTGCTCAATGTCTTGAGGTACATAAGCCTTATTCAATACCTTTTGCAAGGTGTTTCAATGCGGCTTAGAGCTGAGTGTCAAGGATACAAGGGAGATCCTAGTTGGAGTCTTTTTTAGTTGATCTACTATGCAATATTCGTTGTGCTTTATCAACTTTAAAAATTCATTAGACTCTTCTTCAGTCATTGACTTATTAACCTTTAGTTCCTTGTTAAGATCTATCATTTTTTGCCTTTTACTTTCATCAACTCTTCGGGTGTGAAACACCGACCACTCTGAGTCAGCCCACTGATCTCAGCTTGGAACAAAGGAAGAGGGGCTCACATGTTGGAGGTATAGCCGTAATTGTGATCTCTTTTATTTGTGCAGGAAGGTTTAACCAAGATTAACTTCGATGGCCCATTAGTTGTTGGTTGGACTCTATATACTTCTGACAACCTTTCTTAACCTTCCATCATCCTTATTTCATGACTGTCCTCTATGACTTCAACCCTCAACTCCATAATGATCAATATTTTTGCAATCTTTTGGCAAAACTCAATGCAATCATTGATATGATGTCCTTCTCTTTCGTGGAACTCACAAAAGATGACATTCAATATTCATTTTTAGGAATCTTGAATGTACCAACATGCTGTACAACTTCTTCATAGATACCTTGAACATCTTGCTTTTATTCCCAACTTCTATCATGCACACTTCATTATTACCTGCAGCATAATTAGGAAATGAGTTTGAATTAACAACCACTTTTTGAAAGCATAATAGGTTTCAATTCCATGCCTAGGGTTGCAAGCATGGTACTCACATGTCAACTCTAGCTTGTACCAGATGGGAAAAGATGGTTGGAGTGGCGGTACATAAATAGGAGGTATGTGTCCAATGCTCAGCAGTTTGGCGTATAAGCCTTTTAAAGGCATAGGTAGTGGTGGTAGTTGTTCTAAAGTATATCTTGTATTTTACCTTTGGTGGTTGTTTGGTTGACTCTTTGTTTGATTCGGGGTAAAAGGTTTGGTAAAGTTCATGTTGGCAAATGGAGAGGTAGGCATATGTGATTTCTAATAATTCACTTTCTTGCGTTTGTACCTGCCTTCCAAGTTATTAACGTCATCTTCCATTTTCCTTACACTAAAACCTTTCTTCTCCAAAGGCTTAGTTATACGCCCTACTTTAATCCCTTGCTCTGTTCTTTCAGCTATGCGTACAACATCATAGAAATGCTGAGATGAGCTACCCATTAGATGCTCATAGTAAGGTGTCTTAAAGGTATTGACGAATAAATTCGCCATATATATCTCTATCAGAGGGGGGTGGACATGTGTTGCCTCACCCCTTCATTTTTGCGCATAAGCCCTCGCTGATTCTGGACTTCTTTTCTCTATTAACATAAGGTTTGTTCGGTCTGGAGAAAAGAATCCAATAATCAGTGAGAGTTTATGCTCAAAGATGAAAGGATGAGGCAACACATGTCAAACCCCTTTTGATAGAGACATAGATGGTGACTTTGTTCACTAATACCTTCACGACACCTTACTATGAGCATCTAATGGGTAGCTCATCTCAACATTTCTATGATGTTGTATGCATAGCTGAAAGAATAGAGTAAGGGATTAAAGTTGGGTGTATAACTAAGCTTTTGGAGAAGAAAGGTTTTAGTGTAAGGAAAAGGGAAGATGACGTTAACAACTTGAAAGGCAGGTACAAACACAAGAAAGTGAATTATTAGAAATCATATATGCCTATCTCTCCATTTGCCAACATGAAATTTACCAAACCTTTTACCCCGAATCAAACAAAGAGTCAACCACCAAAGGCAAAATACAAGATATACTTTGGAAAAACTACCACCACTACCTATACCTTTGAAAGGCTTGTACGCCAAACTGCTGAGCATTGGATACATAGCTCCTATCTATGTACCGCCACTTCAACCACCTTTTCCCATCTGGTACAAGCTAGAGTTGACCTGCGAGTACCATGCTTGGAACCCTAGGCATAGAATTGAAACCTGTTACGCTTTCAAAAAATGGTTGTTAAAGCTTATCAAGATGGGGTGAGTGTCTTTCGAAGACATGCCTAACGTCAATTCAAATTCATTTCCTAATTATGCTGCAAGTAATAATGAAGCGTGCATGATAGAAGTTGGGAATAAAAGCAAGGTGTTCAAGGTATCTATGAAGAAGTTGTATGACATGTTGGTACATTCAAAATTCTTGAAAATGAATACTGAATGTCATCTAGAGGTAGTGATTATTGTGAGTTCCACAAAAGAGAAGGACATCATATTGATGATTGCATTAAGTTTTGCCAAAAGATTACAAAAATACTGATCATAGGGGAGTTGAGGATTGAAGCCATAGAGGATAGTCATGAAATAAGGATGATGGATGGTCAAGAAAGGTTGTCAAAAGTATATAGAGTCCAACCAACAACTAATGGGTCATCGAAGTTAATCTTGGCTAAACCTTCCTGTACAAATAAAAGAGATCACAACGCAATGCCTTACAATTACGACTATACCTCCAACATCCGAGCCCCTTTTCCTTTGTTCCAAGCTGAGATCAGTGGGCTGACTCGGAGTGGCTGGTGTTTCACACCCGAAGAGTTGAGGAAAGCAAAAGGCAAAAAATGATAGATCTTAACAAGGAACTAAATGTTAATATGCCAGTGACTGAAGAAAGAGTCTAATGAATTTTTAAAGTTAATAAAGCACCACGAATACTGCATAGTAGATCAACTAAAAAAGACTTCAACTAGGATCTCCCTTATATCCTTGATACTCAGCTCTAAGTCGCATTGAAACACCTTGCAAAAGGTATTGAATGAAGCTTATGTACCTCAAGACATTGAGCAGAAAACCATGAAGCATATGGTAGGAAGGATACACACCACCAATTATATGTACTTCACAGCAGATGAGCTTTATGCTAAAGGAACCGGACATAACAAGCCCTTGTACATTACTGTTAGGTGCAAAGCCTGCCTTGTAGGAAAGGTGCTCGTCGATAATGGTTGGGCTCTTAACGTGCTGCCAAAACACATGTTGAAAGAAATGTTGGTCGATGAATCTCACATAAAACCGAGTCCATAATAACTCACCTAGATAGATAATTGGTACTTTGGAAGTGGAACTATATATGAGACCACAAATGTTCTTGGTAACGCTTCAAGTTATGAATATCCACCCTTCCTATAGAATGTTGTTGGGAAGGCCTTAGATTTATGCAGTTGGGGCAGTAACTTCGTCATTGCACCAATGCTTCAAGTACATCATGAATGGGATGCTGGTAAATGTCAAAGCTAAAGAAACAATATCCATGATAAAGAATGTGGCCATACCTTTCATTGAGGCTGAAGATTGCAAGGACAAGAATGTCCATGCTTTAGAGATTATGAACACTGATTTGGTTCCCGATAATACGGTAATGAGAAGGCCTAAATGCTTCTTAGAACGTGAGATTCCATTTTAATATAACCATATCACTGGAATACCAGAAATGGTTAATCTCATAAAGATGAAGTGTGCTGATCATAGATTTGGGCTTCGGTACAAGCCTAAAAAAAAGGATTATTGATGGGTTGCTGGTAGGAGGAGGGAAAAAAGAATGGCTAGGATTGAAGAAAGAGAGCCTGAAGTGGAAGAGCTGGAAATCTTTCCACTTAGTGTTTCATTCCTAAAAGCTACATATGTAATGCAACCGGATAAAGGATAGGAAACCTTTGGTCAAGAACTATCAATTATGAATATAAACACCTTGGAGGTGGGTAAGTTTGAAGGAGATGATAGGAATACAGTAGGCGAATAAGAAGATGAAGTGCTACTACAACTGACTGTCCACACTTTAAAAGAAATCTCAGCCAAGAACTTTGTATGAAAACTGGCTGAGGTGAGAAGTTTCAAAACTGGGTGACCCAAGAAGCTCTAGTAGTGTTTAAAGTGTAAACTAACTTTGTTTGCCTTAACATGCTTTTGTCATTCCTTTTATTTTCTCTAGTTGACAATTAGAGCTCATAATGTCATCTAGATTTTGTCTTTATCATTGAGCCCACCTTTGCTTTAAATAATGAGATCATGTATTTTTCAAATTTTGTTTTATTTGTGCATTTACACTGAACACTTTCCGCTTTCAGGAATCTTGAAAGCGGATCTTCCACAACATCACATACACTTTGCATCAAGAATGAATGACTAAACTTTAATGAACATATCATCACTATGGAAGAAAAAAAACGAGATGAAAGCAATATTAGGTGCCTTAATATTGCTAGTAGAGCAACATGAACAAACTTGGAAACTCGCTGCAGAAGAACTCAAAACCATAACGTGGGTAACAATGAGTTTAAAAAAGGGACCTTAATCAATCTTAAACAAAGAGTGGAGATAATTGTCATACTACAAGAATATGCAGATGTTTATGCTTGTTCTTACGAGGATATGTCTGACTTGGATACAAATATCATAGTACACAAGATACCATTGGAAGAAGGTTGTAAACCAATCAAACAGAAGTTGAAGAGAGTCCACCCGGATATCTAGATCAAAGTCAAAGCAGAACTAGAGAAACAATGGAATGTAGGCTTTCTAGAAGTAGTTTGATATCCACAATGGGTATCCAACATTGTTGTCATACCGAAGAAAAAGGGGAAGATTAGAGTTTGCATGGACTTCCAGAATTTGAACAGAGTTAACCTTAAAGATGATTTTCCTCTACCACATATAGATGTTTTAGCCAACAACGTTACACGTAATTCCACATATTCTTTTATGGATGGTTTCTCGGGATACAACGAGATAAAAATGGCTTTAGAAAATAAGGCGAAAACGACTTTTGTCACACCTTGGGGACATATTGCTAAAAGATCATGCCATTGGATCTGAAGAATGCAAGGGCCACCTATCAGGGAGCCATTAGTGAAAAAAAAAAATTCTAGTTGTTAAGGCACAAGCTGCCACCTTAAAACAAACTTCATCTTCTTAAGACACAAGCCACCGCTCCTCTTTTTGGCTCCCAAAACTAGTTTCCTCCATCACCTCACCCTCTTATCCTCACATATCCCCATTTGCTAACCCAGCCCCCCATATAGCCTCAACAATTGCACTTCCTCTCTTCCCCTCACTCACTCTTCCTCTGTCTTCCCTAGCTTTTCCACTTGACAAACTCGAAACCAGCCTCGCCTAGTAGCAACACCAATAGACCACCATTTGACCTCTCTTCCCTCGATCTGTCTTCCTCTCCTTTTCCTGTCCTGACAAAACCCAAACCAGTTCTCCAAGACCTAAACCAACCTCTCCCCGCCAAACGAACCAGGTCTTCATCTCTACCTGATATCACTCAACACTACATTTTCCTCCACACTAAAGCCTTCAAACACCTGCAGATCCATCACCTTCCCTGTTCAATCGTGAGCTGTATAATCGCCGGATCTACCACCTGAGGAAGAGAGAAAATAGGAATGAGATAGATCTGAAAAGGGAGAAAGAACCAGATCTGAGAAGGAGAAAATAAAATTAAAATCAACAGTTGTTTTTGTGTTTTTCTCTTGTTACAGGTAATGGTGGTCCTTACCGCTAACAGGAAAGTGAAGAGAGGAGGAAGTCATTCCAAATCACCCCCGTCCCATGGATGTTCTTGTAGCGGCGTGTGAATCCACGAGCCACCAGTGGCGGTGGTACATGAGATTCACACGCAACCACTGTCCTCGTTGTTCTATAAGGCTTCTCGGCAGTTCCTGGATTTTTGGGGGGCTATTTTATAATTTTTGAATTGTATAATGTGTTGTTTGATTTATTTTGAATTATGGTTATTTTATAAACATGTAATTATGGGTGTATGTGTAAAACATAGTAGAAAAGGAATGTGTGTGTGCATGCGTGTGTTTGTTCCTTTTTTATATATGTTTTCTTTTAATGTTAGAACCAAAAAAATAAAAAAATAAAATAAAAATTAATTTTTATGTATGTTTTCTTTTAATGTTAAAACCAAAAAGACCAAAATATAAAAAGATACAAAAGAAATAAATGTTTTAATTGCACACGGCTAGATATCTCAAACAATATAAAAAATTGCATGGCATTTCACATGGAAAATAAAGAATACATTTTTGCATAAATTTTGAGATATAATAACTAGTTTATTAAAGCCTTGAGAATTTGACCGGTATTTCAAAAAATACCAAAAATATTTTATTTTCCTTTAATATCCAAAATCATGACTTATATGTAAGACGTGTTTTATTGATATTAAATAAAATGGTACTTTCATTTTTGTTTTCATATTAACGTTAGAACAATTGGTTTTTCTATACATTTTAAGATAAGGATCTCTTTGTAGAGGAGAATTTTTCTTCCTTTTTAGATAAGCCACTAACAAGATAAACTGTCAAAACTTCTAAACCATATTAAACCGCAAAACAGTTTACCTTAGGTAGGGTGTGTAAGGGGTGCTAATACCTTTCCTGGCCACAACCAGTCCTTACTCGTGAATCTCTGATAAGACCAGTACACTCGAGTTTTCTTGTGACCATGAACCAACTACTAGATGGTGAATGGGAAAATACTATCATCCTTTAAGCGTTTTACCTAAGGCAGTTTGCATTACTGGTTTTGTCCAAAATTACTAAGAATTTGTTCTTGTTTTTTTGTTCTTCCTATCATGTTCCTGACTCTAACGCCAGTGAACAGTTCCTACGAGTATTTTTAACTTTGACGTATGTAAATATTACACAAACAAACAAAATACGATATTTCTAACTCTAGCGTTAGTGAATAATTTCACAAAAAATTGAATTTGAAGAAAAATTTTTCTATGCAATTTTCTTATTATTATTTTCTCTTTTTGGACGGAAATAAAAGAAACATTGCACAATATATTTTGCGTTTAATGTAATGGTTCACATATTGAGCTTATAGTAGAAAAAAATACAATAACACAAAGAAAAAAATGAAACAAAGTGTGAGGAGTCAGATATCAATATAAAAAGAGGATAAAATACATGAGAAAGGCATAATGGTGTGTTTTGCCAAACACACCCTTAGCCAAAAGCAGTTTAGGCCGGCTGGGCCTGAGGCTCAGACCCGACCCACTATCTTTTTAAAAAAAAACTGGGCTAGATGTAGCCTAGTTGTACGGGCTGGACTAGACCTAGCAGGCCAGCCTGGTCACTTGCCTAAGCTAGTGACCTAGCTGCAAAAAGGAGCACAAGTGAAACGTGCATACACAAAAGGAGGTTAATTGAAGTTCATAATGAACTGATATTAGTGAAATAAATTGAGAGTGGAGGAAGAAAGAAGACTTACATGGTTTGCAGAGACTTTGCACGAGATTGCAGGAGCTGGGCGAAGCTCCTGTCTTTAAGTTCCCTCCTCCTCCTTGTTCTTTCTTTTTTTTTTTTTTGTTCTTTCTGTTTCTGTTTCTCATATTCTATCTCTCTCGTCTCTCTTTGTTTTCAGGTTTTTCTCTATCTTGTTCTCTCCTCTATTCTCTATCTTTTCCCCTATTTTTTTTCCTCTTTTGTTTATTATTTTTCTGTCCCCTTTTTGTTTTTGGTTCTATGTTTTGCTTTTTAAGGGACAATAGTCATTCCCTTGTTAGTGTTTTGAAAGGAAGCCCAGAAGGTCACTTTGTTCTCTGTTTCTTTTTGTTCGTATAGGTCTCTTCCCTCTTTTTTTTAATGGCTGCCTCGTTGGGTATTTATAGGGGTTTCTATAGCAATCTTCTAGCGCACCTCTTCTTTCATCGGAAGAGGATAAAGCTTATTGGGATTGGTGTTTGACGAGGACTAGGATTTGCGGAATCCTGCCGTTGTAGGGGTCTTTAGTGGTGGTTTCCTTCACTCTTCTAATGGCGTCTTGTGGGGTGTGAGAGGACGAACAAGAAAATGGATATTTAGCTATGTTGGAAGGGTGCATCCCTTTGTTCCCTCTCTCTTCCTTACGCAGGTGGGTCCTTTGTTTTCAGAGGAAGAAGGTGAAAAACAAGAAATGTAAAACAACGTCGTTTAGACCAAGGCGACCATTTTTCATTTTAGTCACTAAAATTTTGACATTTTTGCAATCAAGCCCCTGATATTTTAAATTTCAAATTTTAACCCTTTAAAATTAAATTAAAAGCAAATGGGTCAAAACTTGGATTATGAAAATTGCCCTCTTTTTACAATACTTATGGTGCAAAGACATTGAAAAATTCATTTTCTTTTGGCTTTTTATTATAAGTTTGTAAAGAAAAAAAAACGTGAAGCCCTTCCCTTTTGTTTTTTTTTTTTGCAAAAATGATCAAATTGTTTTAGGAGACCTGCCTGGTAGTAAAGAATTTCAAATATTGTTTTGCAAGTGGTCTAATTGTTCTAGGCGACATGCCCGATTGGTGAAAATAAAGATATATTTTTAATTATTTTAAATGGTCTCATTATAACGGGTGAACTACCCATGTGGAAAAATACAGAGATTTTCATATGTGGTCTCATTGTAATGAGTGACTTACCCAGGTGGAAAAATACATATATATTTCAAAAGTGGTCTCATTGTAATGAGTGACCTACCTAAGTAGAAAATACGAAGATTTTTAAGAAGGAGTCTCGTTGTAATGGGTGATCTACCTAGATGAAAAAATACAAAGATTTTTCAGAAAGAATCTCATTGTAATGGGTGACCTACCCAGGTGAAAAAATACAAAGAAATGGTACCTTTGTAATGGGTGACCTACCAAAGTGGAAAAATATAAAGATTTTTTAGAAAGAGTCTCGTTGTAATGGATGATCTACCCAGATGGAAAAATACAAAAAAAGAGTCTCATTATAATAGATAACCTACCCAGGTGAAAAAATACAAAGATTTTTCAAAAGGGATCTCATTATAATGGGTGACTTACCTAGATAGAAAAATACAAAGAAAGGGTCTCATAGTAATGGGTGATATACTCAAGTGGAAAAATATAGAGATTTTTCAGAAGGGATCTAATTGTAATGGGCGATCTATCTAAGTGGAAAAATACAGAGATTGACCTACTCGCTGGTGAAAGATACAAAGATTTTTTTGGGTGGCTTAATTCTCATGAGCGGCCTGCCTAGGTCATGAGTAGCCTTCATTGTGCCCATCATAACCCATTTGCTTGTTAGATATTTTTTGTCTCATCAAATAATTTGAGAGGATCATTCATTACTCTTCGTCTCACTGCTAAAAACATTTGGTGTCACTTGTTGAAAATATCAAACTGCCTTTTGTAAATCAAAATGCTTCTTTATCTTATTGTATGAAATATTCCTCTCTTTATGGTTATCCAAAATGGATCGATTTTTGTTCTAAACACAATATTGCCCCCTTGTATTGACTATTGCTCCAAGGTGTGTTCTGTCAGCGACTTAGACAAATAATGGTTTCGATGAACCATTCTCTCATTTCTCTTCTTTTTAGTGTAAAGGAATATTTGTCTAGAATAAATCTTGAAATCTTGATCTTGCATTTTTTATGCAACCATATTATTTGATTATTTTACCTATATTTACCTAGTATTTTTCATATGTTTTATATATAAAATGCCTTGATAGTCTTTGTTTTATGTTTTGAATGAACTTTTGGATGTAAGATTCAAAAAGAAGTAAATAGGAGATAATTGACAGATTTGACCTCCGATCGATGTTTTATGCAGAGCTTGAGCTCTAGAAGTCAAACAAAGTGATTCTAGTGGCATTAGAAAGCTAACATCCATACCTTTTTGTACATATATGGAAAGAAAAATAAAAAGAGAAAGAACATAGAGATCGCAGCCTTCAAAGACAAATCTCGCATTCTGCCAGTGTTGACCTTTGGCCATTCTGACTTGAATATCTTGAGCTAAAAAAGTCTATTTGATGCAAACTCAATTTTGTTGGATTCCTGACTTGAAGACCTGTCATCATAAAAAATGTCAGTAGAAAAAGAGCTCATATGAGAGAGATATGAGTTTTTAAAGATGTCACATGAATTTTATCACCAAACAGGTTTTATGAAGAAACAAGTCGAAATTACGTTCCAAGGCATCCAAACTGACATCCAAGTCTTTGTTTCAGAAATTTAGCTCATTTAAATCAAAAGTCAAAGCTTGAAGATTTTATGCAAAACTATTTGTCCTTTTTTGAAAAATAGTTATTGAACTACTTAAATGTAAATTGTCTACTTATAAAATAACTATTTTTGTAGAAAAGGGATTAGAGTTTTCTAGGATATAAAAAGAAAGAGAGAAAGGAAAGGGGAGCGGGCAACCAAGAGAGAAAAAATGCACCTTCCTCTAAAAAACCCAAAATCATGCATTTTTCTTTCTTTTTTATTAGTTGTTCAATAAAAATACAAGGTTAAACTCTTTTTCTTAGTTACAAGGATACATAAACCTTCGGATTTCAAGAATTGTGAGATTTATTTTACCTTTTCTTTTTAGTTTATATGAATAATGAATATGTTTGTTCTCCTATACTTATTTCCTATGATAATTTATTTTAATTGCCAGAGCGGACTCTAAGTTATTATTGTGAACAATCTATTACTAAGTTTGCTATCAAAACCTGAGTTATGGTATATAAACTTGTGAAGCAACTGAGATTAATAATTATGGCGGATCCAGATTAGTAATTTTAGGGAGAACATTCGATCGATCAAATCAAACATGAACTACAGACAATTATGTTATCTAGATTAATCAACTCATCTAGTTCTTAAGACTGCCATTGAATTAAATTACTAGTGCAGACACTGTAGTTTTTTGATGGTTATGATTAGTTATACAACAGATCTGTTAACTAATTAACATAAAAAAAGATAAATATTCAGAGTATAAATTGACGTTTTGTTTCCAAGATCAGTTCTGATTTCTATAGGTGGATGTTTTCTTGTGACTAAGGTTTGTTTTTCTTGATAAATTTCAGTTTTCTTTGATTTGGCATTGATTGCTTCTTTTTGTTTACTATAGCATAACATAGATAACTTTATAACCCTCTCAGTTGCATATCATATAGCATAAAAATCTGAACTAAATCTTTCTCATGGGATCGACCCCTTGCTTGCTCTATACTATCTTGTTTATTTAAGCTAGGGTAATTAATTTGTGCGACCGCGACATCGCAATAATTTTGAAAACAAAAATTGTTTTGATGTGAGTTTTAAAACAATTTGCATTTGAAATATTTCAACTCATTGGTTATTATTTTTTTTCTTGGAAAAGATATGATTTTTTCTTGTGTTAACGATATTTTCATTGATGAAAGTACATCATGAGATGACCTTCTATTTTTATGGGTTTCAAAGTAAAAAAATTTGAGATTTTGTTTGAGAAAAAAATTTAAGATTTTGTTTGAGAAAAAAATGTCTCCTTTTGAACACTCATAATGAGTAGCTTGTTCTTGATGTCATGACTCTTATGAAAAAAATACTCTTTGCATTTTGAGAGCATTGTTTATTATTCCAGGTTACTTGCTTGCTTGATTAGAAAAGACTTCTACAAACACGTAATGTAGGCTGTGGTTTTGGATATGAAATGAAAGGACTCTTATGAAAAAAATACTCTTTGCATTTTGAGAGCATTGTTTATTGTTCCAGGTTACTTGCTTGCTTGATTAGAAAGGACTTCTACAAACACGTAATGTAGGCTGTGGTTTTGAATATGAAAAGAAAGGATTCATTAGGCTCAAAGAGTGTTTCAGGGTTTCAAAGACTGATCACTATCAGCAGTTCGACTCTTTTTGTCTTTTATCTTTTCTTTTGTTGTTCTTCTTTGATTTTTACATTTTCATTATTTTTGTTGGGGCATACTCGCTTTGTTTTAGCTATCACTTTTTCTTGTGATTTGGGTATGCCCCTTAACATTTGAATTTCTTAGGTTCTTTTACCTTTTTGGCTTTTTTATGTTTTTTTTTCTATTTTTTATCATTGAAATTTTCACTTGCCTCCAGTGTGGGGTGTGATCCTAGTTAGGATTTTTCATGAAATAAAAATTATTCAGGCTAAAAAAGGGATTACAAAAGATATATTTATTTCTAGAACGTAAAGGAATAACAAAGATGGTGTTTTCTCATTTCAAGCACAAGCAGTTAAGATCAATAAACTTTGACCTTGTCCCATGTGATGGTTTGGACTTTTACAAAGAAATACATTTCATGAGTTTACAAGCAACGAGTTCACTACATACCATTATGTATACAATAAAAACACATGGCTCGAGAGCCATGGTGTGAGGGTGACAGTTCATTTTATATTCATGCATTTTAGTTTGTAGTCTAGTTACCTCAACGAAGGAGTTGCTTTATTCATATGTCATTCTACAAGTAGAATGTCAAAAATTTCATTCATCAAATCATTTTTGAAATCAAAATGCAAGTTTAATTTTTCAAAATTCCACTAGGGGAAAAGATTTTGGTAAAAGCAATGAATTGCATTTATGAGATCACACGAGACTTCAAAAGTGTATTTGTGAGTTCTTAAAAGGAACCCATTTTAGGATATTTGGCTGTAAATCAAAGGAAAAGACACAATTGAAAGACAAACTCATTATTTCATTGAAATTTTAGAAAAGAGGCTCAACAACAAAGACTTTATGCTAACATCTCGAGCTATGATTACTAGCAAGGTAACACATAAAAAGCCTAAACACTTAGCAATCATTGATTGAAATTTCTAGAATATTCCAACCATCCCTCTCCTATGAATTCCTTGACAAGGGCACATTTCCAATAGTTAGTTGAGGTCACGCGTAGACCAATATTGGCCTAATAACATATTACCTTCATCTTTAGGACGATTGATCTCTAGGTGACTTTGTTTTGGTAGTTCTTTCTCTCATATTTATAACCACCTTCGATATTATGAAACTCAATTTCTTTTTTTTTTCAGTGAAACTTTTCTCCTCAATCGAGTCAGCAATCCTTCCTAACTGGATGGCTTGTTAAATCCTCTTAGTTATAGCAACTAGGTCATAACAATATTGTGCAGAGCTTCCAACCAGGTATTCAAAGTATGGGGCCTTGAAAATATTAGCAAAGAAATTGATCATCTCTTTTTCCAACAAAGAAGGATTAACTTATGTGACTATCTAACACTATTTTTAGGTGTATTCCCTTAAGGACTCGTTTTTCTTTTCCATGACTTGTAAGCTTTTTTTTTATTATTCGTCTAGGTCTCCCCCTCTTTTTTTTTCAATGGCTGCCTCGTTGGGTATTTATAGGGGTTTTTGTAACAGTCTTCTAACATGCCTCTTCCTTCATAGGAAGAGGATAAAGCATGCTTGGAATTGGTGTTTGATGAGGACTCGGATTCCCGGAGTCTTACCATTGCAGGGGTCTTTGCTAATGGTTTCCTACACACCTCTGATGGCGTCTTGTAGGGTTTGAGAGGACAAACAAGAAAATGGATATCCGGTTGTGTTGGGAGGGTGCACCCCTTTGTTCTCCCTCTCTTCCTTACGCAGGTGGGATCCTCTGTTTCCAGAGGAAGAAGGTGAAGAATAGGAAAGTTGAGAATAATAAAATGGCTTGAGTTATCTCTTAACTAACCTTTCTTATTTATATGTATGAGGCAATACACGATAGTAACTGTATGAATCACAACATTGGAATAATCCTATAGTAATTCCTATATATATATATATAACATTCTATAATATGCCCTCTCAAGCCGATGGTGAAAGATCGGCCCTAAGCTTGTAACAAAAGACAGTAAATGAAGTAGTAGAAAGTGGCTTAGTAAAGACATATGCAAGTTGATCCTGAGAGGAGATAAAATGAAACTGTATCTCTTTCTTCGCAACCCGATCTCATACAAAATAGAAATTAACCTCAACATGTTTAGTACGAGCATGAAAGATAGAATTTACTAAGAGATAAGTGGCTTCAAGATTATCACACCAAATGTTAGTAGTAGAGACAGAAGGAACCTATAGATCTGTTAACAAATATTGAAGCCAGATAACCTTAGTAGTACCGTTTGCTAAGGCTTTATACTTAGTCTCAGTAGAGGAGCGAGCAACTATGTGTTGCTTGTTTTATTTTCATGAAATCAGCGTTTGACCAAAGAAGAGAAGGTAACCACTCATAGATTTGTGATCATCAATACTACCTTCCCAATCTGCACCCGTAAAACCATGCAGAGCAAAGGAGGAATTACGAGTGATACGAAAACCATAGGATGTCATACCTTTAAGATAACATAGAATACGTTTAACGATGGCCTAATAAGATTCTGTAAGAGCATGCATAAATTGACAAACTTTGTTGATAGCAAAACAAATATCTAGTCTAGTGAAGGTAAGATATTGAAAAGCACCTATGATTTGACGAAACCATGTAGGGTTAGAAAATAGATCATTTGACGGTATGGTAACTTTTAAAGTAAAGACTAGAGTATCAATAGGTTTGTAGGAAGTCATACCAGCCTGAGTAAGATGTCAAGAATATATTTGTGTTGTCGCAGCATCAAACCCAAACCTGTGGACTAAACTTCAATACCCAGAAAGTAATGAACTACATGTAAGTCACGAAGCTTGAATTCTAAGCTCATTAATTGTATTAGGCGATGAAGCATAGTAGAGTTACTACCCGTAAGCAGGATATCATCAATATACACCAAAATATAAAAATATCAGTACCATCAGACAAGATAAATAAAGAGGTGTCAACCTTTGAGGCATGAAAACCAATAGAGAGTAGAAAATCACCCAGACAAGTGTACCATGCCCTCAGTGCCTGTTTTAAACCATACAAGGACTTATGCAATCGACACACATGAGATGGAAAAGCAGAGTCAACAAAACCTGAAGGTTGTTTCATGTAAACTTCTTTAGTAAGAACGTCATTGAGAAAAACATTATGAATATCAAGTTGATGAATCTTCCAATTACGTGAAACCACAATTGAGAAGATTAATATGATGGTAGCCTACTTAATAACTAGACTGAATGTTTTAGAGTAATCAATGCCTTCTTGCTGGGTAAAACCTCTAGCAACCAGGAGTGCCTTATAACGCTCAATGTTACCATCAACAAGACATTTTATCATATACACCCATCAACTGCCAACAACATTCATCAAAGGATGAAAGGGAATTAAAGACCAAGTATGATTAGAATGCAAGGCTTTAATTTCATCATACATAGCATCATGCCAAACCGCATACCTATCAGCATCAGAGAATATAATAGGTTCAGAGGTTGGAGAGAACATTACCCGAGATGAAGCAGGAACAACAACAATGAAAGCAATCAGATTTGTTGTCTTAGCTGCCGCAGTCAAAGAACCATAAGATGTCTGCTAACTATGGGTGGTGATGCAAGGAAAGATGATGGCAAAGTGGTACCCTGCTGTAATGGATAAGAGGAGAAATCAACCACTAGATTCAGTCCAGCTGAAGTAGTAGAGGACTAGCAGCAGAGGCAAAATCTATAGCAGATTTGGTGTTGGCAGAATAAGGAGAAGTAGAATAGGAACAATGTGGTGACACAACACCAGTAGAGTTTGCATGCTGAAAACCAGAGGAAACCGATTTACTATCTATATCTGCAGCAGAATGGTTAGATAAATATGCATATGGTGATGGGAAAGGTAAAGGGTGGGGCTATTGCGAGTGAGTCGAGAGTGGCGGGTAAGTAGAGGCAGAAGGGTGATTTTGGTAGGTTGTATGGGTGTGAAACAATGGTAAATGTAGCAGATTTAGGAGGAGGGCAATAACTAGTGGTATTGAGGAAGGAGAGGAGGGTTGTGCAATCTGTTCAGATCTATCAAACGAAAACACATATTCATGAAAACAAACATGATAAGAGATATAAATGCGTTGAGATGCAATGCCAAGACATCGATAACTAAGGTGAGAGGAGCTATACTCGAAAAACATATAAGGAGAAGAAAAAAAATCTAATTTATGATTGTGATAGGGATGCAGAAAAGAAAAGTAGAGACACCTAAAAGTGCGCAAAAAATGATAATCAGGAGACTATTGAAATAAATAATCAAACAGAGATCTATTTTTGAGGACAAGAGTAGGCATGCAATTTATAAGGTAAACGAAGGTTTCAAAAGCATAATCCAAAATCTTAATGGTGTTTTACATTATCATAAAAGAGTAAGTCTGGTTTCCATAATGACATATGACAATGTTCTACTATGCTATTTTGTCCATAAGTGTGAGGACAAATCAGATGATGATGAATACCAATGGTATGAAAGAAAGTGGATAGTTTTTGGTATTCATCGCCCCAATCAATTTGAACAAATTTAATTTTTAGTGAAAATTGATGCTCAACGAGAGTCTGAAATTGATAAAAGACAGAGTAAACATCAGAATTAGCAACAAGAGGGTAATACCGTATATATTTTATGTACACATCAATAAAAATAACAAAATAACAAAAACCATATGAAGAAAAAAGAGGAGCAGGACCCCAAACATCACTAAACATTAATTCAAGTGAAACAAAAATTTTGTGACCCGTAGGTCCTAAAGAAAGACACGATAACTTTCCTAATGGGCAACTTTGACATTGAAAATTAAGATGTTTGTTATTACAAATAATCTTATTTTTCAAAACTAACAATTGAAAAATATGAGAAGTAGGATGACCTAGTTGACAATGCCATAAATCAGCAGAAGCATATATGCAAGAAGACTAATAAGCTTAAGGAATTGATGTGAAAAAAGACTGGGTCAAAGCATAGAGACCATCTTTACTCTGACCGGAAAGGAGTACTTTATTGGTGTTAAAATCCTTGACATAAAACATAAACGGGTGAAATTCAAAATAAACATTGTTATCAAGACATAATTTTTGAACATAAAGTAAAGGTTTCATAATATGCAGGACATGAAGAACGTTAGACAAAGTGAAAGTAAGATGTGATGTATGAATTTTAGTATAACCAATATGAGATATGAGAAGTCTCTTACCATTACCAACATGCAAATTATCATTACCGAGATATGATTCTGAAGCAACCAGATTTGCAAGATCAAGTGTAACATGTTGGTTGGCACCGGTGTCCGGAAACCAATCGGCAGTACTTATTGAGGAGACATTACTCGCTGCCAGATTTGGCATTAGGTTATTGTCCATATCCATGGTGTTGAAGTTAAGGATAGTGAGGGGTTGTATGGCCGAAAGTTTGGCATAATTAGCAACATATATTTTGCCCCCTGTTGTGCTGCCAATTTCCTTGCCTCATGTCACTGTTGGAGGGTTCATGGAAACTGCAGAAATTTGGTATGGACACAGCAAACCTATTCCCTCTACTACTGCCATGGTTAGGATGCCATCCTCCATGGAAATGACCTTTATTTCTATCAAAATTTTCAGAGGACTAGTGTTGAGAAATAAAGGCTGAAAGTGGTGTGTTAGGTGTGGGCAATAGAGGGGCATTAATGGCAGTAGACCCCATGGATGGAAGGGACGTCTTGTGAAGAAATTCATGCGTTAGAAGGTGACTATAAAGATCGGCATATGAGAGGGGTTTTGCCTTAGTCACAAGGCTTGTTAGTAGGTCCTTAAACTCTCCTCGAATACCACGAAACACATACAAGTTAAAATCTTCCAACGAAACAGGCCGGCCAACAGCGGCTAAATCATCAAATAATGCCTTAGCTTTTTTATAAACTGAGTTACCGACTCATCACCTTGTCGAAGATCTTGAAAGGAGCCATGAAGTTGCATAATACGAGAATTAGACGTGAAAGCTAGAGCTTGCTCAAGCGTACGCCAAATAGAACTCGAAGTTTGGCAGTCAACAACAAGATGGAGAACCTTTATGGATAGCGAAGAAAGAAGGGCACTTAGAATGAGTTGGTCTTGTTGTTTCCAACAAAGAAAAGAATGATTTACCTTAAGAGAGGCACCATCGACAACAAGTACATGTGGAGAAGGACAAGAATTTAAGCCATCAAGAAACCCGAAAACTCCTTAGCTTAGGAGATATGGTTTCATCTGCATTCGTCAATATAGATAATTGGTGTTTGTTAATTTGAAAGAGCTGACTTGGTGAGTGTGGAAGAGGGAGACAATGGTAGTAGCAACAATAGTTTGATGCTGCAATAGAGGAGTGTTGTTTGGGTTGACAAGAGCTTGACCACCATTTGTTGGTTGTGGTAACGACAGGACAAAAGCAGAGGAGGAGACTGGTGCTGCGGAAGAGGAGGAAACCAACATTGGGGATGCTGTAAAGGGGGAGGCAGCGGGTAGCTAGAAAGAAAAGTCCATTGCAGAGGTGGAGAGAAAGTGTTTTAATTTATTTAGGGCTCTTATACTAAGTTGAGAATAATAAAATGACGTGAGTTATCTCTTAGCCAACCTTTCCTATTTATATGTATGAGGTAGTACACGACGGTAACTATAAGAATCACAACATTAAAATAATCCTTATATATATATATATATATATATATATAAGGAAACGTAAACCAGCACCATATAGACTAAAGACGGTCTTTTTTCTATTTTGATCACTGAAGTTTTGATATTTTTGTAATCAAGCCCCTAATCTTTTAAATTTTAAACTTTAACCCTTTTAAAATTAAATTAAAAGCAAATTGGTCAAAAATTAGGTAATGACACCCAGTAAATCATGATTTCTTTTTCTGCACTTGCTGTTGTGTTCTTTTGTTTACTTTTGCTTGTGGTGGATTATACTTCTTCTGAACCAATTCGTTTATATGCGCATGTGTTTTCTTGATGCTGTATGGGTTTGACAATGTGGTGAATACTTCCATGATTCATAATACCTAAACATTATTATTAGGTATATGCTAGAACTCGTCTTTGTTGTAAAATGGGATGAGGCATGAGACACCGATGGTAGGAACTCTGCTTTTGTTAATGATGATTGGGCTTAATGCTTCTTTTATTACTGATATGATA
>Ga0325414_1000535_pt1 | contig 31534 bp, 13 predicted proteins | sample PopdelMetagenome_8_FD_206183 | JGI IMG/M metagenome (GOLD analysis project Ga0325414, IMG submission 206183) | Populus deltoides microbial communities from Bellville, Georgia, United States - Leaf-PdKOR-R3 | ecosystem: Host-associated > Plants > Phyllosphere > Phylloplane/Leaf | place: USA... | reverse complement strand
GTTATTTGAAAGATAGTGGTAGTGTTTTTAATCCTAGGTGGGTGTATACCTGCTTATCTGCTAGACATGCTAGCTAGGGCATGGCTCCAAAATAGAATAGGGCTAACTGGTGCAAATGAGACAAGATGCTTATTTTGGCATACCAGACTAGACATGAGCCGTTAATTAATTGGAGTCTGGTTTACAGAATTGAAGAGAGGGGGTCATTCTAGCTTTAGCATCTGTCCTAGTTTGAAATTTGGATTGTGGGTTAGCTGGATTAATTGGAGTTAATTTAGATTATTTAGGATAATTAATGATATATATTTATATTATTTGACTACCTTGATCTAATTTATATCTCGGGTTTTGTCATGCTATGATTTCTATTATTTTTTAAATTATTATTTCTATTATATTTGGGAAAAAAACACCCATAATTTATTTTAAAACATCGATGATAGAAAAAACACAATAACATTATTAGTACATTTTAGTTTCAAATATTTTAAATAATATTGTGTATTCAATCAATTTTACCTTTATTTTTATAAGTTTGCATACTGTTTCACTTTGCTTAAAAAAAAAAGAAGTCAAACTAAGCATTGCATTTAATAAATCCCTAAGTAATAACAACGGTATGGAGGTGAATTTAGGTTTTTTTTTTTTGTTCTTTTTTTCCTTGAGATAGATTCGTATTGAAAAGAAGACTAGTCGGCATTTAGAGCTAACATTATTCGTATTTTTTTAGGAATTATTTACCACACTAACATCAATCACATATCAATCTCAACAGTATTTCTTATATCTGCTTGTTACATTTATATTTGAACCTCTTCTGAAAACGGTTTTTTTTTTTTATAAAAAAAAATAAAAATATATATATATATATATATATATATATATATATATATAATTTTATTTTTCTATACTTGATTTATATTGGATATTAAACTTTATCATTTATTGTGGTTTGTTTTTTTAGATTATCTTAGTCTTATGATTCATATCATAATTTTGGCGTGTTAATTCAATTGACTCGAATTTTTTGTCTATTTTTTAATTAATTTTTTTAAATTTTATTATTCAACATTTAGTTGACTATGAATTAGGCTTTGCCATTCGTATCGGTTTGTTTTCAATAAAATTATTCTAGTCTTATGATTCAGGTTATAAATTTTGCGAGTTAACCTAAGTAGATTTAGATTATTTTATTGTGTTATTTTTTTAATTTTTTTTAATTTCATCATCCAATAATGATTATTGAGAATTGAGATTTATAATTTTATTTATTTTATTTATTTAAGGTTATTATGGTATCGTGAGCCGGGTTGTAAATTTAAAAAGTTAATTGAGTTTACCTGGATTGATCCAATTTATTGTCCGTCTCAACATTTAAAAAAGATGTCATATTAAATTTTTTTAATTCAAATTATATTTTTATTAGTTATTCAAGTTGTTTTTAGATTCGTCAAATTAATTGTGTCAATTCCTATATTTTTTCAGTTTAAAATTTAAATTATATAATTTAAATTTAATTGATCTTTGGATTTAAAGCACCCAAAACGCTGTGAAATTAAAACATACCATCCTAATTAAAAAAACAGAACTCTTATTATAATGAAATTGACAACCTTAGAACTGAGCTAAGAACTTGATGCCAACCGATGGGATAAGGTTGGGCTCTTGCCGTTGAGTTTAAAATCCAACTGAGCTGCATCCTCTTGGGCTGATCTTAGCCATGGACACTACTGTGTTTTGCGTTGCATGAGGCTCAATTTTAATAGCAATCCAACAAGTATTTATTACATAAAAAAAATCGACCAGATATTCAATCAACCGAAGATTTTTCTTGATTTTTTTTTCTACTATTAAGGAAAGTAAAAGAAATTTATTTTACTTTTTTTTTTCTTTTAAAAAAAACTAGATATGGGTTTGCCGTGAATAAAGCAAGGTTAGCCACTCAAAACGTGAGAAAACGACCATACATTTTATGGGCCATGCGAGGAAGATTTGTAGATATTATGTACACTGAAGTACGATTACTCGAGGGGGGTGGATGATAGAGCTAGGGGGATGAATTTTCAAGAAAAAAAATTCAAAATAAATAGTAATTGAAACAATGAAGATAAAATTTGAACGATAAAAAATCATAGGAGATAAAATTAAAAAAATTATAATTTGATATATTATGTATAGATTAAAAAATAATAGGAGGTTAAATTAAAAAAAATTATAAAGCCGAACCACCTAATGCTAAGGTTGATAAGTGTGGAAGATTATTCTATGACCTTCAAGCTTTGATGGAAAAGGAGGAACAACGCCAAAAGGATAAAAAATGAAAAAGAACAGTAATGGTTATCATTCAAAAATATATATGCAAGTGGATGGCAAGGTGTGTTTATTTGAAATTATTATTGGCCACTACTTTCATACAATGTTGTTGGATGCAAATGCGTGCAAGAAAAGAACTCCAAAGGCTGAAACAAGAGGCTAATGAAATCCATTAAACCTGTTGGTGATTCGAGGATGAATCATCTTGAAGAGAGAGGGAATGATACGATCCAAATAAGGTCGGATTTAGATTTTGGAGTAAAATTTTCTACCGTCCAGTTTTATGCTAATGATCATAACTCCAAATCTAACCGTTGGATAAGCTGAAACTTTACCAGAAGATTCTAGAGGTATTGGTCTATGTTGGGGTAAACTTTCAGTTGAATCAGAATTCGGGAAGGACTTGCTATGTAGGTCAGAATAGGTTGTACAAATTTTTTTATTTACTTCCTTTTGACTTGTGGACTTTTTATTTGGCAAGGATCTTTTTTCTACAAGGATGTGACAACTTGTTTTGGGAATCTCCTAGTTCTACAAGGATCTTTAATTGGTTGCAACCTAGTTTCCAAGTGTGGCAAAGATTCATTAATGTTTCAGAATCCTTTTCTTACATGGATTCCTTATTCATCCTAACTACACAAGAAAAAAAGAGCTAATGGCATTTAATGACATATTGGTTTCTAGGATAAATGGGCAGATAAAGAATAAGAACTTATGGGCTTTATTTTTATTTTTATTTGCTACGGCCCAAGGCTTGTTTGGGCTTAATTACTACTCTTTTTTCTGTTAGGATTCAAGGTTTGTTTAGATTAGGTTATGGTCCTTTTATTTCAGGGTTTTTGGGTCAGTTTTGTAAGTGGGCCAAATCAATCTACTCTATTAGAATTAATTTTTCAAAAACTATTTAAACTCATGTAACCTAAATTTCAGCAGTTATGAATGAATATTACTCTGATTTTTTTTTTAATTTTAACATGTGAGAGTGATTCTTGCATTCTTCTGTTCTATAACGAACTGAATCTAACTTATCAAAGATTAGTTGACTTCATGGTGTCATTCTATTTCATTCCAATAGTATTATTGGTGCCTTGGAGCAGGTTTTCATTGTGTCACACTCATATCAGATGTATTTTGGCTTTCTGAGACTACATCTCCATCTTGATTGTGGGTTGCGTGATCATGTAATCTCGAGATTTGTATCACCTATACCAACATACAACATAGCTTTTCTATCACGGTGTATTTAGACTCACATTATGTGAACTTTTTACTTAGTTAATAAATGACTCCTTTCTTTTTGGTTTTATCATGTTGGCCTTGTACACATCCCATAGCTGCTTTAGTCACTATCAGATATAGTATTAAAAGCCTTGTTGAAACAAGAGGAACAAACATATGCGGGTTCTGTAAGTACTGCTTGATTTTATTGAAGGCTTTTTGACACTTCTCATTCCAAGTTCAAAGATTCTTTTTCCTCAGTAGCTAGAAGATAGATTCACATGTTATTGTTAATTAGGATATGAACTGGGCAATAGAATTCAACCTCCCTAAGAATCCTCTTTCCTTATTCTCTGTTTTAGTAGATGGCATAGATTGAATGACCTTCACTTTATCAAGATCCATCTTTATCCCTCTGTCATTTACCATGAATCCTAACAACTTTCTGGACTTAATTTCAAATGAATATTTTGTAGGGTTGAGCCTTAGTTTGTTCAATACCAAAGATAAAACCTAGTTGACATCTTAAGCCTCGATTGTCAACCAAAAAGAGAAAAAAAAGGCAAACAAAAGCAATGATAAAAGCATTTTTAGACAAGTAATATTGGTTTACATTTTAAAAACCATTAGATCTTTTTGGCTCACCCAGTTTTGAAATTTCTCGCCTTTAGCCAACTTTCGCATAAAGGTCTTGACGGAGAATTCTTCTAGAGTATGGATGGTTAGCTGCAACAACACTTCATCTTCCTTTCCAGTCTCTATCCTCTTGTTATCTCTTTTGACCTTATCTTTCTACAAGATATTTATGTCCATTGTAGTGAGCTTCTAACCAAGGCTTTCCATTCCTTTATCAGGTTGCATCATATATGCATAATTTGAAAATGAAACCTTGATCGGCGGGATGACCAAATCTTTTTCTTCAGGCTCTCTTCCTTCAATCTCGACCATCTTTTTATTTCTCCTCACAGCAACAACCCATCTGTAATCTTTATTTTTAGGCATATATCTAAGCCCGAATCTTTAATCAATACTTTATCTTCATCAGAATGACCCTTTCTGGCATTTCGATGTTAGGGTTATATTAAAATGGAATTTCATGTTCCAAAAAGCATATAACTACCATTCTTATTGCTTTTGAGATCTTTGACCTTTTCAGCACTGTTCTTAGGAACCCAATTAGTGTTTATAATTTTTAAAGCATAGTTGTTCTCATCTTTGCAATCTTCTACCTCAATAAATGGTATAACCATATTCCTTACCACAAGAACTATTTCTTCAGCCTTGACAGTCACCAATATGCCATTCATGATGTATTTTAAGTATTGGTGTAATGATGAAGTTACTACCCCAGTTGTATGAATCCAAGGTCTTTCCAATAACATACTATAGGAAGGGTGGATATCCATCATTTGTAGCGTCACCAAGAACACCTGTGGCCCTATATATAGTTTTATTTCTAGAGTCCCAATTACTTGTCTAGATAAGCCATCATACACTCTCACCATCATGGTACTAGGCTTTATATGTGAATTATCAACAAACATCTCTTTTAGCATATGTTTTTGCAGCACATTAAGAGCTGATCCATTGTCAATGAACACTTTGTATATGAGGCAATCTTTGTATCTAATAGTGATGTACACGAGCTTGTTGTGTCTAGTTCCCTTTGTATCCAACTCTTCTTTTGTGAAATACAAGTAATTGGTTATATGGATTCTCCCTACTAGATATTTCATGGTTTTAAGCTCAATGTCCTGAGGCATATAAGCCTCACTCAACACCTTTTGTAAGGCATTTCGGTACGGCTCAAATCTGAGTATTAAGGAAATAAGGAAGATCCTAACCAGGATTTTCTTTAGTTGATCTACTATGCACTATTCACTATGTTTTATCAACTTCAGGAATTCATTCGACTCTTCTTCAGTCACAGGTTTGTTAACCTCAAGTTTCTTGTCAAGATTTGCCACTTCCTTGCCTTTAGCTTTTCTTAGCTCTTTGTGATAAAGTAATGACCATTATGGGTTAGCCCACTAATCTCAATTTGGAACAAGAGAACACGAGTTTTGATGTTGGAGGTATAACTATAATTGTAAAGCATTGCATTATGATACTTTTTATTTGCACAAGAAGGTTTAGTCAATATCAACTCGGGTGGCCCATTAACTATTGGTTGGATCCTATATACTTCTAACCATTTGTCTTGATTTTTTTCATCATCCTTACCTCATTACTACCCACCATGACCTTAATCATCAACTCCCTCATAGTTAGCATTCTAGCAACCTTTTGGTAGAACTCAATGCAATCCTTAATATGATGTCCCTTTCTTTCATGGAACTCACAATGGTCACCTCTATGCAGGTGATACTCAGCATCCAATTTTAGAAATCATGACTGTACAAACATGTTGTACAACCTTTTCATAAATACCTTCAACACGTCTTTACCCCCGACTTCTATCTTACCCACTGCACTATTACCCGTAGCATGTTAGGTAACAGATACAAACTAATATTGGGTGTATCTTTAAAAGTTACCCATCCTATTTTGATGAGTTCTAACAACCTTCTTGAAAGCGTAGCAGGTTTCAATACTATGGCTGGGATTGCCAGAATGGTGTTCATAAATCAAATATGGCTTGTACTAGATAGGAAAAAGTGGTTGTAGTGGTGGTACATGGATAAGAGTGACACGACCAAAAGATTGATGTCTTCTTCCAAGTGCAGGAGTGTCGAAGTAATAAATAACCCGGCAAGACCGGGGTCGAACCACATAGAGGTTAATTGTATATATTATAAACAACAACAACAACAACAACAACAACAACAACAGTAGTAGTAGTAATAATAATAATAAAGTGAGCTTTGAGATGTGATATTGATATAAGGATTAAACAAGGATAAAATAATTGTCAAGGTTAGAGGATCCACTAATGGTATTTCAAACAAGTATAATATAAACTCTTTTTATTACTTAACTGGAAACCACACACAAAGGAGGTTCCATTCGGATTATAAATTGTTAACATGATTACATTAGTTATCTTATTCGAATAATGCTAATACTTGTAAATGTTGTCAGACATTCATGATTATAACTTATGTTAACAACAAATCAAGTTCCTTTCATAGCACAGATGTCGGTTATACCATACAGTTGGGCTATGAAAGTGCTAAGTATTTGTTGTACCAAGGGTTATACAACATAAATCTAGATTAACCATTTAACAAGCAAAGTATTAAAAGTGAACAAGATAACAAATATAAAACATGTTAGTATCAAACATTAAGGTCCATGTTGAGTTTATATTATACTTATTCTTACACCATTAGTGTAACCTTTTTACCTTGACATGATAAACTTAGCTAAACATAATCAAGAAGAGAAGCATAAACAAACAAGATAAGAACATAAATAAGATATAAGTTAACTAAGTAAAGGGAAAGAAATGAAAAGCATAAACAAGAGATTAATATAAACAAAACTTAAGCATTACAAAGAGAAAGAGCAAGAGCATGATCTTGATCTGAAAACCAAGATGCCTAAATACATGGCAAATGCCTCCTTTTATAGGCTAAAATTTAGAACTATTGATTTGTTGACTAATTGTTGAGTGGGTGGCCACATCTTGACTTGGTGACAATCCTTATCTTTTTGTCTGCCAAAAACATCATTGATAACGTCATAATTTTAACAGACTCATGAAAGTTCTAGGAAATTGTCTCAGCTTTCCAGGAAAAAAAAGTTGAGGTCATTTGGACTTCTAGAACCTTTCTTTTCCACCAGCTCAGCTATGTGTCCAGACTTAATCCCCTACCATATTCTTTCAGCAATACATACAACATTGTAGAAATGCTAAGATGAGCTTCCCATCAGATGCTCATAATAAGAGAACTTGAAGGTATTGGCGAACAAAGTCACCATCCTCGTTTCTATCAAAGGAGGTTGGACATACGTGGCCTCATCATTCCATCTTTACGCATACACCATTATTGACTTTTAACTTCCCTTTTCCATGGTCATTAGGCTGGTTCTATCAAGAGCCATTTGGAGATTAAATTTGTATTGCTTCAAGAAAGCCTCAACCGAGTCTTTCCATTTCTTAATCTTGGTGTTGTCCAGATTCATGTACCAACTCAGGGAGGAACCTGTAAGATTATCATCAAAGAAATAGATCAAAATTTTATCATTATGGATCACTTCAGTCATCTTGTTGTAGTATGACCAAAGATGGGTGTTTGGGCACTCTATTCCGGTGTATTTGATGAAGTCTAACACTCTAAAATCTTTTGGCACCACAATGTTTAGCAATAAGCATATTTCAGCTGCTCAGAAAGGGTCAACCAAATCATTTTTTTCGACTGCTCTTAATTCTCTTCTATAGTAGACCATTTGTCATGGTTTATAGGACCAATAAATCTATCATTAACCTTTCTGATATGATTCATGACTTTCATAATTCCTTAGGCATATTAGCATTTGTTAAGTTCTTATCATGGTTGAATCCCAAAACATATTAAAAAAAGGGTGATGACCCTTTCATGGATAAAAGAGTTTGTACATTGTTTGACAAATTTTAAAATTTAAAAGCTCTATACATCACTACTCACAAAAAGCATTTTCTTTATTAGCTATATTTCTAATGAACGAAGTGATGGCGTTCATGTGTTCTTAGCACTTCACAACATCATTTCCAATCTAGGTGGCGTGTTATTGCAACCTTTCAGGTATTATCAGTGATCAGTATTCCGTTGCCGGTTCCTAAAGCCTTGTTGCTTCTTTCCACTACTTGTACCGTAGTCTCCAACTATGCTACCTTAGCCATTTCCCCTTACAGCTCCTCCCTTTTATTGTCCAGCTCAACTATTTTAGAGTTAATTTGAACTACAAAGCTGTCAATATAGTCTTGATATCCTTTATGCTCTTGCTTAATCCTAATTAACGTTTTCTCTATATCAAAGTAATGGCTTCTCTACTCTTTCATCTTATCTTCTTAGATTTCTAGCTTGGATTGCAATACCATAATTTGTCCCTTTGAAAACTCAATTCTCTTATGGTAGTCTCTCATATCAGACTCAACGGCTTTTCTAGCGCTTCTATCTTCCTTAGACTATACAATATATTGGGACTAAATTCTTCTTTCCTTTTCTATGTCAATCCTAGCTAACCAATTTTTCTTTTTCTCAGCTTCCAACTTTTTCCTAAAGCTGTTTCTTTCTTTCTTTAAGGAATCTATTATTTCCTTATCGATATTTATCCTACCTTTGACTGACCTATTACAGCAGAAGGGTTGATTCGATCATGCTTATACCCTACACTGGTTGATTTTTCCCAAGCATAATAAATTGATGTTCATGAAAGTAAAACACCTATAATTGGGAACCCAAAAATTCAGTAAGGTTTTTACAGCCGCTGCCTATATTGGAAGCCTTATTACTTGTGCAATTCTCCAATATTGCCTATTAAAAAGAGTCTTGTTGACATACCCTATAATGGGTAGCAATTTCTCTAGGCCATTTATCATATGATTTATCCTAGTAATGCATGACAATCCACTAGCATCGATTATTGGATAACCCCTTTTAGCTACTTATATCAGCTTAGATTCTTGCTTAAATTCTTGAAAAGATGGATACTTTAAGAAAGTTATGATTTCAGTTCAGAATCCTGTAAAACAAGATTAATATGGTCACATTTGCCGTGGTGCAAATTATAGGTAGCACGTATAAACTAAGGACATTTAGGCCTACCTGGTCTCAAAAGGGTCTCCGATCTGCCTGGTGATAATCTTTATAAAGACAATATGAGGGCATTACGAGGAATTGTTAAAGCATATATGCCCATCATTACCAAGTAGACACTCAAATATGAGTTGAGTGTTTTACACCCCTGACCAATAGTCAGAGGGCAAATTGCTAATTTCTCATTTAAAAAATTTAAAGTGGTAAAAATTTAAAGCCTAAAAATGCACAAAAAAAATTAAATAAATCAAACATAACAATCAGACAAACAAACAAAGCTTAATTCACGGGTCACCAGTGGAGTCGTCATTTTGTTACATGTGTGCGGTGTCGCGATGATCATCCTCCTAAAACAGGATCGTCGGGAATGATGTCGGAGAATAGAAGTCGCTACCTAGTATTTTGGTCACTATAAACCCTAACTAGTCTCAAAGTCTAGGTAAAGGGACGAATTACGTAAAGAAAATGTATTAACACTCCTAGTATGCCTTACCTGAAGTAAGCTATATTGTTTATTTGTTTGATATAAGCTAAGAAAATGTTGTATTTTCTAACCGTTAGTGAGTCTAAGGTTTAAGAAAAGTTATCCTCAATAAGGAGATTCTTATCTTATAAGATTAAAAACCTAGCCATTCTAATGCCAATATAAAAAAAATAAACTGTCTTTTTATTTAGTATCAGGAATATGTCTTACATATAAGTTCATAATCCTGTATGTTAAAAGAAATAATTTTTTTTTAATTTCAATATAAAAAACACGTCTTATGTATAAGTTTATAATCTCGCATATTAAAAGAAAAAAAATAATGTTTATGGTAGTTTTGAAATGTAGGCCAAAATCCTTTGAAATTTTACAAACTTGTTGTAAAATCCATGTATTTTTTAAAAACATGTCAAAGTATTTTAGATTAAAAGAAAATGCTTGAATAACTTTAAGATTTTTAGCCGTATGCAAGAAAAAAGAAATTTTTATTTTATTTTTATTTTTAAGGCTTTCTTTGATTAAAAAAAAACCATTTTTCTTTGTAATAAAACTACAAAACAAATAGGTTTAAGGGGTGTTTGTCAAACATACCTTTAAACCCAAAAACCCTTTAACAAAAAATATGGCAAACCAAACAGGGTATTAAACCAAAACCTATTTATTTTTACTCGATTCGACTAAGTTGACCCGAAATTTTTGGTTTGATCGGAAACCGAACCAAAAATCCTGGTTTGACTCGAAAATAACCCAAAAAACAAAACTAAAGCCATAAAACAGATTAAATACTTAAAAAAAAAAAATAAAAACTCAAATTTTGGAACAAAAATGGATCAAACACAAAAAATAAATAAATTGAAGAACACCAAAACATCAACCCAACAACATGGGTTCCAAAACAGACCATATTTGGTCAAAACAAAGGCACATACATGTTGAAAATCATGCAAGAATTAATAACCTAGCATCCATTCAAATCATGTTATTGATTATCTCTTAAACATCATGATTTCGTGAAAATAAATTTCAGTTCTAAACCGAAACTCTATGATTAAAAACCATTAAAATCATGTTAGTGATGCAAATAAACACTAAATTATTGGTTACCATGCGTAAGGAAAGGTTATGTGCAAGGAAATGGACCAAAATTGGTCCAAATTAAGGGGCTAAGATAATATTCTTTCTAAGAACACGAAGAACATTACCCATAAACTCAGATAAAACCCAGCCATGCCCAACCATTTTTAAGCCCTAGAAATGGGCTTTTTTGAATTCTAAAACATGCCCTATATATCCCAACAAGTCACAATATCATACACAAACATGTTTAAATCCAAAATAAAAAAAATCAAAATATCAAAATCAAGTATGAGGTACCAATCCAAAAACTACCAACCTAAAACAACTTACATGTTCATGCAACATGGATTCAAAATTTATTTTCTGAAGCCATTTTATGTATGAACAGGTCTAACAAACCCAAGATAAACACATTTGCTTTAACATGCATAACTTAAGCTAAGCGCAAACTAAAACAACATTATATATTATAAAAACAAAATTAAACAACAACTTTAATATATTAAAAATATAAAAAGACTTCAAAAGAATATCATTAAATAAAAAAACACAACAAAAAAGAGGTGAATGCAATATTATTTGTTAAACATTTCAAACCTCTTTTATATGCTTGTAAACTTAAATATAAACCAAAAAATATATAAAAAACAATAAAAGCTGGGCACAAAGGACCTACTTTTAGGTCAGCAATGTATACTTAAAACAACTACTCTCTTTGCTTTCCTTTGGAAAATTATGACCCTCATAAACTTGCAAAGCTTAAGAAAACTTTTGTTTATGCTTTTGGACCTCTACACTTATGTTTCTTATTGATATTTCTCTTATTTTTCTTATCTTATCTTATATCTTTTCTTCTCTTTTTTTTTCTAGGCATTTTTCTTGATCTTGAAGGGGATATTTATAGGGTTTTGAGAGGTATTGAATTCATTTTTGACCTCTAGATCTTGAGGAAAGTGTTTTAAACCCTTTATAAGAACTCATTGAGAAGCCTTTGTATGTGAACACACAAAAATCAAATCATTTTTTGAATGATGGTTGCACTGTCGGGGCTGATTGAGTTGTCCACTTTCAAAGCCTTATTGGAGCAATTCTGACGTCATTGTCACCTGAGACCATCTGAAGTTGGCGGAGAGTGTGCACACCTTTCATTTAGATCAAACTTTGCTTAATTTACAGGTCAATAGCTCCATATTTATTCGTTTAAAGTTGTCAACTTGATCAGTCAAAACTATCAAAATAGAAAAGCAAACTGACAAACGACGTGTCATTCACCTTCTCTTCATTAGGTTTGAACAACACATCATATAAGGTTCTTAATTTCAGATTTGATAAATTTTAATAAAATCCATATTCTTCCAATTACTTTTAATTATATCTGTAATTGCGTGTGGACTTTTAATTTCATGTAATTTGAGCATTGCCAAACTCAATTATCAGCTTTAAAGTTAACCGTTATTTTCATTTTAGTCCCTGGTTCTGAATCTGTACATTTCGACCTTCAATTGACTAACAAACTTCAAATTTTTTTAATTTGACCACTGATTTGATCAATTTCACCCCTGACATTCACATATCTTTTTCAGTTTGGTTTTTAGTTTTGGATTTCTTCAATCAAGTCCTTAATTGCCCATTAAACTTCAATATTTATGCAATTAAGCCCTTAATTTAGCCAAATTAACTCCTAAAAATTACAATTCAACCCCTAGACTTTAATTTCTTCTAATTAAAGCCTAAATTGACTTCAAAAAGTATTTTTTCTTGTAATTAAGCCCTCGATAAATTCAATTAAACCTAAAAAAATTTCAATTGAGTCCTTAAACATCTAATTTTGATTTTTCATTCTTAAATTGAATTTTCTGTGCCAATAGGGCCTTTATTAGTTGAAGATATACTGTCAAAAATTTCAATCTTGTATATTTTGATCTTCCTCAACTACTTTGCGACAATTTCCTTGGTTTTTCTGATATATTCTTCTCACTGATATATTTTTTTATTTTTTTCCAGTATGTTTTTTTGTATTTTCTCTTTTACTCTTTTTTACAACACATATATGCTTAACATATTAAAATTATCTTACATGTCATACAAACATTTTTATTTCTCGTTAAAGAATTGTTTATTGTGTTTTCAAAAATTATTCACTAATAAAATATTGATTTCAAAAAATATAACAAAGCAATTAAAATCTTGAAAATTTTAATTTTTATATATTCTTATTTTTTTTCATGAATTAATATTGCTATCCTTGAGTTCATACATGTATACATAAAGCTCGATTTAAATTGCTATCCTCGAGGATAGTGTCTTTTATTAATATAATTTATGATAAAAATAAAGTAAGATTATAATTCAAGGAAAGAGAATAACATTATCCATGAAAATTACTAATTCGTCAAGAACCAAAAATTTACCCTATAAAAGCAGAAGACGAGGAAGAAGCAAAGGCGAAGGAAGAAAACAGCTTGGAAAAGAAACACATATTTGGAGAGCCTGCAAAAACTAGACTGTTGTGGTCAGAATCTACTCTGTAGATTTGATCATTGCCAAACTCCGATCACATGCCATGGTAGACCCTCTTCGTACGAACACTTTTAGAGCCATTTCTCTCTGACAAACAATAATCCTCGTGCTACACATGTGACACCACCCCTTCACCCCTTCTTTTATAATGGAACTAAAAATACATGAGTGGTGTGGTCACTATTTTTTTAATACTTTGTATTTATTTTATTATATGTTTGAATTATGGATATTTTTTTTTATGAATATAGTAATTTGGATATGGATATAAATAAAAAAGTTAAGAGAGGATGGATCTAGAAAGGGTTTTAGTCATGATATTAGAAAAGAGAAGAAATAACGCCACTAGATTGTCATTTGCACGTAATCATGTTTTGGCATGCATTTACGATATGACTAAATTTGTAGATATTCATGTTTTAATTTGGCATGCATTTGTAGTGTGTGGATATATATATGATGTTGTAAAGTTAATAAATTGTTTCCTTCTATAGCTTTCACATAATTGAAGGCTTGAGATTCACGTCACACTTGACTAGTCTAGGGCTCCACTTTCACGTACATTCACTGAGAACTGGAGACGTGTTAGGGTTTGTCTACATGTGTGGCGATATTGGCGAATGAAAAGATTCTCTCTTTTTTTTTAAGCATGACCATCATATTTCTTAAATTTTCATTATTAAATTTAAAATTAATGATTATATTTGAAATATAATCAGATACAATGAAAGAATTCGAATCCACAACAAGAAATTAAATCGGAGAGAATTTCAATTTTTTAAATATGTTTGGTTAAAGAGATGTGTTTTAAGATAATTTTAAAACGAATTCGTTTATTTTTAAATAAAAAATATAGAAAAACATATTCCTTTTATTTTTACTACTTTTATTTATCTTGAAAAAGGGATGAAATGCTATAAAAGACTAAGCAAGGAGCTTTGGTGGCTAACCATGCGTGGGCATGGCAATCATTTTACACGGCAAACAGCCTTCCAGCAAAGGAAAGGGCCATCTAATCAACTATATATCACAATCAATGAGATTGTGCAATCCATGCTCAAGTGAAAGCTCCACCTCAAGACCTCACTCCACTCCATGTGGCCTTATTATGATAGCGAAAAGCACCCATTTCTATGTCATACCCCATAATTGTAAAAATGAGATTGTGCATATCTTCCACCCTGAAAGTGAATTTCGAACCTCAAATAAATATTCATGTTATTTGCGTGTTTTAATTTTATGTATATTGATATTTTTATGCTTTTGTTTTATTGTAAAAATCTATGGTTTTTTTTTTTTATATATATATAGTGAAATTCTTCTAAAAATATATAAATAACATGATTCTTTTATTATTTTGCAATATCTTCCGAGCATATAACATAATAAATTGGGTTGGATAAACTTAACTCTATTAAAACTTATTGCGCACGAGCAGTGTTGCAGTGTTAGAAACAAGGAGACTTCACCTAGTTGATCGATTGAGGGTCACTAAGAGATCCGAGTGGATTGGTCTTATAGTATAAGGGTTTGGTGTAGTACATTATATGATCTAAATATGACTTAAAAGTATTGATAGGTTCCTAACCGATAACTCGTCTATGGTTTAAAACAAAGATTTATGTTGAAGAATAAATCTAGTATTTTGAATTTATTATGGGCTCATATAGCTAAATAAATTGTTGTTAAAAAAAAATCCATATAGATGCCATGACAGGGTTCACCTATCTTAGAAGGCGAAAGAGTTTTCTACAACTCGTATATCATGGTGAAAAATACTCCTAATTAAAATTGTTGAACATCCAAAATGATTCTAAGAATTTTTCTATTCAACACTAATATTTAAATATCAGTCTACATGTAAGTCCAATATTTATATCAGAATATTAACAATTAATTCCTATAATCTTTTTAGAGTTTTTAAAATACTAGCTAAATTCTCATGGATTCAATAAATTGATTATTAAATCAAAAAATACATGCAAAGATATTTTTTGAATTTTTGGGTATATAAAAAAAATGCTAAATCATATCATGCATTTTTAAATATTTTTTAAGCCAAAATATCAAAGACTTGGCCGAATGCACATCAAATAAAGTACTTTTTTTTGTATTTTTTAAAATGAGAAATGTTTTTAGAAATTCTTGGGATATTGATGAAAAATAGGTATTTTAATACAAGATCAGTATTTTACAGTGTAAGTATACAACCCCAATATTAAATAAAATTACTGGAAAAATATGTGAGGGACTTATAATTGAATTTAAATTGATCCTTGAAATTTCTAGAATTTTTAGAAATTTATTTGGGGTCTATTTAACAAAATACCATTTTTATTAAAAAAACCTTTCAAAATAGGTCTGAGGGTGGGTTTGCTAAACAACCCTTTAGGCAAAAAATTCCTCAACAAAAAAACTAACCAACCAAATAAAGTCTTAGTACCTGACCCAAAAAAACCAATCAGGTAGACTCGAAAACACTAATTCAACCCTGAACCGAACTGAAAACCATGGTTTGACTCGGAACTAAAGCAAAACAAGCAATTATCCAAAAACATATGAAAACTAAAAAAAAACACATAACATAAAATTTCCCAAGAAAAATAGATCAAACACTAAGAACATGATAAACATTCAAACCGAAACCCAACAAACACATATCACAAACCAGACAAGCTTTCATACAATCAAGGGCAAGGTTTTGTTCATAATCATGCGTGGATCAAGAATCAAGCATCAATTTTCTTTGATTAACATTTTAAAGCCATGATTTGATCAAAATATGTTTGGGCAGTCGAAAGAACTCTAGAATCTAAATGCATGAATACTTGTTATTGATGCGTTTTAACCTTAGATTATTTGCTAAAAATGACAAGTTAACATGCTTGTGCTAAGAATTAACCCAAAACAACTAAAAAACAAGAAGCTAAGGCAAAGTTTATGTAAAGAACATGAACCCAAAATCTAGGAATTTTTTAGAAATTGAAGAACTAATGCCAAAACCTAGATTTAGCCTTCTATGCCTCTAAAAACACTATTATTGGTCTCACAAACCACATTACCAACACTAAGTATAGTTGAATCCAAAAAACTAACAACAAACATCAAATAATCAAGAACATATATCAAGTTTCAACTCCATAACTGCAGCCTTAATGATAACCAATAAAAATATCAAATTTCAATTCAACTGACTCTTTGAACACTTGGAACCCAAACCATGCTAAGGAACCAAGAACATATACTAACAAAAGGCATCAGAAACCCACTGCCACCTTTTAGAAGAATCCAAAACTACCATACTTTATCAAAATCAGTCACAAATATATTGTTTTAATACTCAGTAACATCAACAATAACTCTAAACAAGATTTAAACAATAAAAACAATATTTTTACGTATTAATCAAAACAAAACTATAAGAAATCATAACACTAAAACAAGTTAAAAAAACATCAAAAGAGGTTTAATCATTAAGAAAGCATGAATAGGTAGGCCACATTGACTCCACTCTTAAGTTTTTACATGATTATACCTTCTCCAAGCTTGCTGACTATACGCTGCTATTTTTTATTCTTTTTTCCTTCCTTTTTCCCTTTCACTCTCTTTCTTTCTAAAGCTTGTTAGACCTTTAATGTTAGGCTCTTGAACCTTCATAATAGGGTCTATTAACAAAGTTTTTCCCCATGTTTTTCCTTTTTTTTCTTTTTTTCCTCCTCCTTTAACTCTGATTTCCAGGGGTATTTATAGGCTTTTTTTTATAAAGTTCATCAATGATTGATCAAAGCTTAGTCCTTTGATCCAAGTGAGAGGGTTCTAGATAAAATCTAACAATTTAAAGCTTTTGTACTAGGCTAGTTTTACAATGGTGGTATTGGTTTTAGGGGTACTTGATGGTTTAGCTAGACTTGAAGGGAAAAAAGCTATTTCTAGCCTTTTTGATCTTGAAATGAAAGTTTTAAAGCAATTGATAAGAACCTTTTGAGCAATTTTAAGTGTGAACACACAAAAAGAAGGTTGGTTTTTGAAAAATAGGTATCAAAGTCAAGGCTAACTGGGTTGACTAGTTTCGAGGCTTCGCCAAAGCAACTCCGATGTAAACATCATCAAAAACATCTTGAAGTTGGTAGAGAAGGTGCATACCTTTCATTTGGATCTAAGCTTACTCAATGTGAAGGTTTGTAACTTCATATTCATTCATCCAAGGCACCAACTCAATCAGCCCAAAACTTGAAAATACAAAGAAAGTTGATCGATGACAAGATGTTGGAGACTTCTATGGAAGAATTGAGTTGTAAACATTCAAAAAGAATGCTGATCGGGGACAAGATGGAGACTTCTATGGAAGAATTGAGGTGTAAACATCTAATTTCACGGGCATGAGGTTTTAGAGGGGATGCTTCTCAGTTGAATGATAGTAGTTACAACCTTTAAGGTGGTCAGAAATGTCACATTTATTCACTTGAAGATGCCTACTCAACCAACCAAAATTGCCAAGGAAGGAGATGAATTGTGGGTAAACGACATGTCGTTTAGGCTAAACCCTAAAAATTAGGGTTTTTTAATTTGAGATTTGGTCAATTTCAATTTGATCCTTACTCCTTCAATTTCTTTTAATTGCACTCGTAATTGTCTTCTAATTTATAATTGCTTGCAATTGCACCCTAGCCAAATTCAAATATCAACCCTAGAGTTCAACGCCTTTTATAAATGAGTTAATGGTTTTCAATTTGTGCAATTTCATCATTAATTGACCACCAAAATTTCAATTCCTTTCATTTTGGCCCGTAATTTCACTAATTTTTACCCCTGAAATTGCGCGCTACTTACAGGTTGGTTCTTGGTACAAGGAATGTGCAATTAAGTCCTTAAATGGCCTCTAAATGTTTTTTTGGTCATAATTAAGCCTCTAATTTAACCATTAAACCTTTCAAAGTCTAATTTCAATCCTCAAACTCTATTTTGTTTTCTAATTAACACCCAAATTGACTCTAAAAACTGATTTCCCTTACAATTAAGTCCTTAATAAAATTAATTAAGCCTTTCAAAATTCTCATTGAATCCTTACCCATCAAAATTTGTGTTTCTTTACCCCTGATAATTTGTTTTTCACTAATCGGGCCTTTTGTCAGTTAGAATTGGGTTGCTAATTTTGCCAATCTTATACATTTTAGTCCTCCAATGTTTTCACTTGTCTTCTTGGTCCTCTTCCACCAATCTTAGGCAATCTTCTAGGCTTTCTTCATGTATGTGCTCTTGTATTATATAGGTAAGAAATGGGTAACAACAGATGCCCCTTCTTTACAATGCTTACAAAGCAAAATCTTATCAAGGTTTTGCATAATGAGTTTGTAATGAATTGTGTTTATCTGACTTACTGGGTGACCCACCCATCCAAAAATTTTTCTTTTTATAGAAAATTATCTCATTGTCACGAGTGAATTGCCCCTTTTGAAATTAAAAAAATTGGTTTATTTTCAAGGGCGACTCACCTTTTTAAATTCCTAAAAGAATTTCAACAAGTATTCATACTTCCCTGAAATTAGTCTATCTTCACAAGTGACCTATCTATTTTGAAATTCAAAAATTGGTTATTTTTCATGGTCGACTTACCCTTTTTAAAATCCAAAAAGAATTTTAGCAAGCATCCATGCTTCCCTGAAATTGATCTATTTTCATGGGCAACTTATCCATTTTGAAATTCAAAAGTTTTGGTCTATTTTCACGGGCGACTAGTCCATTTTAAAATTCAAAAATTGGTCTATTTTCATAGGTAACTTACCCTTTTTAAATTCTAAATAATAGGATCCTTCCAGAAGTTTTCTAAAACAAAATTTCAAAATAAAATACCCTACAAAGATAAATTCTTAAAACAAGTGTTTTATCTTATAGTTATAGTTATCCACATCCTATAGGTGGGATGTCTTTGCCATTTCTCACCTTCCATTCACTCATGCAGATTTCACCACCTTTTTTCTTGATTGGCGGATCTTACACCAACACTATTTTAAAGTTGAGGTTAAACCTTATGTAATGCATGCCTTCTATTTTCTTCACAATCTCTTTTTTGTTGCTAAGGAGTGTAATTTCTAAAGTGATCACTCTGGTCGGCTTCCCCTCCTAGTTTGATCGACCAAGTCTGTGCGAGTTACTTTCAAATCTTGAATGTTGAGCTACCTTTGTAGCCTTTTTTTTTAGTATTTCAGTCATGACGAATGCTATCACATGTTTCCTAACTGGGAATGAATTCTGTCATTTTGGTGATTTTTGTTTTTAGTTCAATTGACTTGAACTCTTGCATCTCTGCAATTCTTTTTAACTAGAACTTTAGTTTCACAACTCAGTTAACCAGAAATCACAATTTACAATTCCTTTTAACCATAACCCAAACTCTTTATCTTCAATTCGGCTAACCTGAGATTCCAATCTAGAGATCCCTATTAACCAGAATCAAAATCTTTATCTTTAGCTCGGCCAATCTGAGATCCCAATCTGGTGATCTCCTTGAACTAGAACTGAAATATTTGTCTTTAGTTCAACCAAATTGAGATCTTAATCTAGCGATCCTCTTTTACCATAACTAAAATCTTTGTCTTCTAGGAGAATCATATTCTCATAGCTATTTTCCTGTATAACTATTTTTTAGTAGAATCTTGTTATCTCAATGACTCATGTTTTCAACTCAATAGACTTGAAATCTCAATCCGGTGATTCCCTTCAACTAGAACTATCCAAAGGCATCTTTATAAAATCCAAAACACTTTGATTGTAGAGTTGACATCCGATAGTTCCTAATCATGGGGTTTGAACATTTTAACATTCTTCGAAGCCAAAGAATTGAGAAGTTCGTGATGGTAGGATTTCTCTCGTCCTCTTCCTGATTGCAGGGTTAAAACCGAGATCCCTTGCTATTATTGCTCAAGGATTATTTTTCAAGTGATTTCATTGTGAATTTTTGCTGTAAAATTTAAAAACATTTATGCAATGCTTAAGGGTTAGATGAATGTATGCATCCTTACCTGGTTTGAAATATAGCCCCCCCTCTTTGATGCTCCATTATCATAGGGTGCCTTAGCTTGCAATCTAAAGACTTCTTAATCCTTTGTTTACCAACTCACTCGAGTTTACCATATGTCAATCCTCCGCTCGAATGCATCCTTACCTGGTTTGAAATATACCCCCCTCTTTGATGCTCCATCATCATAGGGTGCCTTGACTTGCCATTTAAAGCCTTCTTAATCTTTTGTTTACCAACTCACTCGGTTTACCATATGTCAATCCTCCGCTCGAATGTAAGTGCTATTTCTGGATTGTCCACCGCGATCACTGCTCCAATTGTTTATTAAGCCCACCAAAGCCCTCAAGTGTGGTGTCATTCAACTTCTTGGATTATTTCAAAAATCACCCACTGATTAGCTATGTGCATACGCCAACAATTGGTAAAAGGTTTTCTTGTGTTGACCTTATCTTAGATTGCAAATCAACCATGACATTGCCCTCAGTTGAATCATATTCTTCAAGCATATGTTATCATCGACCTTCATGAAATTGTCAAGTCATCTAGACATGCATCTCATTGCTTATAGTCAAGGCTCATCATTGTATGCTTAGTGTTCTTCATAGTAAATGGCTTTCAGCCCATTTAATCTTATCAAACAACTTCTGCATATTTCTAGCAACCATTACAGGTACTTGTATAGCAATAAAGTTGTCCTTTAATTGGGCCATGCTTCCCTAATATGATAGCATTTCCTAGATTCTTAAAGAAAACCATTACAATCATCATTTGCTAATGATCTTCAACATCTTTTTAGCTGATATAACTAGATTCATCCCTTTAAACCAAATTTATCTTCAAAGATTCTCCCTCATCTCAAGGCTTTGTAATTAGCCAAGCTTTGTAATTAGCCAGACTTGATCGTGGAAAGAAATACATTATCATTGTTATGCCCTTATCATGGGGCACGATGTTGCGGTGAGCCTTCTCGGTTGAGGGTCTCGAAGGTTTTTTTCGTTGGTTAGGGAGTCACCACTTAGTATCACGACTATTAGGAAATCTAACTGGTTTATTTTTCAAGAGATTTTAGGCAAGGGATTGGTTGCGTAAAGAAAATGTATTAGCACTCCTAGTACGCCTTACCTGAAGTAAGTTGCATAGTTTTTTATTATTTACTATGGTCTGATGATGTCTATTTTTATTGGCTTACTATGATGAGTTTGCTACAATGAACAAACCCTGGTTTTTTAGGTTAAGAACTCGGTCTGCGAAGGTAAAATATCCTTAAATATCATTAAGGCTTCTTTCAAGGTAAAACTAGAATTTTTTCTACCAAATCATTCCAAATAATTTTTTAGATGAAATTCCTTGCGGAATTTATCATTATATTAGAAGTGAATGAGTTGTATTATTCACAATAATATTTTGGATATTAACTTCACATATATTTTTATACTTATATTAAAGTGAGTAATAAAAGTATTATCCCTAATAATATATTTTAGATATTAACCCCTTTTACGTTTTATTATCCTTATATTAAAAGCAAATAATATTTATTATTTCTAATAATATTTTGAATATTAACTCCTTTTAGGTTTTATATCCTTATATTAAAAGTGAATAGTATTTATTATCCCTAATAATATTTTAGATATTAACCCCTTTTAGGATTTTTATCCTTATATTAAAAGTGAATAATATTTTTCTTACCAAAAATAATTTTTTAAATATATGTCAAAATACTTTGGAATTTTACAAACTTGTAAAATCCATGCAATTTTTTTAAAAAAAACATGCAAAAACATTTTAAATTTTCTTTGTAAAAACAATTCTCAAATAACTATAGGAGTTTTTGGCCATATGAAGAAAATAATTTTTTTTATTATTCTTTTACTTTTTTATATTTTTTTAGGCTTTGTTTGGGAAAAACCTATTTTTTAAAAATGTAATGAGTGTTTGCCAAACACATCCTAAATAAAAAAAACTCTTTAACATAAACATGGCAGACCAAACAGGGCATAAAACCTGTTGATCAATTTTTTTATCAGGTCGACCTGACCGAGTTGACTTGAAATTTTTGGTTCGTCTATAAATGGACCAAAAAAATCATGATTTGACCAAAAAACAACCCGAAAACAAAACCATAGTAAAAAGACAGAATAAACACCCATAAAACATAAAAAATAAAAAATTCTAACAAAATGAATCAAACACAACAAAAAATGAAAACCAAGAACACCAAACATGAACCCAACAACGTGGGTTCCAAAACATACCAAATTTGGTATAAAAAAGGCACATACATGTTGGAAATCATGTAAAGATCAATAATTTAACATCCAATCAATTCGATTTTTACTTAATCAACACGATTTTATCAAAATAAGTTTCGGTTCAAAACCGAAACCCTAGGATTAAAAACCATAAAAAAGTGTTATTGATGACAATATACCTTAGATTATCTAATAATTATGCATAAAAAAGAGTTATGTGAAAAGACAATATTCTTCCCAAGAACACGAAGAACATTGCTTAAAACCAAAAAACAAATATAGCCATGAGGCAACCACCGCCAAGCCCAAAAAATGGGCTTTTTTTTGCCTCTTAAGCATGTTTTTTTTATCCCAACAAATCACCATATCATATACAAACACGTTTGAATATAAAAAACTAACAAAAAAAACATTAAAATATCAAAATCAAGCATGAGATACCAAATTCAATAACTAACAACCTAAAACAACCTATATAATCATGTAACATGGATTCAAAATTCGTTTTCTGAACCCATTTTGTTCATGAACATGGTTAACAAGTTAAAGATAAACACCCTTGCTTTAACATGCATTACTTAAGTTAAACGAAAACTAAAACAACATTATATGTGTGTGTGTATATATAAAGAAAAAACAACTTTAATATATCCAAAAATAAATAAAAAAACCTTCAAAAAAACCTCATTAAATAAATATCACAACAACAAAGAGATAAATGCAACATCATTTGTTAAACATTCCAAACCTCTTTTTTATACTTATAAACATAAATATATATATATAAAAAAATTGAAAGACAACAAAAGAAGGCCATTGAGGACCTACTTTTGGATAATAAAAGTATACCTAGAACAACTACTATTTCCTCTTTTTTTTTTGTCATTTCTTATCTAATCTTGGAGGGGGTATTTTTTATAGGGTTTTTAGATGTTTTACATCTATTTCTAACTGATTTTGAAGGAAGTGTTAAAAATCCTTGATAAAGACTTGTTGAGAAGGCTTTGTATGTCAACACATGAAAAGTAGGTCGGTTTTTGCATGATAGTTGCACTGTTAGGGCTGACTGGGTTGTCCACTTTCAAGGCCTCGTCGAAGCAATTTTGACGTCATTATCACCTAAGACCACCTGAAGTTGGTAGAGGGGATGCACACTTTTCATTTGAATCCAACCTTGCTTATTGTGGAGGTATTTAGCTCCATATTCATGCTTTTGAAGTTGCCAACACGATCAACCAAAACTGTTAGGGCTGACTGGGTTGCCCACTTTCGAGGCCTTGTTAGAGCAATTATAAGATCATCATTACTTGAGACCACTTGAAGTTGGTAGAGAGGATGGATGCACACCTTTCATTTGAATCCAACCTTGCTCAATTTGTAGGTTTGTAGCTCCATATTAATATGTTTGAAATTGTGAACTTTATCAGCCAAAATTATAAAAAACAGAGGTCAATCGACCGAATGTCATGTCACTCACATTCTTTTCATTAAGTTTGAATGACACATCATTTAGGTATTTCATTTTGGGATTGTCAAATTTTGATCAAGTCTTTATTCTTCCAACTTTTTTTAATTGCATCCATAATTTCTGCAAACTTTTAATTTCATGCAATTAACCTCTGCCAAACTCAATTGTTAGCCCCTAAGTTGATCGACCATTTCATTGTGATCATTGGTTCTGAATTTGTGCATTGTGACCCTCAATTGACCAACAAACTTCCAATTTCTTCAATTCCCCCCTGATTTGGTCAATTTCAACCCCTACATTTACACGCCTTTTTTAGTTTGGTAATTGGTTTTGGATTTTTTCAATCAAGTCCTTGATTGCCCATTAAACTTCAATATTTATGCAATTAAATCCCTGATTTGACCACAATAACTATTAAAAAATGCAATTTGGCCCTCAGACTTTAATTTCTTCCATTCAAAATCTAAATTAACTTCAAAAATCAATTATTTTTGCAATTAAACCCTCAATAAATTCAATATAACCTAGAAAATTTTTAATTGAGTCCTTAAACATCCAATATTGAATTTCCTTCTTTAAATTGAATTTTCTTTGCCAATAAAACCTTTATGAGTTGAAAATACATTGTCAATTTTTCTAATCCTGTATGTTTTGATCTTTCTTAACCAAAATTTGGCAATTTCCTAGGCATTCTAGTATATTCTTCTTACTGATATATTTATTTATTTTTTTCCAACATTTTTTTGTATTTTCTCTATATTTTCTTCTTTGTTTTCTATTTTTTTTTTTTGGTTATATGGGGCTCCAAAAATAGGTAACAACAATGAACACCATTAGATTAAAGCGTTTTCCTCTTTCCTTAAAAGATAAAGTAAAAATATGGCTACAAAATCTTAGGTTAGGATCTATTCATGCTTGAGATGAAATGTAACTACGGTTTAAAAAGAAATTATTTTCTTCTTATCGAACAAACTCTTTCAAAAGAGAAATCACCACTTTCGCTAAAAAACCAAGAGAAACATTTTACTAGTGTTAGGATAGGTATAAAGACTTGCTTAATACATGTCCTCACCATGCTTTTGTGTTTTTTTTTGTGTGACTTTTATTTCGCTAGTCTCTTTACAACCTTGGTCAAATGGTGGATAACGGTACTTTGTGACTCTCAAGCCAATTCTTTCAGTTTCCTATGATAATTGATGTTGTTACCTTTTGGTTCCCATATAAAAAATGAGAAAATATAAAAAAAATATATCAAAAAATATTCGGAAAAAATCCAAAAATAATAGGAGCGAGAAAAAGATCTTGCCATGCCCATAAAATGGCTAGAAATTGGTTGAGGAGGTTTAAAAATATAAGAATTGAAATTTGACAGTATATTTTTAACTGGTGAGAGCCCTGTTGACAAGAAAAATTCAATTTGAGGAAGAAAAGTCCAAAATCAGATGTTTATGGACTCAATTAAATCTTATCTCAGGTTTAATTGAATTTATGGAGGGTTTGATTGCAAGAAAAATTGATATTAAAGTCAATTTAGATTTTTATTGGAAGAAATTAAAGTTCTAGAGTCTAATTATAATTTTGAAGAGTTGATTTGGTCAAATTAGGGGCTTAATTGCATAATTATTGAAGTTTGATGGCCAATTAAGGACTTGATTGAAACAATCAGAAACCAAGGACCAAACCGGAAAAGGCGCTAAAATCAAGGGATCCAATTACAATTTATTCTGAGGCTTGATTACAAAATTGCAAAAACATCAAAGGATCAAATCAGAAATATTGTTTTTTGAATTTGAAAACGGCGTCGTTTCCTTTACAACTGTTCATTGCCTTCTTCATCCGCGACAGTTTCGACAGTAAATACAATGAAGGTGCTAGGAATAGAACTGCTTCAATCAGGTGGCATGTCTCACGCCACCATGATGAATGTCGGCAGTTACTTTGTTATTGTTGAAAACGTCTGCATCCTCTGGCTATAAAAGCCAAAGGAAGGATCGAACCAGGAAAAAAAAAGCAATTAAGCCCGAAGAAGTGTTTTAACACCTAATACCCTAAAGCCAGCTGACTTGGGAGTTGTTGGCCTATAACTTGTTACACGGGTTGAGAAGAAGGGTTAAGAAAATCAAACATTGCATTATCTACATTTAAGTATCTATAACCTGAGTTGTTATGCCTGAAAGGGTGTCTTAAAACCTAATACCCTAAAGTCAGCTAACCTGAGAGTTATTGGCCTATAGCTTGTTACATGAATTGAGTAGAAAGGTTAAGGAAATCAAACAATGCATTATCTACATTTAAGTATCTGCAACCCGAGTTGTTAAGCCCGAAGGGGTGTCTTAACACCTAATACCTTAAAGTCACCTGACCTAGGAGTTATTGGCTTAAAGCTTGTTACATGGGTTTATGAGAAGGGTTGAGGAAATCAAACATTACATTATCTACATTTAAGTATCTACAACCTAAGTTCCTAAGCTTGTAACGGTGTCTCAACACCTAATGCCCTAAAACCAACTAGTTTTGGAGTCTTTATCCTAAAGCTTGTTACATGGGTTTAACATGCATTGTATTTTAGTTATGTTATTTAAACAAAGAATATGTGTGTGTGTGTGTATATATATATATATATGCATATTTATCCATATTTTATTTTCTTCCAAGCAAAGCCTCATAACCATGTATTGATTTATTGAGCATAAAACGAAGGTTTATTAATATCTTGATTAAGAGGTATATGGAAAACACATAAACCTAATAAAAGTTTGTTTATTTGAATAGATTGATGGGAAGTATAATGATGAATACCTTGGTTTTGGATTTTTTAAATTATTTTTTATTTCAACGCTTTAATTACCGAGGACTAATAATATGCTGGTTAATGGTGTGATAAGTACTTAAAACTGTATTTTTATTAAGGTTTAATATCATTATATTGCACTTAAAGTATCATTAAGTTCTCTAACTTAAACATATTTTATAATAATAAGTCTGATAATATAATATATATTTAATTTATGGTAAATGCTCGTTATAAATTAAGGTTTGCAAAATAGGCATATCTCACAATTCAAAGTATTGATTGATGTGTTTTAACTATTTAAATTAAGGAGACAAAGAGAGGGCTAAGCTTAGAGAATAAATTATAGTTGGGCTGGTTCAATTCAAACTGGAACATCATTTGGTTTATGGGTTATAACTGGATCTATAGACCTTGGATGTAGGTGTGATTTATCTTGATGGAAAGCTAAGATAGAGGCATAAATATTTGTGAAGAGTCCAATATTCAATAGTGCTGTTTTAAAGTTCAAATCATAGAGAAATGTGAATATGTTCGAAGCCCCAGATATTGTTCAGTGTTCAACTCATATCTTGAACTCTAAAAGTCCAAATGAGCTTAATCTTTTTGTTTTTTTGGAATGCTAAGTCAAATATCCACAATTTTCATGCAAACCATCTATTCAAATTCTGATGTTATCAATGATGTTTTGTCCATCTACCAAATCAATAGTTCTAAATTTTAACTTATAAAATGAGGCATTTGCCATACATTTAGATAACTTGTTTTTCATATCAAGTTCAGTGTTCAACTCATATCTTGAACTCTAAAAGTCCAAATGAGCTTAATCTTTTTGTTTTTTTGGAATGCTAAGTCAAAGATCCACAATTTTCATGCAAACCATCTATTCAAATTCTGATGTTATCAATGATGTTTTGTCCATCTATCAAATCAATAGTTCTAAATTTTAACTTATAAAATGAGGCATTTGCCATATATTTAGACAACTTGTTTTTCATATCAAGATTATGCTCCCACTTTCTTTCTTTATATTTTTGTAATGTTCAAGTTTTATTTCATATTATATTATCATTAATCTCTTATTTATGCTTATTATTTCTTTTACTATCCTTACTTAATTTATATCATAATTATGTTCTTATCTTGTTTATTTATGTTTTTCTTCTTCATCATGTTTAGTTAAGTTTATTTTTGCCAAGGTGAAAAGGTTACACTAATGTTTTAAGAATAAGTATAATACAAATTCAACATGGACTTTAATGTTTATATTCAAGAAATTGTGTTGTTAACATGTTTTATAATTGTTATTTTACACAATCTTAATACCCTACTTGTTAAGTGGTGAGTCTAGATTCATAGTGTAAAATCATTAGCACAAAAAGTACTTGATTATTTCATAGTCCACTGTATTAATAACCGACACTTGTGTTATAAAACAATCTTGATTTGTTGTTGATATAAGGTAACACCATTAATATATGACAACATTTACAAGTATTGATATCACCGATCATGTTAATAAATTAAAATAAGCCATTAATGATAAATCATTTTATTGGAACATTATTTGTGTGTGGTTTCTAGTTGTGTAATAAAAAGAGTTTGGACTATATTTATTTGAAATATCATTAGTGGATCCCCTAATATTGACAATTGTTTTATCTTTGTTTAATCTTTACAGTAATATCACATCTCAAAGTTCTCTTTAACTTTGTTTCTTTTATTATTTATGATTTTGTATAATTAACCTCCTTTTAAATCTACCACAGTCTTACCAAGCTATTTATTACTTTAACACTCTTGCACTTAAGAGAACACATCAATCATATCATGTCACCACCATTGTTGCAAATCATGGAGGCTGTCATAACCCATTTTTGGGTTCTTCCCCTTACATTTACCTGTTTCCTTCTAAAAAAATAAAAAATAAAAGTAAAAATAACATGAAAACTGACTACTAGGCAAAAACAGATTGAGAAGGGTTTCAAATATATAGAAGAATCAAGATGGAGCTTTGGACAAAATTATGAGCTTAAGATTGAAAAGACAATGTAGATTCAAGGTCAAATTAAATGATTATTGGATGAATCTGTCTGCAAAAAAAAAAAAAGTCTAAGGACTTAATTTGATTTTTAATAAGCCAATTTGATTTAATCATGGGTCAAATTAAAAGTTTAATTATGTTTAAGAATTAATCTGGGTCAAATTAAAAGATTTAATTAAGTGTAAGGACTTCATTATACTTTTAATGGGTCAAATTAATGTTATAAGGGACTTAATTGGTAAAAAAGCTAAGTTTAGGAGCTAATTGAGAAGATTGAAATTTTAGAGGACCAAACTCAATTTTTACAAAGTCAATTGATTGAAATCAGGGACAAATTGCAAGAAAATCAAAGTTTAGGGTCAATTAAGGGTTAAATTGAAAGAATTCATCACCCTTATCTTTTTGAAAAAAATGCTAAACTTTGAGAACTCAATTAAGATGAAAATAGAGGTGAAATTGAAGTAAATTAAAATTTTAATGATCAATTGAGGGTCAATTTGCATAAATTTAAAACCAAGAACTAAAATGAAAAACTCGCTGAAATTCAAGGTTGATATTGGAGTTCGGTGAGGGTAAAATCACATAAAATTAAAAGTTTTAAGTCAATTAGGGATAAAATAAAGAGAAATCAAAAGTCAAATGACTAAATTAAATTTTAGTCAAATCCTTAATTAAAACCCTAAAAAGGTCATAACAACATCGTTTCATTTAAATGAAATGATGCGTTTTAACCAAAACGGTTTGTTTTGGTACAAAACAATGTTGTTTTGACTAGCAGAAACGGAAAAAAAAAAAGAGATGTCATACGTCTTAAAAAGTCGTCTGACTATTGCTCATCGTCTTCAACCTTTTGTACCCGAAAGGCTGCTCGAGTGGCTACTTTTACAGAGCATTTAATGTCTCATCTCTCCACCAAACCTGACAAAGAAGACACCACTCTTATGGCTTTACATGGTTCTACACCCCAACGTAATTCTTGTTGGTTGGTTACCTCTATAGCCACCGCGATGTCACTCTAAAAAGACTAATTAATCAGCCTTAAGCAGCCATATTTTTGCAGCTCATGATGATAATTTTGAGCCGACAGTTGAGATCCTTCCCGTTTAAATCACTGGCCAAGATTTTTCCCCAATAAAGACAAGATGTCTCTTTCACCCTTATAAATAGAGGTGAGTTTTGGGCATTAGACAGTAAGGAAAAGGAGTGCATAGTGAGCAAAAAACTTGTTTTTTTTCTTTCATTTTCATTTGCCAGTCTTACTCTTCTCTCTCTCCATCACGACTTCAACTTCTACACCCCCACCAACACCTCATTTACCAACTCATCCTTTCTACCTCACCCACGAATTATAGTGCCATCGCAAGCTTCTTCTTCTTTCATTACACAATAATCTCCAAGAACGATGTCGGGAGAAGCTTTAGCAGCACCTCAACCACTATAAGATTTCACAGTTTTACCGACGGACCAATTCCGTCGGTGTATGATTATAAGTTCGTCGGTGATTTTTTTACCGACATCATCTCCGACGGATTACGTCCGTCGGCTTTACCTTCGTCGGTGATTCCCCAGTCCGTCGGTATATCGGTCAGAAAAACAAAAAAACCATTTCCTAATGGTTTTACAGACGGAATTTGCACGCCAAAAAAAAAAGATTCCCGCTTGAAATATACCGACGGATTTTTATTCCATCGGTGATATTGTAATTACCGACGGCAAATCTCCGTCGGTAATGAAGTCGGTGAGTGTATGAAATATCGACCGAATCTATCCATCTGTAAATTCGTTGGTACCACTGGAAGCTACTGTGAAATTCCAACGGATTAATTCTGTCGGTAAGTCGGTCGGTGAGTGTTTAAAATACCGACCGAATTCATTCGTCGGTAAAATCCTTGGTAATAGTTTTTTTCTTAATTTTTTTTAAAACATTATTTAGGATATATAATATAAAACTATATAAATTAATTGTTATACAAACCAATTATGCAAATAAAATTGATATTAAACATAAAAAAAGTTAAATAATATTCATTACAAATTGAATATGTTTCAAGAAAAATATTAAATGAAGTTTTAAATGTAAATAATGTTGATTACAAATTAATATAAAGGTGGAGCTGGAGGAGGAGGAGGAGGAGGAGATCTTGGAGGAGGCTGGTGGTTTTACGGCCAAAAAAGATTAGGCGCACATGTTCCACTATTTGACATGTTCATAATCATTTCGCGAAGCTGTTCATAAGCCGCTTTTTGTTGTTCATGAGCCGCTTCATACTCCGCTTTTTGTTGTGCTTGAGAAGCTTTGAGTTGCTCAGACTCCGCTCTTTGTTTCGCTCTTTATTGTGCATGAGACGCTTTGAGTTGTGTGTACTCCGCTTTTAGGTTATCGTATTTCTCGATGAGCTGAGCAGTGTGTTGCTGCAAGGCCAAGAACTCCTTAGATTGGGAGCTCGATATTGATTGGGAGCTCCCAACGGTTGAAACACTACGGGTCGACCGCAAGTTGTCGGCCGTAGTGTTGGAGAGCCCGTAAACCCGATTTTTATCGGGTCCACCTGACGAGCCAACCTCCATCCACAAATCCGGATCGAATTCCGGATGGGTCAAAGTA
>Ga0325414_1000531_pt1 | contig 31614 bp, 20 predicted proteins | sample PopdelMetagenome_8_FD_206183 | JGI IMG/M metagenome (GOLD analysis project Ga0325414, IMG submission 206183) | Populus deltoides microbial communities from Bellville, Georgia, United States - Leaf-PdKOR-R3 | ecosystem: Host-associated > Plants > Phyllosphere > Phylloplane/Leaf | place: USA... | reverse complement strand
TATTTTGTCTTTAGTGAAGCCCCATTGCCATTTCTTGACAGTGTACTTGAATTGAACACCTCTAGTTCAATCTAGGTTTGGATTCCAAAATATGCCCAAGATTTGGATTACGATTTTTTTATTTTTTTAAAAAAAAGACAAGGTAATAAATGCCTATATAGAGATAGTTTGGTAAATGATGCCTGAAAAATATATTTAAATAACATCAATAGTACTGCAAGCAATATATTATCGAGTTGTCATGTTTGAAGAAGAACCATTGAAGACTTCGCATAACCAGACTGATTTTCAATGTAAATTTGTTTATTTTTGTATTTTTAAAATATTTAAATGTTTTTAATTTTTTTAATTTAAATTAATATTTTTATATGCTGGTATTAAAAATAATTTTAAAAAATAAAAAAATATTATTTTAAAATATTTTTAAATAAAAATCATTTTAAAAAACAACCGAAACTATACTTTTAAAAAATTTCTAAAATCAAATGAGTGAAATACTTTCCGGTTCCACCACAACTCCGAACTGTCATCAATATAATATAAAAATATAAATTTGAGTTACCAGACATCCTTGTTATACACATTAATTATAATACAAGGTTTTTCATGCTAGCCTTTGATAGACAAACCAATTAACGTTAAAGGAGGAGGAAAGGACCGGGTCGTACAAATGAAGACCCGAAGACGTCGAATGAAATGGTTTAATTTCAAAAGTTTAAGGTTGATTCTGTCTTCTAGAACAACAACTAATTACCGATGCAACTCGCAATAACATTTTAAGCTGGACTCGCAATCACTCTTGTAATATATATATATTTGAAACTGGATTTGTTTGATAGTATGGTTATGATTGTTTTTTTAAAAAAATTTATGTTAAAATACATGTTAATGATTTTTTAAAAAAAAAATTATTTTTGATATTAGCACATCAAAATGATTTGAAAATACTAAAAATATATTAATTTGAAATTAATAAAAAAAATAAAAAAATTTTAAATTTTATCAAAAACGCTTTTAAAACACAGAAATAAAAAGCCTCTTAACTTAGCAACACTGCTTTGCATATCATCATCATATTTTCATCCAAATGGTCCATCACATGTAATCATTTTCCCTATAATTTACCAACTATTTTTTTTTTATCTTAATTTTATTGGGTGGAAAACTTGAACCAATTTTCGTATAGCAATATTACGATTATATTTTCGGTTCAATTTAAAAACAAAGTATTCATAGAAGTGTGATGATTAGTGTGTATTTGTTTGACAATGTGGTGTAGATTGTTTTTTAAATGTGTTTGTAATTAAAAATATATTAAATTAATATTTTTTAATTTTAATTTTTTATATTAATATGTCAAAATTATTAAAAATAAATTTTAAAAAATGATACTTTTTTAAATAAAAACAATTTGAAAAATACTTTAAAAAACAGAAACAACCATAATATCATTTTTGAAATTGTAGTGCATAGAATTTTTCAAAATAACATTTTACTTGAAAATATATTAAAATAAATTTTTTTAATATAAACACATCAAAATAAAAAAACAAAAAAATATCAGTTTAGTTTTTTCAAACTAAAAATATTTTTAAAAAACACTAAAAAAACATAAGCAAATTCTCCTGAACACATCATAAACAGAAAAAAAGAAGTTTATTTGTTTTTTAGGTAATTTTTGTGGTTGTGGTTTGAGAAATGTAAATTTTAAGAGAGTATGATTAATTATAGTTAGTTAGATTTAAATACGTGTTTGGTAAATATTATGTAAAGTAAAAAACATGTATGAAATATTTAAATTTTTTATAAAATTTAATTAAAAAAATATATAAAAACTGCTGTATAAATATATATATTTCAAACTTAATTTTTTTTTAAAATTCAGCAGCTTAAAACATAATTTTTTTTATTATCAAATTTGCTAGTTCGTCAAGTGTCGGTGCAACATGGCTCCAACGCCTTTCCGCTCCAAAGTTCAACGTCAACGGTCAACTACTCAAAGGAAAGGCAAGAGGTACGTGGCATGGACCCACGTGTTCAAGGCATAATTACATTGGGTTTGGAAAATTGTGCGCGTTGCCCCCTCTGAACTGGTGAAACTCTTAACTTAAAATATTCAACTTCAAAAAACAAGGTAAAGGAATGATATTGATTAAAAAACACTTTTAATCCACTTACCTTCTCATATTTTGATAAAATAAAAAAAACAGAATATAAAGATATGACATAATATAACATCTTTTTAGTGTTAATATAATTATTATTAATTTTTCTTTTCTATTGCTTCTAATAGTAAAAACATTATAGAACTAAATTTCTTATATCAAAATTAGGTTTTTTCACTATTAATTATCATTAAAAAATTATTTATTTTCAGACTCATGCATTTATCCTCATGAATTATTTTTTCCCTTCTAATCTCAAATATAATAGAATTCGTACCAACATGATACAAGTGTAAATAATATCGTGGTGAGTATGACATCGAATAATATGGTTTTTTTTTCTTATTAGAGGGATTTTGGATGTGTTAAAATTAATTATAAAATTATGAATTAAAAGATTAGAGAGTCGTCATCTAATATTATGATAATTAAGAAACTTTTTGATCAGCAAGAGTCTAGAAAAAAAATATTAGTAGTGCATGAGGAATATACATCATCCTCAGTGCACCCTACCTATAGTAAACTGTATTTTTTTATTGATTATCTTTTTCTAGATTATGTTTCTATTTGTTGGTCTGTCTAAGATTCAAGACAGACTCCCTCGATAAAAGAAGTCTCTACCTTATCAGGTTAAAACTCAATCATTTTAAGACCCAAATTTTAACGGTGTATTTATTTTTATTTTGTATTTTTAATACCTAGAGATATACTTTACAATGCAATTTTATACTTCAAAATGTTAAAGTCTACAATTAGTTCATAATATTTTACCTTTTCCAATTTATTTTGTTTAATATCGGAAATATGCATTACATTGTAAAATTCATACCCAAAATATTAATTAAACAAATTGATTTTTGTGGTCTTTTTAGAATTTTGACAAAATCCTAATGAATAATCACAAACTTGTTATGATACTCATTAATTGATTTTTGTATTTTTCAAAGTATGATAAAAATACAATTTAATTTATTTTAAAATATACATAATTTTTTTTAGAATTTAGCCATATATAATTTAAAATAAAGCTGTATCTTTTGAAAGAAAAAGTTTTATTGTTTTTGCTAAAGAAAAAAAGTTTATTTAATATTAAAAAAAATCTCGTGTATATAGATTACAATTCTAAATATTAAATATGAAAGGGTAAAAATAAAGTAAAAAACTCAAAATTAATTGTTGATTATCTTTTAAAAATTAAAAAAATTCTTTAAGATAGACTAAGACCATGATTGACAAAAAATAATAATAAAAAAAAAAATTAAAATTTTTCTTGGGGCGTGTTTGTTAGTTAAATCTTAACAAAAAAAAATTAATAGATTTTATTCTTGTGAAACATGACCTTAAACTCCTAAAGACTCTGCCAAGTCACTTGGATTGTGCTTCACAGCCTGACAAAAAAAAAATAACGGAGCAGACTTTACTTAAAAAAAATATAGTTATTTTTTTTAAAAAATTATTTTTTACATTATTGTATCAAAACAATATAAAAATATTAATTTAAAACAAATAAAAAATAATAAAAAAATTTAACTTTTTTTAAAATTATAAAACATAAAAATAAACAAGACACGCGAGGTTTAAAAAAAAAAAACACAACTCGTGGCCCAATTGTTTTTTATAACGAATTTGAAAGGGCCTGAACCATAAACATAAAGCTAAAACAAGATTTATCTTTTAGGAAAACAAAAGGTGATGGAGGTTATTAAAAACCCAACCTCCTTCTGTTTGAAAAAACGAGACACCATGCCCAGAATCCCTTTTCTTCACAAACCAGAATTTATGTAAAACCTTTACACAACTAAAACCTTTAAACATGAGATTGTCAAAAGCAACAGCAGCTTCACACTTTTGTAAGCATACCCGAGAAATCAGCAGCGCTTGCATCACCAGGTATGTCTCTAAGCTTTCTTCCTTTCGTATGAAGTTTCTTGTAAAAAGAAAAGGAGCATGTTTTAGACATAATAGGTTTTGGAATGATGGTCAGCATGTTTGTTCTTTATAGGATAAGTACCATATAGTTTGCACCCTTCAGTATAAGAAAAGGTAGCCTGTGTATAGAATATCCGTCTAATGCTCGGAAAAATTTCATCCGTCCTTCTGTCCCTTGATGGTTGGTTACCATTTACACTTTTTACTTTGTGCGAAGTGAAGCAAAGTGTTTGTTCTTAGTGTTGTTGTTGGTTATGTTGCCTACGGTTGATAAGGCTACTACTGCTCAAGGTTGAAGACTCTGCCACTGTACATGCTACGAATGGAGAAGAAGAAGAAGAAGAAATGGATACTGCTGGGTTGTTGTGGTACTTGATGCAGTAGTGTAATTGTTGTCGGTCGACCAGTTGGAGTTTTTCTGGAAACCAGTTGACCGGTTGAGTTACTGGTCTGCTGAAAAGAAGAAGAAGAACACTGCTGCTACTCTTTCTTTCTTTTTATTTCTCAGGGGCTGTGACAAAAAAAGATAGATGAATTTTGGATGATGGGTCTGTTTGGATTTTGGAAATGGAGAGTGAGAGGTCTTTGGATATGGAAGAGGAGAGGTTGTATGATGGCTTTCTCAGTGATCTCTGGTTGTTGTTCTTGGATGGAACAGGGGGGGTGAGGTTGTTTGATTGCTGTGTGGTTTTCGATATGGAGCAGGGGAGGTGATAGTGTTCGCGGCTGGAACCGGGTGGATTCCGGTCTCCTCTCCGTTCTTTCTTCAACATGTCTCTGCTACTTTTGTTTATAGGAGATCCCTAGAGAGGTATCAACTCTCTTCTTCGTTTCAATCCTCACCATTCAACCCCCTTCTGATCAATCCTTGCCTTTCATAACAAACCATCAAACCTTGTACCCTCCCATCAGGCTGTCGAAGGCTGACTGAGTTAAGGGTTTTGAACGTTCATTGCAGTGGCTCTCAGGTGACAACTCGACAGGAACCATGCTGGAGTCATAGTACGACGTAAGTTCTACCTGAGAAGTTTCCATTTTTGTCTTAACTCAGGCGTGGGAGAGCGTTTAATGGCTCTGCAAAAGGATCTCTCGCCAGCTTTCTTCATGGGGACAATGAAGAAGAAAATGAATAGTGACGCCAAACAGCGTCGTTTTGTTCATTTCTTTCTTTATTTTCAAGATGGTCCCCGATCGTTTGATTTTCGTTAAGCTCAATTATTTTTCCTAATTTTCTCTTTCAATTGAGTCCCTGTTCATGTCGATTTAGACCCTTATGTTTCGAAGCATTGTTCAATATGGTACCTCCTCTCTCTCTCATTCATTTATTTTTATTTTATCTTTAAATTTCCTTTATTTATTAATCTTTTTGTGACCTAATTCCATGATATGAAGTTTTAAATTGCGGTAGAAAAATATAATTAAAAGATAGAATAATTTTAATGTAAAATATAAAGAAAATGTGTGGTCAATCTCAAAATTCTTAGATTTTTTTATATTGATCCAAAATTTATTTTATTTATTTTTCAATATCTGAATTTAAAATGAGAGAGAGAAGGTTGTCGGGAACAACGAATTAGAGAAAAAATTGCCACTTGATCATATTTTGACAACAAAAATGATCAATCTTAGAGTCATTACTTCCATTTAACAAAAGGGGCTTGATGATAATAGTTTTTTTTCATACCATTTAGATTTTTTTATTGGTTGATTTTTTATGTATTTTCATGATTTTAGAGGTTGACAAGTGATTTATAATGGCTTTTATGGTATTTTTATGTAAAATAACTTAAAATTTGAGTTTTGGAGTTCAAAACCTGGATTCTAATTTTTTTGGTAACTAGAAGTGATCGAAAAACATTATAATATGTTATAGGTCCTCAACCATTATAAGCAATTTGTCACCTAATTTTTTTTTTAAAAAAAACAAGTGGAAAAAGTCATTGGCACTTAAAAAAAAAAATTTAGGCACAGGCCTGAGCTTCTTTAAGTATTAATTAATACCGTCTTTCTATATTTTTTTTTTATGTATCTTTTAATTTGTTTTATTATTTATTTAAATTTTAATCAATATCCTCTATTTTTCAATTTTTTTAATCACTTTTCTTAAATAGTAATTATTATTTTTAATTCTTTTGTATTTTTTATAATGTTTCAAATAAATTATTTTGATTTATCTTTTAAATTTTTTCTTATAATATTTGATATAATTTATTTATATTCGCATAAAGTATTTATAAAAATAAAAACTAGTCATTCTTGATGAGAAAAATAACATCTAAGTTAAAAAAATAACATATAAATTAAAAAGAAAAGTCATGGTTAAATATTAACATATATCCTTGGCTTTTAGAAGAAAGATTGGTTTTCTATTTTAGCTTTTAAATAAAATTAACAATTCTTTCTCAATTTATCAAATCATTATTTAAAAAAAAACATTAAATGAATACCCTCTCTTTGATTTTTTAATTTTTTAGAGATTATTTTTTTCTTTTATATTTGGTATAAATAGAATTTATTTGCATTATAAATTTATAAAAATAAAAAGTATTTGTTTTTGGGAAGAAAAAACAACTTCTAAAATATTTATGTGCGCTAAACTATCTTTTGAATATTTGCATGCTCTAGTTATCTTTGCTTTTGACAAAAAAAAAAAAAACCTTTCATTCAAATATTTAATTAGCACTAACAATTGTTTTTACAATTTATCAATTTTAAAAAATAATGATATAATAAAATATATCACCACGATAAAAATTGTGATCAGCCATCTCAGTATTTTTTACGATTACCTTCTAGATCTTCGAGTGTCTGATATAATTATCCATTGAGGGGGAAAACAGTGATCAGCCATCTCAGTTTTGCATCGTTTAGCAGCAACTAATACAACCTCCCAGCAAAGAAATTAAGATGCTACGAGCATAAATATAACTTGCCTAAGAATCTAGCCATGGATGTCTTCCTTGGTTCGAGAATTCCAAAAACACCAACCCAAGCCATCAACTAGACAAAACAACCAACTTATTCTTACAACGCTTCTGACATCCAAGTTACTAATCTTATCTGCTGAAGTGATTGACATGAACTCCACTAGCTATACCTCTGCAGGTTCTGGCCTTTCCAAATTCGTTGCCACAGGTTCTGGGCTATCCAAATTTATTGCCACACACTTACATATAGGCAAGTTCTCATTCTTACTCAGAAGCTTCAACGATGGATGAACCTCAATATCACGCATGTATACCCTATCTTCAATATCTAGATTGCTTACATCCACCTCAATTTTTTGAGGAATTTGTTCAGCTGGGCAAATATATTTTAGAGCACTTCTGATCATCTTCAAATGGCCTCCTGTTTTGGCATTGGAGTAAAGTGAGACACAAATACACCATCAGGTATTTTTACAACTTTGGAAGAATTTTTTAGCAAGGAAAAATGATGATTTTGACAAAGAAATTTACAGGTATAGTTGATAATTCTGAAATGTTTTTGTCAGAAATTTATTACCACACCTTTATCATGCCATTTGCATTTCTTTTTCCTTACCTAGCAAAGAAACATTATTTCTCAAACATGTGGTAAATCCAATGGGCAACAGTGTGCTATTCTAATCAATGCTAGTAGTTGGTTACTCTAATGTTGTTTCTGAAGATGGCATCGCTAGATTGGAGAGAAAACTAAGCCATATGCAAATTAGGGCCATGTTTGTTTCCCGGAAAGTAGTTTTCGGGAAACCACTTTCCAAACTTTCTTATATTTGTTTGCCATTAGAAAAGTCGGTCAACGGAAAACACTTTCCAGTCAAAGAAAAATTTAGCTTGGTTTCCAGGAAAGTGTTTTCCTAGAAAATTTGGGCGAAAAACACTTTCTTGAAGTTGTGAAAATTTTAAAAATGTCATTATCTGCTGATTATATCAATTTTGATCCTCAAACTTTTGATTGCTATATATATTTTGTTTTGAATATTTATTTTTCAATTTCATCTCTTAAAATTTAATTTTTATATTAACTTTGGTCCTTATTTTAATAATTGCTATTTACTTTTTCCTTATCATTTTTTATTGAAATTTTTTATCTATCAAATTTGGTCCTTATTCTTTTAATTGTTACTTATTTTAATTGAAATAATTTATGAAATGTTTATTATTATTATTTTAATTTCTTCATCTTTCATTTTTTTTAATTTTTTAGATTTGATCTCTATTATTTTGATTATTATTTATTTTATTTGAGATAATTTATGAAATTATATTTTTTTTCAATTTCATTTTCATTCAACCTTTTAATTTGTAAGATTTATTCCTCATTATTTTAATAAACTTGAGAAAAATAAAACATTAATAAGTTATTTTCCAGCTCATTTTCCATGACATAACCAAACACTGGAAAGTGTTTTCCAACTTATTTTCCATTACACTACCAAACATTAGAAAATAATTCACTTTCCTGGAATTCACTTTCCAAAAAGAAACTACTTTCCAGCAAACAAATGGGGACTAGTTGTTTATATAGTGGCATGGTTAATAGCACCAATAACAAAGTTCATGGGAGGTGCTTATTGATTTGTTCCATGGGACAGTTCATTTCTATTACATACCCAGCCAAGACATCCATGGATACCTGACAAGAAGGTGCAAAAATTCTTTCAAGTATGTTGATCTTATGATCAAAACAATTGCATCAACAACCAAGGACAAAACTCAGGAGAATCACAGGTTTGCTTCTCTTAAAACACAATATGGAGAAGAAATTCTAGGAAGAGCACCTAATGCAACAGAGTGGACTTATTTTTGGAAGAGAGTTAATGGCACATCAACTGCAGAGATGGTTAACAGATTCAATTTCAGAAACCTAAAGTTAGGGCATCATCCCTGTCATAATGATGAAGACATGTTGATCAAGGGAAGGTGTTCTTTGTAGTTGTATGGGTTCTAGTTTGTAGTTTATCTAGTCTAATTAAGACTTGATGCTCTATCATGTCAACACTGTATTTATAACTTTTGCTGGAATGAACCTTGCCATATGCTTAAAATGATTTTGTCTTAACCCATCAGAATCAGGACTAGTTATATGAACTTCTGAAGAAAGATCTGGCAAAGGATTGCAACATAAAAGACTAAACTGTAAAACACCGATGACAATTTTACATAACAGAGAGGAAAAAAAAGAAAGAAGTTCTTCAGTCTAAGATGGTAATCTGAGAGAACCATGACCATCAACAGCACACCTAAAATCCTACAAATTTTGAAGAAACTTGCATGCTAAATAGCCTACAAGTGCAGCATGAGAAAAAAACCCCTAAAAGCCTTGAAAATTTACAGATTGTTCTCATCTACCCTAGCATTTACCCATCAAAGAAAGAGAAAACACTGTATCATCCCCCACAGACCAAATCATGTTATAAAGCCTCCTTCTTGTCAAAATTCATCACTTCAATCATCTGAAAACCCCACAAAATATAAATAAAAAAATGAATTGGACAAAAGAAAAATCTACCTTTCTTAAGACCAGGACAATTTTCTTCTCCTTTGAAAACAACAGGCACGTCAACTTTCAGTTCCGTTCCCTCATCAGCCCAAACAAACACCAAATTCAATATCTTCCCTGTCTTTTCAGACCTATGTATCTATAATACAATCCAAAAAAAAAAACATAAAACCAAACACACTATTAATAAAAAACACAAACCTCAAATTCTCAAGATTGAAAATGAAGTAAGAAAAAAAGGAATGTGACTTGCCTTAATGGGCAATACAGTTCCGGATTCAAGCAACACCGAGGACCCAGACCCAGCTCGGACCTGAAGAGGGAAAGTAGTGGAGCAAAAGAAAGGGAGTTGTACGGACTTAAGAATGGCTTGAATCTGTTTTTTCTCAGTAGTCAGTAGTCTCTTTCTTGAGGTCAATCCGTTCGATGGGTTTTTATCAAGAAGACTTTGAGGAAAAACAACAGCAGGGATTCTGCCTTGCTCTCTTTCTCTAGCTGACACTCTTCTGCCTGCAACCTCTCGAGGTATTGCTTGGATTGTGTGGTAACGTGAAGATTGGGAGTGAAATGGTTGCAGTGGTGATAGAGGCGGTGGTGGGTATTGAATTGCCGTCCTTAGGCTGCGCCACCACTTGGCCATTTATTTTCTTTTATCAAAAGGGTATGCTTAAGGGGTTTTGCCTTTTGCGTGGCAGATTTTGGGGCTTGAGGTGGGGGTTTTTGGAGCTTGATTTGAGGGTATTTTTATTTATTATTTTATTTTATTTATTATTATTATTATTGAACTTGGGCCTTTTCAAGCACATTTTTTAATTCTTAACGAGTTAACGGTAACCTCAGATGTATTCATTTTTGGTTAAAACTACATTGCTCAAAATTTATGGCCCGAATCACTTTTCAAAATACTTCTTATTTTAGCGGAATGTCACGATTATCCATGTACATTTTTTTTTTTTTATGAATTTAACCCCTGTTAATTTTTTTTAATGAATTTTATCCTTTTTCTATTGTTCAATTAAGGTTTTTCCCATTATTTCAACTAGTTATACAACACATTAAAACATGTTTCATATAACAATTCATAATGAAAACCCTACTTTGATCTTATTTATAGAATTGCTTGGTTATATTTTTTTTTCTTTGATTTTTTTCAATCAATATTTTTTTAATTTTATCATTTAATATTAAAATAATTTTTATTAAATTATTTCATTATCATGATACGGATCATGGATTTGACAGGTTAATCGGTTGGCTTGAGTTTTATTTTAATTAACTTTTTTTTTCAATTTCATCATTTAATATTGAATTAACTGGAATTAGACTTCATGATTTATTTTGTTTGCTTTTATTAGGTTATTGTGGCCTTATGACCCATAATTAGTGCTTAACATGTTAATCTTAATTGATTTATATTGTTTTTTGTGTTTTTTTAATTGAGATTTTTTTTTTAATTTTATCATTCAATATTTGGTTGGTTAGAAATTGAATTTTATAATATATTTTGATTTATTTTCTATGGGAATATTTTGGTGTCATAATATTAGATTTGTTTTTTTATTAAATTATCCCACTCTCTTGACATGTATTGCATGTTTGGCGGGTTAACTTGGTTAGCTCGAGTTTTTTTTAATTAACTTTTTTTTCAATTTCATCCTTTAATATTGGGTTAATTGGATATTAGGCTTTGTAATTTGATTTGTTTGCTTTCTATTAAGTTATTCCGACCTAATGACCCAAGAATAATGCTTAACAGGTTAACCTGAGTTAACATGGGTTATTATTATTATTTTTTAATTGAAATTTATTTTTAATTTTTATCATTCAATATTAGATCGATTAAAAATTGAGTTTCATAATCTATTTTGATTTGCTTCTATAGTGATATTTTGGTCTCATGATTAGAGGCACGAGTTTTGACATTTTAACCCTAGTTAAAATTAGGTTGTTTTTTCAAAAAAAATTTATAAGAGGTTACTCGGTCTCATGACCCGGGTCATAGGTTCTTCAACATTGGATTTGCTTTTTATTGGGTTGTCCCCATCTTAGGACTTAAGTCTCGGGTTTAGCAAGTTAACCCAGTTGACTCGGTTTTTTTAATTGACTTTTTTCTCCCAGTTGCATCATTTAATATTGTGTTTCATTGAGAATTAAGCTTCATAATTTGTTTTGGTTTACTTTTTATTAGGTTATCCCAGTCTTGTGACCTAGACATAGTTTTTAACGGGTTAACCCGGGTTGACTTGACTCATTTTTTCTGTTAATTTTTTAATTAAAGTTTTTACAAATTTCATTGTTCAACATTGGATTCGACAAGATCGATTGAGAATTAAACTTCATAATTTATTTTGATTTGCTTTCTATGAGTTTATCTTAATCTCATAACTAGAGTTGTGGATTTGGTGATTAAATTAGGTCATTTGTTTTTAATTTTTCCAATCTTTCTATGAGCTATCTCTGTCTAATGACCTAGATCATGAGTTTGACATATTGAATTAGGTTATTTTTATGTTCTTTTTTTAATTGATTTATTTTTTTAATTCATCCTTCAATATTGAGTTGATTAGGAATTGAAATTCATAATTTGTTTTGATTTGTTTTCTATGGGGTTATATCGGTCTTATAACTCGAATCATGAGTTTGAAAGGTTAACTTGATTTGCTTTTTTAGATCCTTTTTTAAATTTATTTATTTTCAATTTTATCTTTTAACATTTGATTAATTGATAATTAAATTTCATAATTTGTTTTTTATGGGGTTATTATAGTCTCATAACCCGGGTCACAAACTTGATATTTTAACTCGGGTTGATCTAAGTCAATCCAATATGTTGTTATCTTAATAAAAAAAAATATATCATCTTGATTCAAACTATATTTTTATGGGCTGTCCAAGTTTCTTTTGAACCTGCAAAGTCAAATGAATCACATCGAATCAATCCCTATATGATTTTTTTTTGCCACTAGAAAAAAATTAAAAAAGTAGCAACATTTGAATTTTTATTTTTTACATTCAAGAAAGTTTTGACCTAGCCCGCAACATAGTTAATAATCTAGTCATATACTATGCAGCGTGATGATGATAAAATTTTAGTTATAAGATTATTTATATATAATCAATTACTTAATATTTTGTATATATTATCACAATCTTATTTGTATGTTATTGTAGTCATTATAATTATGTGTATTTGAATAGAAATATTTACAAATTTTATACCTATAAAAACATTAACATAAATTAACGTTAACATAAATTCTTTTATAATTTTTGTAGTGTTTTTTTCTTCAATAAATTTTAAAATTTCTTTTTTATTGATAGGAATTGAATTTAGAAAATTGCTATCCTAATACTAAAATCTAAGGGTGATAATTGTTTTTTTTTAAAAAAATTATATGATATATTTTATTTTCTCAATGCATATTGGATTTAAAATTTTAATTATTCTTGATTTATTAAAGAAATATTATTGTATCATTTTTTTTTATTAAAAAATAGATTAGTTGAGAAATAATAAGAAATCAAATAATACTATCATAAACATTTAAACAACTTGAAAGACTCAGAGGCTTTTTTTTAATCATTTCATCATGGGTTTTTATGATTATTAGCAAGTAGACTCGGAGGCAATTTAGTGTTTAAAAAATATTAAATATTATTTTTTAAAAAATTATTGGTGTGTGCGTGACAAACATCAACATATGAGAAGGACTCGCTTTATTTGAGCGGCGCGTGTGATATCTCTTGATGACCAAAAAAGCCAAAAATCATGTCATCCAACATGTTGAGTGGTGACGGATTCGACGGGAAGACATGTGTGAGGTGTTTCGCAGTGGCTTGATTTTTTTCCTCCCTTTTTACTATTGCCTCTCCTCGATAATCGTGTAGGCGTGGAAAACATTAAAAGTTGTCCTCCTATTTTGTCTTTATTTCAATTGTAGTCCTCATTCTTTTGATTGCTCTTTATTTTTTTTGAATTTGCTTTATTGTTTTTTAATTTCATCCCTTACCATTTCGTTCTATTTAATTTTTATATCAAATTTGATTCTCATTTTTTTTATTGCTCTTTATTTATTTTGAATTTTTTTTATTTTTTTAATTTCATCCCTTAAAATTTGGTTCTATTTAATTTTATATCAATTTTGATTCTCATTCTTTTAATTGCTATTTTTTAATATTATTTTCTTGATTAAATTTGTTTTTCAATTTCATTTCTCATCATTTTATTTCATTTTATTTATATGTTAGATTAGTCCTTATTCTTTTAATTTTTTTTTTTTGCTTTGGTTTCTTTTTTAAAATTAATTTTCTTTTTTTAATTTCATTATTCAAAACTGGATTGATTAAGGATTGAACTTCATGATTTTTTTTTTATTTTTTGATGTGGTGATCTCGATGTCATGACCTAAGTTATGTGTATGAAATGTTAACCCAGATTGACAATGATTTTTTTTCTTTTTTTTACACCGATTTTCTTTTTCAATTTTATCATTTAACATTGAGTTTATTGAAAATTATTTTTTTTCATTTTGCTTTGTATAAGGATAATTTAGCCTCACGATTTGTGTCATGAATTTTTCATGCTAACTCGGATTGGCTCGGAGCTTTTACATCATTTTATTTCATTTTTTTTATATCAAATTTATTCCTTATTATTTTAAGTGTTTTTTTCTTCATTTAGATCCTTTTTAAATTGATTTTCTGTTTTTAATTTCATCTTTCAATATTAGATTGGTTGAAAATTGAAGTTTATAAGTTTTTCGATGAGGTGATCCTGGTCTTATGACTTGGGTCACGATTATAAAATGTTAACCCAGATTGTCATTGGTCTTTTTTTAAAAAAATATTTTCATACAATAATTCTTTTTCGATTTCATCCTTCAACACTAGGTTTATTGAAGATAAAGCTTTTTTTTTTTTTTTACTTTCTATGAGGATGGCCTGGCCTCATGACCCGGGTCGCGGATTTACCAAAATAACTTGGATTGGCTCGGGGCTTTTACATTATTTTATTTTTATTTTAAATTTCATCAACATTCTTTTAATTGCTTTGTTATCCTTTTATTTTTATTTTTATTTTCTTTTTTGAATTTCATCCTTCAAGATTGTTAAGAATTGGGTTTGTAAATCTTTTCAATGTGATGATCCTGATTTCATGACTTGTGCCACGAATATGAAATGCTAATTCAGGTTGACATCAATCTTATTTTTATTATCTTTTTTTACACTGACTTTATTGTTCGATTTTAGTCATCAACGTTGGGGTTATTAAATATTGAGTTTCTTTATTTTTCTCGATTTGATTTCTTTGAGGATGACCTGGTCTCACAACCCGGGTCACGAGTCTGCCATGCTAGTGAGGATTGGCTTGTGTTTTTATTTTTTTTTATTTTTTTTAATTTCATCCTTTAACATTAGATTATCTTGGAATTCAGCTTCATTATTTTTTTCTCTTTTGGCAATTTGTTTTTCTATGGGTCCTCGTTATTACCTTTTCCTTTTAGATTCAATATATTTATTGTTGTTGCTTTTTTTTAGTCATATAATTAAATTAAACCATCATATTAGAAATGGAAAAGTCTATAACTCAAGTCGCAAATTTTGTTTTGCTTTAAAACTTGCTAACAACACTTATACATTTTTTTTTAAAAAAAAGTTAAAAAGAATCAATAAGACTTGTATCAAAGTATGGGCCACCTATCTAACACAAGCTAATGTGAGTGCAACCCCACTACTACATGAGACACCTAAAGAGTTGAGTAGCAGCTAATGCATTCAATACAACCATGATGAAAGTAAAAAAAATAAGAAAGAAATAGGTCAACATCACATTTAAGAAGGGAGGATGGCATAAAATAATGAAACACATAAGATTGAAGAATTAATGCACATATAGCGCACTCAGTTTGTCAACAGTTGAGTCCACAATGTATTTGTGAGTCAATCAATAATATTCTAAACAGTGAATGGTTCGGTTGTTCTAGTAAAAGCTATTTTAAGACAATGGGTGCATATGAATGAAAGTATTGAATCAAATTTGAATATAATATATGATAAAGCTTAGTAACATAAGTTGGCTTGATTGCTAATTAAGCACTAACAACTAATATATGTATTAAAGAAAACTCTAGCCTTTTCTCTCTCTTTCTTATCTTAAACAAAATCCTTTTAACTAAAAATAAAATTTCCTCATGGCAACCACTTCTTTTATTTTATTTTTCTTCTCTCTCACTTCTTCTTCTTCTTTTGTTTGTTTTGATTTGTTTTAATAAATATTAAATGAGTAATATCTTTTCTCATTTGATCTTAAAGACTTTAAAGCTCTAACATTATTTTTAGTTAGTAGTTCACAAGTTATAAGTTCTTTATAGATGAATTATGCTACATCCACATCCATATCCAATGTTTCCTGATAATACGTTCCATAATTAGTACTTTTCCTTCTATTTTTTCTTTCAATAAATTATCTTGAGGCTCTTATTCCCAATCCATATATATCATTAAATTTTGTTCCCTCAAATTTCTTTCTTAGTTCCAACTCTAAGCATTGTTGAGCAATCATGATAAATTCCTTTTCTGGAATCTTAACCAACATTTTCCTTTTACTTTCATAAATCTATCTAAATACTATTTTACAGATTCTATAGGGTACTGTTTTAATTTAACTAAATTAGTCAACACAAACTCTGGTTCTGTCTTAAAGAAATGAACTTGGAATACAATATGTATGTCATTTCAATTCTAAACTAAATTTGGTGGTAGATTTATATATTAGGTAAAGACATTCCCAGTTAATAAGTTTGGGCATAATCTTGATTTTAAGAAGTTAGAATTGGATGCTTCTTTACATTAGTAGATAAATCTTGCTATATGTTCTATGACAAATATAGTTTCTTTTCCATTAAACAAGATGAAGTCTAAGAATTTGAAATTGTTAGGGTATGGATATATTCTATCTATATAATCTTGATATGATCTTTTATATGTTGGCCTATGAATTTGTTGAACTCTTAGTTTGTAGGCTTGTTCTACTATCTCTAGAATGCATTTCTAAGCTATTTGGGGTTATTCTTTCATCCAAATTCCTTGGTAATGAACTCTCATAATTAGCAAATTTGATATTTGAACTACTTCTAATTTTCTCTATCAATAAAGGCTTTTATTGGATCTTTCTAGGTTTAAACAAATGGTTGTTCTTTATGTTGTATTGTTTTTGCTAACATCATTCATTCTTATTTTGTTTAGAATTAGGTTTCCTAAAGTTTGGTACACTTCCCTCTTTTTTTTTTTTTGTTTATCTAAGTGATTCTTGACTGCATTGACCACTTATTTGGAATTTTTATTCATTGTTTCTATTATAGTAGGACTAAAATAAGAAATTACTTCATCATTTTCTTTTCTTATTTTGGCATCCAGTTTTGAATTGACATTTTCATGCTATGATCATTCCTTTATAAGATTCTTTATTTAAGTTTTGCAATTTCCCTACTTTGTGTTCTAGAGTTTTCTTACCATTCCATCCCTCTCTAATGTTTAACTCTAGAATGACATGAGTAGATCTCTCATTCATTGCCACAATCCTATTATAATGATCTTCAATCATTTTCATCTTTAGTTTATGTTTTTCCTTATTTTTTTTTAGAAAGAAGTCAATATTTTTCTTCAAGTATTTTATTAGCTTCTTCCACCCTTTATATAAATAGTATATATCTCTCTTCTACACTCATGAACATACATTATCCCTCTTTATTTTTTATTATTGCCTTTTTAAGGTTTGATTTTCTGTCTCTTTCTTCAACAAGGACATCTATCAATTCTTTTCTTTTCTCTATGTTTTCTGGTAGTTTTGATTTTATAGGTGGTTTCAAGAAGAAAAAATGACACTCTCATTGTGGCTGCCGATTGTTTTATATATATTTTTTATGATTGTCTCAATCAAGAAGACTTTAAATTTCAAAGTTAGATGTTAAATTTGATGTTAATAATCTGAACTCTATACACTATTCATATAATTCTAGACTTGTAGTTCTAGAATTGTAACGATGTCTCTCAAATATAAATTTAAAAATTTATGATTATTTTATATGCAGGAAGCAAATTAAAACTTCTAAAGTAATCAAATAACCTGAATATTTTGAATGCAAAAGATAACTTAACAACTTAGGATCAAATAACTTATATTTATGGGATAATTCTTCAATTGATTACAAGTATACACATGAATTCCTTGATAAGATAACATGATTTGATATATTTTTTGGTAATAAAAACTGTAAGCCTATTGTGGATTATAATGGAAACTGCAAGCATACATATTATTGCCTAAAAATCATTAGCCTATGAACTATTTATCTACAAATTATATGCCTACTGATTATCATTTATTAGGTTATAAGTTTACTAATAAACACGTTTGAAGATCCTGAAGACTTGGTTTAATTGCAAAGCAATTGTTTTTTTTTTTTTTGATTTGTTCCTTTCTTCCAACCTCAATTTATTTAGGAAATGTTATGGATAACCGTATATTAATTACCCGCTCTCTCCATTACTTCTTATTTCAAGGATAGACCGAAACTGCCTAACTTCACTTGTTTTAGTCAATTTCTTTTACAAGATTGGATTATGCCTTTTCTATATTCTGCTTTTCCTAATCCAAACTTCAAAATCCACCCGGTTTAGTCCATAACCAAGTTTGTCCTCGTTTCCATATGGCCTAGACTTTGTTTTAATATGGAAACACTTATTAAGTCCAAGTAATTATTTCATCTTTCTTGTTTTTTGACCTAAATTACCACTATGATTGATTTATTGTATAACATATGTAATGTGTTTTTTTTTTTTAATAACAAGGGTATTTTCTAGCAAAACTTTGAACATGGAGACTAGGTGTGTATTTGACATTGTAATAATTTTTGCGGTTGCGATTTGAAAAAGTAAGTTTAATAAAAGTTATAAATGGTAGTTTTTTCTTAACTAATATTTCAAGAGAGTTTTCAGTAAATTTCATGTAAAATTATAGTATGTGATAATTAACTTTATATTTTTAAAATTATGATTAAGATAAAATATAGTTTCAACCATGCCCCTACAATACATTCAAAAATAAAAAAAAAACCCATGTAAACAATGCATTCATAAGAAATTGTTTGATGCCGATTTATCCATATCAATATTATATTTGTTAATGTAATGAAATCATTTGGATTATTGGAGACTTTGAGGTGGTTTTTTTTTTTTTTTGGTTTATAAAGCCCATTGATTTTTGTGGGATGTGGTGTAGAATGATATGTGTATCAATGTGTTTGGTTTAACTTTTATGGTTGAGGTTGTGATTGGGTACAATCTAATTATGCACAAAACTCAACCACAAAAACTAATATTTCTTGTTTTTTATAGTTTTTTAATGGATTCCACACCCAAACCTCAACCTCAACCTCCACCTCTAAAATAAATACCGTATACCTTTATGACTCAGTGGTGTTCTTTTCAAGGGAGAAAAGCCCACAAAAAATAATAATAAAAAAAACCCATGTAAACAGTGCATTCATAAGAAATTGTTTGATGCCGATTTATCCATATCAATATTTTATTTGTTAATGCAATGAAAGCATTTGGATTATTGGAGACTTAGAGGTGGTTTTGTTTTTGGATTTATAAAGCTTATTGATTTCTATAAGATGTGGTGCAGACAGCGTGTTTGGTTTAGCTTTTATAGTTGAGATTATAATTGAGTACAATTCAAATTATACATAAAATCTAATCACAAAAACTAATATTTTTTGTTTTTTTATAATTTTTCAATAGGTTCAACACCAAAACCTCAACCTCTAGCTTTAAAACAAATACCCTCGTAAACCTGTATGACTCAGTGGTGTTGTTTTCAAGGGAGAAAAGCCCCCTTTATGCATACAGGAAATCTCAACCATTAATTGATTTTTGTACCAGGATAAAAACTGGGTTTTCGGTGTTACTGTAGAATCACAAAGGATTTGAGGTTATCACGATACACAGAGGTGTGCATAGACTGCAGTAGAGAATAGCTTCCACAATAGGCATGCAGATAGCAAGATTTATCGCTGAACTTGTCTGCCAAACCAATTAATGGACGAGATCAGATCTTGTTTAATGCTGAGATGAGAGCAGATTAATACAGGAAATGGACTACCAATGTCTCTTTGTAGTAATCATATCTACAGAATGGTCAATTTTGCAGTAATCAATTACCGACACATATTTCCTCGCAACTACCCAACAAAGCTAAGAAATGCTGACGGCCTTGTAATTTTGGGCCAACAGGTCTACCTGACATTTCTGATAATGCTGGAAAGAATTAGGTAGGTCTGCATCTAGTTTAGGAATCTAAGGTGGGGCAACCCTGAGCCATAATCAAGCAAAAACAACAGATGTGTTCTTCTAATTCTCCTCCTTGAAAAGTTTTACTAATCATACAGACAGAGAGATCATTTTCTTGCCATCCATAGGCTATGTATCCTCTGCAGGCTCTCTCTGCTTCTCCAAATCCGTCGGCACAATCTTGCATTTTCTCATCCTTACCACAGAAGATGCTTCACCTTGAGGACTTAAAAAGTTGGGGCTTTTAAGCAGCAGCAAAAAAAATTAAAAAAAACATTACAGATCTGCCATCCCCTGCAAACAAAATCATCATACCAGACTCAAAGCTATTTAAAGAAATTCATAAACTTTACCATAAAACCCACAACTGAAAAAGGGAAAAAGCAAAGTTGCGTGTCTTAGGACCGAGGGCCTGCTCTCCTTTGAAGACACCAGGCACCACAACATCAACTTCTCATCTCTAAAGTTGAACAGAGGGAAAGTGGTGAGGCCAAAAAGAGACGTGACAGTTGAAAATGGCTTGAATCTGTTCCAAAGCCGCTGAGGATTTGATATTTTCAGATTTTGTGGGTTAAGGGTTTGCGTTTCTTGGGCTTGGTTCCTGCTTTCACAGTTGCTTCACAGAGCCCATTATGTATCTAAGCTCTTGTAAAGTTGAAACACCTATTCCTCTGATTCGCCTTCACTTGTATGTTGTCTAATTATTTAGTACCAAAGGAATCCAGCTAGATCAGCTCAAAGGGCGAGTCTGGCATCTATCTTATTACCACAATATTATTTATTTTGCATGTGGTTGTTGTTGCCTTGAATCTCAAGCATGTATCATCTCTTAAAGTTCGCAAACAAAAGGAGCAAGGAAGGGGTAGAAGCTGAGATGGTGGAGATTAGCGAGGGACAAAAACGCACAAGAGAAGGACAAAAAGAAGGGAAAAATCCGAAAAAATAAGAAAGGAGTTGAGAGTAATTAAAGAGAGGAAACTAATATAATCTCCCTCTTTTAGCTTCCTCTAATCTTGATGATGAAGCTAAGAGTGGGAGATTAGATTAGTTTCCTCTCTTTAATACTCTCATTCTTTTCTTACTCCTTCGATATTTTTCCCTTACTTCCTTTTCTTTTCTTGTGCGTTTATGTCACTCGCTAATCTTCACCATCTCCAGCTTCTATCCCTTTCTCGTGCCTCGGCAAAATTCTCCTTTCTGTTTGCAAGTCTAAGGAATGATACTGTGCATGTTAGAGATTCAAAAACAAAAACATGGAATAACAGCTAAAAAATGATAAATACATTATACCAGACTCTCTCTTTGAGACCCTCTTGCTGGATTCCATCTCGCAACTAGCTTTAATCCATGTTGCTTCTCCTCTACTCTACGATACCAAAACTATGCTTGCATGGATGAAGTGCGGTAAGAATGGGCATTTATAGAAATGACTCCCTTTACAAGAAAATATTACTTGGAGCCGCCCGTCGTTGTCAAAACCCTGGTAGGTTTGCAACCATCCAAAAACCGAGCTCTCATGATGACGATGAGTGGATCCCACTCCTATCGGTTCTCCAGTATCCGTTGATTATTGTAGCAGTACTCCCATGCCTACACCTATACAAACGTCATTAATACTCTCTTTGCATACTAAATTAATCAATTAATTACTCAATTTTAAGACCCACCTAAATCATGACTTTATTTATTTATTTATTTCAAGTATCAATTATCATTTGTTATTTTATTTTCATACTCTTCTGCCCATTTCTATTGTCATAATAAACCTTCAGTGAGTGTGTGTGTGTGTGTAAGGCTTGCTTGAATTAATTATACTTGAAAGCTGGATTATAAGATAATTAACAAGTGTAATTATAGGAAAGAGCCATTTGCGTTATTAATGAAACTAAAAGTAGTATAATATTTATAATTATGATTTTTAACATAGATGATTACGAAATTAAGAAAAATTATTATATTTAAGGTTCTGTTAATTGTTACCCACGTATATATCTCGTCATTAATTATTATTACTAACATATTGTCTATTCGATCCCATTGCAATGTTTTTTTATTTTATTTTTCTTTAATGCTAAACATTTCATAACTCACTTTAATTTCACATTGTTCCCTTATTAAACTAGTTTCGGTCTACCACCGTCTTTGTTTTTTGAAAATATTCCATGATTTTATAATTATCCGTCGAGTTTATATATATATATATATATATATATATATATATATATATATATTTTGGCCATCCGTTAAAATCTGGTTAAGTGTGACAGAGTCTCAATTATCAACGACATCAATGATTCTTAAACGACACTGCTTGGATTATTCTCATCTAGACACCAGAAAAAAGGAATTCAAGATTTTTTCTAATTTGCAATCCCAATACCGGAAACCATGTGAGGTGAAATGATGAACAACTAATTAAAGAATACTATATATTATCTTCTCCCATGGATTATTTCCCACCTTTGCTGTTGGAAACATGGGCTAATCTTCTTTTTCTACGTGGTCGTGGTGCATGTCTTTTCACACATCGATTTATTCCTTTATTCGATCCTTTTTTCCTCATTGATCGATCCCTTCAGCCAATAATCTGTGAAGATGATCAGGAACTGAGCGCACCGCATTCAAGCAATATCTTTCCGACAAGAAACGTGGACGGTGGACCCGCCTTCAAGAAGAAGGTCACATGCTTTTTTTTTTTTTTTAAAAAAAGACTCGGGTATCGGATAAGGAAATGGTCGTGATGCTTACGTGGAGATTTGAGTTCCCACGTCTAAAAGTAGATTCCCAGAAGGTCTATAATGATCAATTTTGGCTGCCATTTTGGAATATGGATCCGGAAAGCGAAGTTTCTTGAATCATACGATTTGGAAGGTTCCACGAAGAGTAGAGGCAATAGCATGTGACAAGCCTTGCGTGCTCTGGTTATTCAGTCAGTGCCGCGGTCACTAATGCATATACTAGATTCAAATTACGATGCAAAGAATATGAATATTGCAAAAAGGTTGAAGGGCGCTGTATTTCCTAACTTCTTCTTCTTTTCTCTCTCTCTCTCTCTCTCTATGTAATAATAATAATAAAACGTAGCTTTTCTTTATAGTTAGTGTTATGAAGAATGATAACAGTTATTTAAGTGTTTTTTTTAACATATAAAAATAATATTTTAAATTAAAAGTGGAGTTTACTCATTTTTAAGGTTAAGACATTATTGTAATTTAATCTTTAACATAAAACATTAACATGTTTTAAATAAATTATTGGTGAATGAAAAATTAATCTCAAAGAACTATTTTTTAGAATGTTTTGGTAAAACCTAAAACCTCACAAAGAACTTTATCCTATATAAGAAAAAATAAACTTTCTTAGTATTTATAAAATAAAAAGTTGAGAAGTTAAAATTAGACCCTAAACACTCAATCTTATAGATAGGAGATGTTTTAAGCAAAGTGAAATTTAGGCTTAAACCTCCACACATGCGCGTTGACACAGCTCGTGCTTGGGCTGGGTCTGAGTTTGAGTTTATTGTAAAATACTTTTTTTACCACAAAAAATTATTTTTTTTTACCAACCTATTATAATTATGGGCTTGAGCTTGGGTTTATAATTCTTTGAAAAAAAAAATTTATTTTTTTCAGGCCATTTTTTGTTCAGTCTAGCACATAAATGTTAAAACATGAACACTCTCTTCTAGAAATATTTTTTTTGTAAAACTATATAATTTTTTCAACTTAAAAATTTAGATTTATGGCCAAAATATTGAAGTTTAATTATTAATTTATGGTGGCTAATCAAAAGTTGATAATGATGGCTAAAAATATTTTTTTTCAATCGGAATTAATTCTTTAAGTTTTTAGCTTCCAAAATCTACTTTAAAAAGGGGTGGTGAAAGAAGAGTTTCTAATAAGTTTTTTCTCTCTAGATTTTACACATTCTTCATCACCTTATTTTTAATGTTTTCCTTCTCTTTTTATGTTTTGGTTTTTCTTTCAAATCTAGAGTTGAAGTTCACTTTGTTGAGAGATAATTGAGTCTTTTTTACTTTGGTTCTAAGACTTTATTTAGAAGTGCATATAAACTAACGTGATGTTATTGGAATCTTGTGAGACTCATTGCAAACATCATCTGCAGCAAGAGAGAAGTAATAAAGTTTTAAAGGCAAAAGATTCATCGTTGACATCAATAAAAACTTTATTATTTTAAAGTGTTTCAATAAGTAAATATCTTTTTTTTTTAATTTTAAACTTAGATATATTATATAATTAGTATGAATGCTAGGACTTTATTTTGATACTAATTGCAAGTTTAATATATGCTTAGTATGCATGCCAATATCTTTATATTGTTTTATTTATGTTGATAACATATTAATCACGTGTCATGTTCTTACATGCTTATAGTCTTAAAGTTGTATAAACTCTAGTTTTTTCTTGGATAACTTTTGTTTAACATGCCTTTTTGATGATAAACTAAATAATCTATGCTAAGTTTTTGGACTACAATCTTAAAACTTTAACTTGCATGTTATTTATTTAGTAATATATGTGGTTTTTTTGCTATCTTAAATGATATGCTATATTTATTTATTTTGCTTAAACAAAATCATATTAGCTTGATGCATGTTAAAAAGATCTAAAGTGATATATATATATATATTGCTAGAAAAACAATAATATACTTTGGTGCATGCCAAATACCTTTTAGAAACTATTCTTTTTAAAGATTGTTTTGAGATTATACATGTTTTCACAATCTTGTTGGTTGTTCATGTTTTTTGTTAGACTTGTATAAACATATTATTTTGGTATGATGCATGTTTTAAAAATTTATCTTGTTGAACTTAATCATACAAAATTGTTTATATATATCTTGCATAATTTCAATATTTTTATTTATTAAGTTGTTTTATTAGAAGTTTATCTTTTATTACTTGCTTATTGCGAAGACAATATATATATATATATATATATATATATATATATATATATATATATATCATTGGCTATTGTTTATTTTTATTTTTATAGATTTTATCATATCTTGTACTTCTTATGCTTAAGATCTTGTTGTCCCAACCAATATTGCTTCGGTAAGTATTACTTCGATAATGAGGATTCCACTAATGCTTTTTGTGGTGCATGGTGAGAAACCTAAAAAATTTAATGAATTGAATTTAAAAAGGTGGCAGCTAAAGATGCTATTGTATTTAACTATCTTGAAATTGGCAGAGTCTTTGACTGAAGAAGCGCAAAAGCTATTAGATGATGAATTTGATCTAACTACGGTGGCAGTTGTGAATGCTTGGAAAATGATTTTGTGTGTAAGAATTACATCTTGAATAAATTAAACGATACATCATATTATATGTATAGCTTAATAAAAAATGCAAAGACATTGTGGAAAACTTTAAACAAGAAGTACAAGGCTAAAGATGATACATGAAAAAAATTCATAGTCATAAAATTTCTAGATTTCAAGATGGTTAATTCAAGAACTGTCATGAACCAAGTTCAAGAGTTTCAACTCATTTTGTATGAAATATATGTTGAAGGTATGTCACTACATGAATCCTTTGAAGTGGCTATAATTATTAAAAAATTACCATCATCTTGGAATAACTTCAAGAACTATGTTAAGCATAAGTAAAAAAAGATGAGAGTTGAAGATTTCGTTTAAGGTTATGGATAAAAGAGGAAAACAAGTTGTCTAAAAGAAATGCCAAGACCTCTAAGAAAAACATTGTGGAACTAATGGAAAAGTCCCACAATAAAAACTAAAAGAAAAAGCTTGCTATGAAGGGAAAAAAAATTGCTAAGAAATTTAATGGCAAATGCTTTATTTGTAATAAGACTAGGCATTTAACCAAGGATTATAAAAATAAAGGTCAATAAGAAAACCATAAGAAAATAATTGCTTAAACCAATGTCATTAAGATTGATCACCTCACAAATAAAGTTTCAGAAATGAATATATTCGCAGTTGTTTTTGAAGTTAACTTGATCAATAATCCTGAGCAATAATGAATTGATACTAGTGCTACAAGATATGTATCCGCGAGGAAGGGGGTGTTTTTCACTTACAAAAAAATGGGTGGAGGAAACCTATACATAAGGAACTTATCAATCTACAAGGTACTAGGTTAGCAAGAAAACCATAAGAAAAGGATTGCTCAAATCAATGTCATTAAGGTTGATCACCTCATAAATGAATTTTTGGAAATGAACTTATTCGCAGTTGTTTTTTAAAGGTGTGTTTGGGAATGCGATGCAAATCCCGTTCCCTAAAATTTTGAAAATTTTTTATTTTTTTTTCTTAAAATGATTTTTTTATATTTTTGGATCGTTTTGATGTGCTAATGTCAAAAATAATTTTTTAAAATAAAAAAACTTTATTTTGATGCATTTCTAAGCAAAAAACACTTTGAACCACCACCGCTACTACAATCTCAAGCACACCCTAAGTCAACTTGATCAATAATCATGAGCAGTGGTTGATAGATACTAGTGTTACAAGACCTATATGTGAAAAGAAGAGGATGTTTTTCATTTACAAAGAAGTGGATGAAGGAAACCTATATATGAAGAACTCATCAACCTACGAGGTACTAGGTGTTGAAAAAGTTATACTGAAGATGACCTCTATATAGATTCTCATCTTTAACAAAGTAATTCATGTTGTCGACAATAAAAAGAACTTAGTATCTGGCTTATTGTTGAGAAAAAAATAATTTTAAAATAATCTTTGAGAGTGATAAACTTATACTCTCCAAAACCTTGTAGGGCCAGGAGTAAAGCATATCAAGGTTAATGTATCTTTAGGCGTGGAGAAGCATTGGGAACCCAATATCTTTCTTTATAGTAATTTCTTTTTAGTTTATAAGAAATGAGTATCTCTGTGATGGCTTTTTAAGATGAATGTAATGAATGATGATGATGATGATGATGATGATGATGATAATAATAATAATAAGTTTGTCTTTTTGTATTTGCTCGAGTCTTGTGATGGGTGTCATGACATATTAGGTTATGCAAATTATAATTATATAAAAATGTTAATACACCATTAATTATTACTAAGTATGATTTTTGAGAAAAATTATAAGTGTGAAATGTGTATAGAATCAAAATTCACAAAATTATCTTTTTAAACAATTGAAAGAAATGGTGAACTTTTGAATTTAATTCACTCGGATATTAATGATTAAAGTTTATGCAAAAACGAGATGGAAAAAAGTATTATATTATTTTTATAGATGATTGCACAAGGTATTGCTATACTTATTTATTTAGAAGCAAAGATAAAGCTCTTGAAGTGTTTAAATATTAAAAGAATAAAGTTGAAAATCAACTTAACAAGAAAATAAAAGTAATAAAAAGTGATAGAGGTGGAGAATATGAAACATCATTTGATGAATTCTATTCCTAAAATTGTATTATCCATCAAACTACTGCTCCTATTGATCTTAATAAAATAAAATTGTAGAATGTAGAATAAAACATTAAAAAATATGATGAATATCAAGTTTTGTATCGATTTCTTGTACACAAGTCAAGTATTGAGGATATTCAACTTAATACTATTATGAATCAATGAATGCTTCATTCTTTAAAGATGTGTTTTCATGGAAGCAAGCATAAAAAAATCAATCATTTAAGAGAATGATTGAAGCTAGCTCAAGTAGTCATCATTAACTATAAGATTATGAAGTTGAAACAAAAAGTAAAAGGGCAAAAACAACCAAAATATTGGTCTTGATTTTCTAACATACTTGTTAAAGAATGAACCTTAAACATATTCCGAGATATTGTCATGTCCTGAAGCTTCATATTAGAATAAGCTAGTCAATAGTGAAATATAATCAATTATAAATAATCATACATGAAAACTAGTAGATATTTCTCCTGAAAGTAAACCATTAGGCCATTAATGGATCTTCAAAAGAAAGATGAAAACTGATGATACTGTTGACAAATATAAAGTTAGACTTGATGTTAAAGGTTTTAAACAACAAGGTGTGGTCTATTTTGAATATAATCACCTTTGTGAAGAATAACTTACATACAAATATTAATAGTCATCACAACTATTAACAAACTTAAAATACATCAAATAGATGTAAAAACAAATTTCTTAATTGGTGACCTTGATGAGGAGGTTTATATGAAATAACCTGAGGGGTTTGTTATCAATGGACAAGAAAATAAGTCTATAAGCTTGTTAAATCATTACATAGTTTAAAATAAGCACCTAAACAATGACATAATTTTTTTTTGCAAGGTTATACTGTCAAATGAATTCAAAATCAATAAAGTTGATAAATGTGTTTGTGTCATAAATATAGATAAATGTTATGTCATAGTATGTCTCTCTATGGGCAATATGCTAATTTTAAGCAATGATGATCACTTGATCAAGTTTACTAAAAATATTAACCAACAAGTTTGACATAAAAGACTTGAGTGTTGCAGATGTTATACTAGGAACAAATATTTGTAAGACATCTAATCAATTAGTATTGTCACAATCTCATTATATTGATACAATCTTTGATAAGTTTTCTAAATGTTATGATAGTACTATCAAAACACCAATTGACATAAATATGCATCTATCCAAAAATAGAGGTAAGAGAATAAATCTTTTGGAATATTTCCAAATAATTAGAAGCCTAATGTACATTATAAATTGCACAAGTCCTAATATTGCTTACTTGGTTAAGTAGATTTATAAGGAATCCTTAATCATTAGAAGACAATAAAATGGTAAAATGGGTACTTAAATATGTGAGGTATACCTTGAACTATAAAGTATATTATATTGGTTACACAACGGTACTAGAAAGGTATAATGATGTCAATTGGATATCTAACACCAAGGACTTAAGATCCATAAGTGGATATGTCTTCATCCTCGCTGGAGCAGCTGTGTCATGAAAATACTATAAACAAAGGTGTATTGTAAAACCTAGATGAAATCAGAGTTTATTGCTTTTGATAAAGCTGGAGAGGAAGCCAAATGAATTTGAAATTTCTTAAATGATATCTTATATTGGTTGAAACCAATACCAACTATTTATGTCTATTGTGATAATCAATCAACAATTAGAAGGACATAAAGTAGTATGTATAATGGTAAGTCTAGAATACATAATAAAAATAATACCATTAAATATTTTTTCTCAAATGAAATTATTTTAATTGATTATGTAAAGTAAAAGGAAAATAATATGGATCCATTAATCAAAAGTTTGTCGAGAGAGCTTATGTATAATTCATTAAGGGGAATGACCTTAAAGCTTCTAAAGATAAAAGAGTGTAATGATGACAACTATATCTAGTTGATTAAAGATCCCAAGATCTAGGTTTAATTAAAAAACTAATTCATATAACATTCTTGGTAGCACTTGAAAAATATTATTTTTTATTTATTCATATGATAAAATAAATGGTAGCTGCAATATGATAAAGGGTGATCTGTGTTCTTAATTATTTTTATATCTTGGTACACCAAGTGAAATATAACATATTCATCTTAATAAAAGATCACCTATATAAATGAGAAATATGATTGTTTCTTTGATAATTTCGATAAGGTTGAATTCTCTTGAGCACTTATGAATCCAGTAGTTGTTCAAAGCCAAAATGAACTTAAAAGTGAGAACTAAAAGAAATCTCTAGGTAGAGAACTATGTGCATAATATTTTATTTGTTTACACAAAAAGCTAAATAGTTTAAGACATCATGTTCACTATATAACCGAGTAAATTCTATAGTATTTCACTAAGGAAGATTCAAAGATAAAAGCAACTGTGAGAACCAAATGAAATCTCCATGTAGAAAACTATATGAGTAATATTATCTTAATTTATATAAAAGACAAAATAGTTCAAGACCTCGCATTTACTATATTTTCGAGTAAATCTTATAGTATTTTACTAAAAAAAGGTTCAAAATCAAAATATGCCTATCATGATGTATCAAAATATAGCTATCCTGATGTAGTGATCTAGTAAATTTGTATTTCTCAACAAATCTTTGAGTAATTTTAAAAATGATTACACAATTTCTATTTATGTTGAGGATTATTGAAAAATTAAGAATATGGTCAATGAGTACATTTGAGGTCAAGTTAAAAGTAGAATCCACTCATTTTTAGGGTTAAGACTTTGTTGGAATTTAATCTTCAACATAAGCTCTTTAACATGGAACATTAACATGCTTTAAATAAATTATTGGTGAAAAAGAAATTGATCTTAAAGAATAATTGATTGACATATTTTGGTAAAACTCTACTCCTTAAAAGAACTTTATGCAACATAAAAAAGAAACAAAACTTTCTTGGTGTTTATAAAATAGAAAGTCGAGAAGTTAAAATTGAGTCCAAAGTACACCCAAGCTTTTAAAAGAAAGAGGTATAAGAAAAGTGATCTTTATTCTTAAACCCATATAAAGTACACCCAAGCTTTTAAAAGAAAGAGGTATAAGAAAAGTGATCTTTATTCTTAAACCCATACACACGCGTACTGGCCCAACTTGTGCTTGGGCTTCTAGTCGGTCTAGGGTTTGAGTTTATTGTAAAATAATTTTTTGAACTATAAAAAATTATTTTTTTGACTAACCTATTTTAATTTTGGGCTTGGACTTATAATTCTTTGGCAAATGAAGAATTATTTTTACTAGCATATATTTTGTATAGTTGAGCCGATAAATGTTAGAACTGAATATTGTTTTTTCATACATATTTTTTTGTAAACTTGAATACTTTTTTTTAGTCCTAAACTTCATTGGGCTACATTCCAACCACAAAAGGCTGATATTTGTATCAATGGATTCTTCTTTGAAGGGTTCAATAAAGGTGGTGTCTTTCTTTGAAGTTGTCATAAAAAGTAGATTAACATCCATAAAGATGTTTTTGATTCATTTAGAATTTTTTTTTGGAGTGATTATAGGATTTTTAGGGTTGAAAATGAATTTATTAAGGTTTCCAGGATGTTTTTGGTATATTTTCAGGTAAAAACAAGTTAGCAATTGAATTTTTAGGTCCCAAAGTTTAGACTTAGAATTTTTAGCCACCTCTGCTTGTCGAAAAGTCAAATATAAAATGATGCGCTGTTTGATTTATTATTTATAGAAAAAATTAGGAGCATGAGCTGGTCTTCTAGGATCATGCTTGCCTGTATTTTAATGCCTGGATTTTTTTCTTAAATATGCCTTTATTTTTTCCTTTTCTGTAATATTTTTAACAAAAACTCTTTTTAAATAAATTTATTAAAATAATATTTAAGGATTATCCAATGATGCCATTGTCTTCAAGAAAAATAAGTTTTTTTTTTTAATGATGATATTAACAATTAATGTTTTATGAATAATTTATACATTACCCTAATATTTATAATTCTTAAAATAATTTGATCATTAATATTAAATGAGAATAAAATATCTTTTATTTTTTTATTTTTTTGTAATTTTTTATATAACTTTCTCAAATATATTGTTGTGTGATCGAGTTTTGTCAGTGAAAAATGTTATGAAACATGCAAAAGATTTACATAAAAATAGTCTATTGATAGATTTTTATGGGACATTAAATAGATTAAATTTGATAGCTTAAGGATACCATTGCTCAATTTTAAACTTTAAATACTAACTATAACGTTGCAAATAATTTAGTCGAAGACTTGTTCCATGCA
>Ga0325414_1000530_pt1 | contig 31620 bp, 18 predicted proteins | sample PopdelMetagenome_8_FD_206183 | JGI IMG/M metagenome (GOLD analysis project Ga0325414, IMG submission 206183) | Populus deltoides microbial communities from Bellville, Georgia, United States - Leaf-PdKOR-R3 | ecosystem: Host-associated > Plants > Phyllosphere > Phylloplane/Leaf | place: USA... | reverse complement strand
ATGTATGTATGTGTAATTACATGTAGTTTGAAAATGTAATCAAAACCTATCTTGTTTAACTAAGTTGGATTTTTGAATTTAATAAATAGCCTATAATTCCTTGGCAAAGAAATCCTAAGTTTCTCTTTCATGAGTAGAAAGCTTTACTTCGAAACTAGTTTGGTAAATTTGTTAGTGTTGGAATTGGTTTATATATAAAATATGTAGGGGTCCTTTAAGGCCAAGTTATATGTGAGTTCCACTCACTTTTGAAGTTAAACCATATTGAATTTTGTTATTTAACATAAGTACTTTAACATAAAATTTTAACATATTTTAAAAATTAATTATAGGTGAATGAAAAATTATTTTCAATAAACTTTTGAATAGCAAAAATTTTAATTCTAAAATAGTTTTGTAGATTGGGCTATGAGTTTGTGGGCTCATGAGTTTGGATTTGAGTTTAGTTAATAAAAAATACTTTTTGCTATTAAGTTTTTATTTAATCAGTAAGTTATTTTTAGTCCCTAAAATATCTTAATGCATGAATCAACACATTAAGTATGTGATGAGAATGAATATGTGTCATGAATTTGAACATTCATGAATTGTTTCATGAATTATAAGTAATTCATGAACCATGAACATTCATGAATTTTTTATGAATATTCATGAATTATGAGTAATTCATTATTTAAACCCTTGTGTAAATATAGGACCAAAAGTAATAAGACATCGACAAGTAATGTAAACTCGAGATCAAAAAAGATAGATCAATGAAGGAAATAAAAAAAAACAAATGTGATGTGTAACCTCCATAAATATATTTAAAGTTAGTATTTAAGTTCAAATGAGAATTGTGAATTTTAGCTTAAAATTCATAACATCAACAAAACCGGTAATGGGTTTTGATGGATAGAAGAATTAAAAAAATTTAAATGAATGTGTTTTGAGAATGAGAATAATTTCAAGGAATTATAATGTAGATAAAGGATGAAATTTAAGAAAAAACTATATAAAAGAAAAAAGAGAATGTTGGTGTAAATCCCAGTTAATAATCGGTAATGTTACTGTGAAACAATAGTAAGTTTGTAGAAGAAATAAATGATGAAAAGGCAAAATAAATATATTTTGAAGTAAGGAAATATTCCTAATGACTTGGTAAAGTAACCAATATGATTCCAATAAGGATTGAATAAGAAAATTTTAATTTTTGATGTCAAATCATGTACTAACTAGTTTTACACTATCGAGCATAACTTTTAAATTAATCGTTGGATCAAGATGAGATTTTATATGGAGTCACTTGACATATTTTTTTACCTCAAGTTAAGATTTTAGAGAAATCAAAGTTCAACAAGGCCCTGAAAGAATGTGGACAGTTGGGTAGGAAAAAAAACAGGGGTAAGGGCTAAAATAGTCATTTAGCAATAAAATCCATATTCTTCTTCTCCTTAAAGCTGGTGTGAGCTACTGGAAAATAAGGAAGAGAGAAGAAATTGGGGGTTAGGTCTTTCATGTTTTTTCTAATAAATTCATAAGAGAAATTATGAAATTAAAAGAATGAAGGCCTTAAAAAGAGAGTTTTAATGAGTTTAGAGAGGTAATTAAGATAGAATAAGGTTTTTAAGCTTGGGAGAAAAAAGAAAAATAAAAGTTAGAAAGAGGAGGAAGAGAAGGTGAAGGAAAACTTGATTAAAAGGTAAGAACCATCTTTCTTATGTTTGATTTTGGTTTTGCCATAAATTGAATTTTAAAATGTTGAATGGATTATTATGGAATGTTGAATTATATAAGATTGAGTTATTGTAATGATAATTTTAGTTTAAAAGCATCTTCCTGGACATGGATAACAAATGGATCTAGTGTGAATTGAGAAACAAATTGGAAGAAAAATATACCATCCTTTAGTGGGAAGATTTTGGCCAAAATATGAAATTTAGGGGAATGATTGAGTTGTATAATTGTATGTGTTTAACATGAAATGATGTATTGATAATGTGAAGGTTTAAGCAAACTTGTCTAGTTAATGGATGAATGATTTGTGTTATGTAATTAAGTTGATTATTGAAAGACTTGTGTAAATAATGCTAAAAGATGTATTGAATGGAAATGATTGTCTTGAACAGTGAATAAATGCATGAAAATACTTGGTTGTGAAACAAACATGCAAATGGAAAATTTGGATAATTTTATTACTGGACTTTTAGCTAGAATTAGAACTAGTAAATGAAGGAATTTGAAATATGTTTATTTATGAAAGCTGTAGTTAAGGATGTTAAATTTCAAATGGTACTTACTTTGCTTAATTTGAAACTGTAAAACTCCAATATGGATAGAAAATCAAAGGAAGGTCAAACTAAATCTTGTTGGACAAATTGCATATGCTATTGTAATAGGTGGTTTTGGGTGTGTCGATGGCACAACTAGGTTTTCTTTCCTTCATAAAAGTTGTAGCTTTATGTCGTAGATTTTTATAGAGATAAATCACACTTAAAATTGAGTTCCAAAACTTTATTTATGATTGAAATACCAAACAGTGTTCGGGGTTGGATAAACTAAATCGACTAGGACTAATCAATTTCAATCATTAATTAGAATTATTGTTGATTGAGGATTCTAATATTTGAACTGATAAGAATAAGTATAAACATAAAAAAACGTGTATATGTAAGTCGTGATGACAATTATGAATATGTATGAATGTGGGTTGTTATAATCAAAAGAATGCAAGTGTGCGTTGTAAATGTTAAATCAATTCTTAAAACATGATGGAATTAAGTTATAATGTATAAATGTTTGCTAGTGTGATTAACAAGGAAGGATATGTGAAATATGTATGAAATAGATGGGTTTGACTAATATTTATCATGTGGTTGAGAAAATACTAGACATTGGAAATTGTTGACGAAAGGCATATGTATATATATATTGACAAGCCATAAATGGCGTAATATTTGTTGAGATTAAAAAGTGATGTTATCGAGATATAAATGATAAAATGAGTACTGATATGAGCTAACGAAACTAGTTGGTCAAAAATAACATAATAAGCATTGGATATGAATGAATGTGATTAAAGAACAAAATAGTATATTCATGAAATTTTAATCCAAACATAGATGATGATGTGAGTGATTATATAAGTTTTAACATTGATATGGGATACTCATTGAAATTCAAGGGCTTTGAAAGTAGAAACTCAAAGCAGAAGGAGCATACTGCCACAAATACACCAAATAGGTGCTCGACACCTTACAATTACTTTTAAAGTCTTGTCAATTATGTAACTGTAAATCCTATAAATGCATATTCGAACTCTTTATGTTGAAAGTATAAAAAGAAAAGAATGAGTAAAGTAAAAGAACTAAGAGAAATTGATTGTCATCCTTGTTTGGATGATTGAATTTGATTGGCGTCCTTATATGGATGACTGGGTTTGATTTGCATACTTGTGAGGATGGCCGAGATAATGTGACAACTATATGGATAGCAAGCTTTAAACAAGACATCGAGTTGTAGTGAAATTACCGACATAGTTTAACGAATATAACATCAGGCGAGAACTAACCGTATTAGTTGATATTGAGAACAAGATTGTTTAGTAGTTGAAAAAATATGGAAAAGTCATTAATAAAGAAAAACTCACGATGAGTCGTAAGGATGACGGAGTAAGGGTTGGTGACAGAGAAATAAATGCAAATGGATATTATATATCCTAAAAAAAAGAGCTGGTTTATTTGGAAAACTTATAGAAAGAGATTAAGATGAGGCATCAATAGAACATAGGATGGTTAAGACAATGGACATGTCCAATGATAAACTAATGAGTAATGATGTTAGTAGTCAAACCAGAAGATAATGGATGATTATATGCCAGTACATATGATGGGTGAATGACTGTTGTTCTAAGGTTTTATATATGGAATAAAAATAATGTTTAAATATATTATGAGTAGTGGCAATAGTGAAAGTAAAATGAATTAAAAGTGAGACAATAAAAAGTATATATATGAGATGTCAAGTCAAGTTATTGAGATGGAATAATTGTGTCTTGTTTCTAGACTATTAGGAGAGCCAGATCATGATGTAAAAGTAATAAAAAGATAGTTGTTCTGGCAATTCACATGGAAGGAGTTCTAAGCCCTAATGACTGTGTAAGGTGTGCAAGTATAAATTAATTGGGTTTAAGATGGTTGTGAGGAGGTTAAGACATATGATTGGAGAATCGAAGTATGGATCGAGATTGTTGGAAGATTGTATAAGAGTACATGTTAGGGCATTTGTCTCCTTAGCAACTAGGAGGTGGAAGCTCTATGGAAGACACTTTTATTTCGTATAATGAGCAAAAAATATATCATAAGATATCAAGTTAATGATTGTTTTAGAACAATAGTAAAGGATAAAGCAAAAGTTGATATGATTTATATCGTACTTATATTTTAGGGATTTTTATAGTAAATTAGGGATCTATCAGGATTATACTAAATTATTGATTTAAATTGTCTAAAAATTATAGGATTATGCACTTGAATTGATATAACTAGTGAAAATCATGGCATGGAAATTACAACACTTGAATTGACAAAGGTAGGGTAAATAATAGAATGGAAAGATGGATTCATATCTGAGTATGATAATTAGAGTATAGATACTTATAAGGTTATAATCAAATTGATTATAGAAATAATGATTGAATTGATTAATCGATAAGTTTAAGTATAGAAATAAATTTTTTAAAGATAGAAAATTTGAATTAATTATTGATTTTTATGCTTAAAATCTTTTAATGAATGTGATGATAATTAGTTATATTACAATGTTAAATGGTAGCGTTTGTTAGACGTAAAAAAAGCTAGTTTGATTATATAAAGAAAATAAATACAATTAAGTGTTAAAATAAAAATAGAATAAATAACTCTCCAATATTTTTTAATGTTTGATTTTAATTCTTAATTTACTAAAATCCACAATAGAAAAAACTTGAAAATCTTCAAAAAAAAAAATCAAATGTGGTTAAATCATTGAATGCAAGATATTACTATGATTGTAATGTCTTCTCTTATAAAAAAAAAAATACCATTTCATTCATAAATGTTTGTGAATTACGTTTGTCCAGCATGACGGGTTTCTTTAATATGATAATATTAAGTATTTGATGGTCAAAATAAATAAAAGCCAATAAAGTATTGTGGATGATTTAAAAGCTTGTTTTATACTCCCTATGTCCTGCTGTCCCTCAATATGTCATGCCATTTTGAGTGTCCATTTTTAAAAGTCAAAGTATAATAATTCCCATAGTTTCATTCACTTTCAATTTTTATCCTTTACCCATTTTCTTTAAAAAAAAATACTTAAAACAAGAACATTGAACTATATAATATGTTTGGGTAAAAATGAAAAATGATAACATAGTTATTATTGTTTTATTAAAAATCATATTTTTTTTTATTAACATGGATGTTCGGGTCAGCTTGCGCGCACTTTAACTAATTCCACGAGTTCTAAAGTTAACGATCATGTAAGTCTCTAGTAGTCTTAAGAAAACTCAAACTCGTGATCATTGAAAAGCAAATCTAAAATCTGACCAGTTAAACTACTCTCAGGTTAAAAATTACATTTTTTTAAGGTATTAATCAAGGTTTTAATTGATGTATATATTGGAATGAGAATTATATATATGTTTTGCTCTTTTTTTATTAGAAAAATGATCAAATTTACATGTTGATATTGAAGTATATTAGAATTGTATGGAAGATATAAAAGTCAACCAATTCTAATATTATATCAAATCATTAAGGAAAAAGAGGACTTTACTTTCTTTTTCTTTTTCTTTTTTATCAAAGAAGTGATATCAAACGTCAGATTGCAATGTTTAGAACAAACTAAGTTAAAATCAAACAATAAACCATAGGCTAAGAGCTTGTTTGGCCCCCTGGTTTTCTAACTTTTATTGTTTTGTTTTAAAATAAAGGATTAAAAAATGTTTTGTTTAGATTTTAAAAATCAACTACTTAAAGTGGAAAATGATTTTTATAACAGTTGTTTAAGAGCATATTAGCTTTCACTTTAAAAGGCAAGGAAAGTGATGATTTTTTAGTTTGAGAGTTGCTTATTTTATTTAAAAAGGTAAAAATAACCTTAAATATTTTTTAATTAATTAACTTCGTTATGTATAGTAATTAATATTTAATTACATAATTAATAACCTTAAATATATTAAAATTAACTAAGCTTATTTACTTTTAAAATAATTTGATAACATATATGGATCTTAATGAAATTATTTAATAATTCTACTTAATATATAAAGAATGAAAAAACTCTGGTTAGGAAAATTCACTAAATCCAAATTAGATAAAGAAGTTAATAACCTATACTTAAAAGAATATTGAATCTTTTATAAATACAACAAAAAAAAATTGCATACATGGATGAATGAAAAAATCTTGCTGATCCAATTAATTGTAAGAATCTTAACCATGCCTGATATTAGAACTAGCAACCAATGTTCTCAATCTGGATCGTGCCACATTTGCTAGTACCTAGACAATTATATAACACATTTCCAATATTTAATTTAGATATCAACATATTTACACTTCCAATAACCTAAGATACTTGATTGATTAAATATTGATGCTACATACCCTTCAATTGAAAAGTTTCGAGTAAGGCGTTCAAACAGCAAAGTTCAAACAGCAAAACGAATCTCTTTTATAGTCATGCCATAGATAAAATTTCTAGAATACTATCAAAATACAGATCATACATCTCAATTCAACTTTGCTCAAGACCTAGAAAAGAATTCACGAACTTCCCTGTACTGTTTCAAGACGACGTTGTAGAGTGGATGGACGGGTTCCAAGAGATTTGAATAGGGACCCAACACCTGCCCGGGCACTGATGGAGAATCGTAATCCTTGGAGCAGCTATGCTGGCATACAGAGAGGCCACTTAGACAATAACATGTGTGATAAAAGTCTCGGGGCTTCCCTGGTTTGTCTCTGAATCCACCATACTCTAACTGTAGTAGCCACATTACACAAAATGTATCAAATATCCGTTTAATAAGATAATCCAAGAGCTGCTCAAATATCAAAGTAAAACCAACCTCTCTACTCAATACAGTTTGAGGCAATCTACGAATTCCTCCCTGGATTTTATGTGGTCAAATAAGTTCAAAATTTCCTCTTTTTTTAAAGTTCTTTTTTGTGTTGGTACCCAATGGTTATATCTTTTTTTAAAGTTCTTAAGCATGCACATATAGATCGAATCAATAGGTCTTGATGTTGTGCTAGTTATGGCATGCAATGGACTTGATCCTTACAGATCTTCCCAGAGATGAAGGAGCCACGTTGAGAATAAATGAAACTGACCTTAATGATGAAAAATAACCTTTTATGGACCATATTGAAAGTTTCCAAACTCAACTTGCAAGACTGTTAAGGTTTAACAATGGGCACTGCATTTGGGTTAGCATAAAATTGCCAAAACTTTTTCCCTCCCACAAGCCCAAATGAGGCGCAAGAACCTGAATCTTCAAATACGTTTTAACATGCCACCAGCCAATAATGACATTGTTTTAAAAACAGATCACTATTGTTTGGCAAGTACAGAATGCTGAGAACCTCATACCTTGTTTTAAAAACATGGAAATAAAAATGTAGCACAAGGAAAACCACCTTTCTTTCTGGGGAAAATAAAACAGTAAAGTCTAGGGCTTGACCCATGACATGAAGGAATCAAAATGATATTTTTTTTGTGTTAGGGATGAAAAATACTGGAAAAAAAAATTAGCAAACAAGTGTGAAAATGATTCAGGCTTTCCAAGATACTATCAAAAGCAATAATCAGATAGATAAGAAAGAGACATAAAAAGTCATCGAAGTAGGAAATGAGATCTTAAAAATTCAATGACAGGGCCATCAATAAATAGAAAGAGTTTTTCAATTTCGACCTGTGAGCATAGAAGTATGTACTGCTGTAATGCCATGCTGTGAAAAAGAGGTTCCATTTCTACATTTCCCAGAGATCGAGTATGACTGGAACTGGTGTAGTTCACTGAACAAGAAGCATCCTGCTGCTCTGCAGCCGCGTAAGAATAAAAGGTGAGAGAAATCACATGACAATTATGCAAAACCATAAAGCCAACATAAGATCAAGTGCAAAATCTCCAAAAGAAAAAAATAACCAATCTACCTCCATTCTTAAAATGGCTAGTCTCCTCAGCCGCAGATGAAATTCCATCAGTATCTTCTCCTTCAGAAGTACTATTTCCAGTGCTGTCCTCTTCTCCAGAATCAAAAAGTGATAGATGATCACCAGTAACCAAATCTATTCTTTGTAATAATGCAAGCACGCCTCCCTGAACACACAATTTTTAACTCACCATAAAAAATGAAACACTAACAACTTGAAACGAAGAACAGAAAATACCTGCCAAAAAGAGTAGCAACCATCAACCAATTTGTTTGCTCTCCCCTGAAATCCACACTCCACTCCTTGTCGAAAGACGACCCAGTCCTAATACAATAACCACCAAAAGCTTTCTTACGACATGTTCAAGAAATTCATTGCAGAAAAATTGATACATAAGAGACCCAACATATAGAACACCACAGTAATTCATGTACAAATAGATAAATTTTGGCATATGATCACAAAGAAAGGCAACATTGTCTTACAATTAAACCAGCCAAGTCCAAATGGTTAACCTCATTGATCAAGATCATGGTAGCCAATCCACAAAAAGTATACCTGATAACCAGGTATTCAAATCCATGAGATGCGTTGCTTGACTGGGAAAGAGATAGGACCACAAGCAGACACATATAGAAGTTGAATTGAGGACTAGCAAAATAGAAACTTATAATCTCTTTAACAGATATGGACTTTGAGAGAGAGAACATACCCACCATGAGCTTCAGAACCAGGTTCTCCCGCAATACCACCTTCATATGTCTGACAGCTAAGTTGGATATCAAAAAGAAAGACTTTTAGTTGCTTACACCATCAAGAAATATAAACACAGGGCAAGTGTAATACTTTTGAGGAATTAATCTTGTATGAAAATAGAAAAACTACACTATGACTTGTCAGAATAGTCACTGGCATAATAGAGGTAAAAGAGTGTTCTGAAACAATGCAGATCTAAGGACAGCACGGTGTAACTGAAGCAACCTCATCCACAAATTAATCACCACCTATTGATGCAACAAGCACATATGATGCCCATCTCTCTGACACATAACGCAACCCAGCTTTGCCATCATACCATTCTTATAGACCACTATAAAGATTCATTTATCTATGAAATCAAATAAATATTTCCTCTCCCAGCTTACAGAGAGCTTTCAACAGTCCAGTCTCAATCATAACTCCAGCATTCATTCGTATATCATTTGACAAATTATATGATGTTGTATAGGAAAAAAGAAAGTTTACTTGTTTGTTTGTAATTTCTTATGTTTGAAATCCTATAATTATTTAGGTCAATTTCTAGGATTTTGTTGTTGTTAAAAATATTTTATTAGGATTCTTAATTCATATTTAGTTTAGAATACTGAGTTTATTGATATCTATATAAACACATCCTTTGTAGAAGGGGAGAATGTTAATGATGATAAATTGAAATTCAGAATTATGTATTGTTTCTTCTGTTTATTGGAACCCTCTTACAAGGTTTTTTTTAAAAAAAAAAAAATTCTTTAACCTTCTTCTATAGGGATTTACCCTCTTCTATAGGTTTCCTTTCTTCTTGCTCAATTTTTCCCTGTCCTCTAGGGAATTCTGCTCTTTCTAACTTTGCTACTATGCTGTGCTACATCAATTTTGGTATCGGAGCCTAAGGTTGGACCATACCTTAAACCACAAACCCTAAATTCTTTTTGTTAGCAAAAAAAAATTGTTTAGAAGAAAAAAAATTGACAACTAGAGAATGTGGAAACAAATCCCTCTCACCCTAGAATAGCTTCTATATCAACTACTTTAAGTCAAGATAGATATTTTGTTGCTGCCAACATCGTTGTCAAACACCAAACTTCATTATTGCACCACATTGCTTCTCATCTTAAATTCACCAGAAGCTTCATAAGTTGGGCTTAAGATGACTGATTTTGTTTGGTAAGAAACAAATTGCTTCCATCACATATGAAGATCGTGATTATTGAAGAGTGAAGAGTCCACTCATACAAGTCGGTTTTGTTTGTAAATTTCATGGATTCTTATATCAGGTTAGTAATGAAATATTGTATGAGATTTTTGAACCTTATAGCTTTGAGGAATAGATTATTATGCATGATAAGACAGCTATGGTTTATTTCAGATCTCACCACTATCTCTGCTTGGACTAATCTCAATGGATATTGTATTTATGAAGGTTTTTGCAAGTTGGATATTCAGTTTACTAAAGTTGCTACTAGATGATGTTTATATAGAAGAAACAATACTCAAATCTTACTTTCAATTCATCATCATTAACATTCTCCCTTCTACAAAGGGATGTGGTGTTTATACAGACACCAAGCAACCCTAGTATCCTAAACTAAATAGAAGATAAGAATTCTATTAAAATATTACCTTATAATAATAATAATAATAATAATAATATTCTAAAAGTACTAAATTACAGTCAAACAAATAAACTTCACGTTCCTATACTGTATCATTATGTCTCAACTAACTATAATGAATAAAAACTCCATGTGGTTTTTGAGGAATTAATATTGCTAGGGGAAGCGATGTAGTCCATCTCACAGAAAAAAAAAGGCAATAAATTTTCATCACAATGAGTTTGGCCTTCCCAGTGGCTCCATACTATACTCCCAAATTTGTGAAATTACCAACATCCCAACAAACGAATGAGCACCTTCAGGACATGAATTATCACAAAAAGCCACATCAGGTCAATCTACACTCATGTTGATCTCACTTTCAAACTTGACAGCCACAATTCCCAAGAGCACATAAAATGAGCTCACAGCTTGAAAGGACACAAAAGAACCAAAAACCCTAAACTAGAGAATATGAAGGTATCAAAATTATATAGAGGCCAATTTAGATGGATTACATATGAATGGTCCTTGACTATCCCAAAGTATATTAACAAAAGGGAAAAAAAACAGAAAAAATGAGTGTTACCTCACATCCATGAAAGCAAAAGGCAAGAGGAATTGCAAAGAAATAAAATGGTAACTTTCAACAACTCTGATTAAATGTAGAAAATGAAGATACACAAGCTAGGCTCTTGAGGCATAGCAAATGTAATGGGAATGATACAGTTTGGGTATTAACACTTGTTCTCATCCATTAAGAACCATGAATTTTTTCTTATGCAATCAAGTCTCCATATAAAGTTCTGTAAATGCACATTTGAAAGTTTCAAACATGAAAGTAAAATGATTTCATAATTTGGAAGAATGGCACATGCTACACACCAAGGCTGTTATTCTAGAAGTAACAAATAGCAAAGACAAAAAATAAACCCCAAATAAAGCCTGAAAGAATTGGATAAAACATGAATAAAAAAGGAAGCTCATGCTGGAATAGTTCCAAAATTAAATATTGAAGAACCACTAGAAACCAACCTTAAGATGAAATTACCAACACCCCTAACGAGCTCATCATCCAGAATGTTGAGAATACTAGCAACCTGGTTGAAACAAGATGATTGGAGCAGTGCAGAAGTGAGGAAAGCAAAAGTAGAATAACCTATCGAAAGAGTGAGATAGCAATGCCTAATATGACCTGGTGATATATAAATGCCCAAATGTAAGAGTTAAATGACCTAGTGAAAGTGAAATAACAATGCCAGTTACACACATAATTATAGATAGTACATAAAACTCATCCATGTTCAACTAGTAGTCAAGCAATAGTGAATATTTCACTTAGAGCAGTTTGAACACAACTTTTAGCAGATCTCACACCAAAGCTAATTAATTATATGGTTGATTATATTGATTCTCGAAAAAGGATCTGTTACAGAATATAGACAGCATTTTTAAGCTATAATAGATGGCTACTCTAAACACATATTTCAACTGATGCTTTGGCCAAAAGACTCCAAGGTGAAAGAGAAAGATCTTACTGAAATGGCGGTATAGCATGCTCGTACATCAATTTCACCAGCATCATGCATCCTAATGAAAAGAAATGCATGACATTCAAAGCTAGTCATAAACAGTTCATATTTCCTCTATAACATGTTTAGATGAAAATGAGCAAAACCAAAAAATTTATATTGTAATTTTGCATAACGTGGTGCAGAAAATAAAAGGAAGCAAAGCTAATGTCATTTTGTAGAGAAGGCATTTTTGTAGTTACCATTTGCTGGAAAACTACAAAATTTGTCTTTACCTTATTTTCCAGTCTCCCAGTCCCTAAACAAGCGTCCTACTTTCCTCTTTTGGAAGTCCAAATTTAAATGACTACTTAAGAAGTCAGAGTTAATCAATACAATCCATTATTACCCTTTATCATTTTCCAAATACACTGAAAGTAAAATATAGTTAGGGGTAAAAGTTGAATAAGAAACCATTGAAAGAAAAATTAATATATAGTTTTGGTTTCCTTAAAAATTGTGCCTTCTCATTTAGGAAAAATATACGTTATGGAACTATTTAGTAATTTTTAGCATCAAAGGGTTAGGCCCTATTTGTTTTTCCGTTTCAAAAGCGTTTTTGAAAAAAATTAAAAAAAAATTATTTTTTTCTTTACTTCAAATTAATATTTTTTTGGTGTTTTTAGATCATTTTGATGCACTGATATCAAAAATAATTTTTAAAAAATAAAAAATATATTATTTTGATATATTTTTTTAGTGAAAAGCAACCGCAACCACACTCTCAAACAGGCTCTTAGTTTTATTCGGCTTTTCCTATTCTAAATAAGACCATTAATGTTTTTTCATAAGACCTATATAAAGGTTATGTAATCGTTCCATACAATGCAAATCAATTTATGAAAAAAATTCTAGCAACTCTGCTTTTGATGGTGACTCCTAAAATTACTAAATGTGAAACCTTACTAGTATTACTCTAGTACTTACATTAATCCCCAATCCTTTTAAACCAACTCCACAAGTCCCTTGACACCACCAAAAATTCAAATCCAGAACAGCTTCCAAGGTTGTACATAAGAAAAGCAAGCTAGAACATGGAAAAAATAAACATGCACTAGACAGTAAGAACTCAAAATTGTGCAGTTTCAGATATGAGATGATACTCCAGTCACTGTAACATACGTACGTACACACAATAATGAATGAAATTAATGAAAAAATCAATTTCATTGGAACTGCTAGAACAAATTTGAAATCACACCTGAAGGCCCCGCTTGGATCTTTCATTCGCAATAAAAAATTGTATAATTTGTCTCTAGAAGAAAGATTAAAAAGAAGTTGAATCAATTCCAAAAACTGAAGTTGCAGTGTAGTGAGGAAAGGTGAATTCTTAAAAGAACAGCAGAAAAAAAGTGACCACCTATTAATTGAAGACAGGGCTTTCTGTCCTCCTAAAGTAACAATTGAATTCACTGCAGCATATGTTGTTGCGAGATGTGGCATCTAAAGACAAAAATATCAAACTAATACAGTCAAGTTGACAATTGATAGTTTTCTAAAAAAAGAAAAAAAAACAAAACAGCATGTAAGAAATCATGCATATATACAAAAGAGGAATGCCTCTAGCATTCTCCTACCACAAAAATAAACGCAAACAATATTTAACATTTGTTCGGGGAGACCACTGTAAGATAGGCAAGATCACAACTAAGATTGATTGGCTTCTCTATTATCGCCAAAACTTCTCACATTAGACTAACTTAGGATAGCTTAAAACCACAATTGGAGCCCCTTTTTTCAGCAGGAAACACTTTCACACAACTATAACAAAAAGTAAATGGGGGTATGAATTTATTATTAGCTTTGAAAAAGAATATCCAATCTCTGACTTTTGCATGTGTTTGATAGGAGGGATTGCAAAAGGGATGGATGAGAAATGAAGGATTCGGTGTTCATTTTGTTTGGCAAAGAAGATGGAGACCCAACAGAGCATTGGAAGGATCCTTCCTCACTTGTAATTTTCATTTCTCTGAATTTTGGCAGAAAAGTTTCATCCTTGCCCTCTTTAAATTTGTAGTTTTCAATCATCTCAATTTGGATGGATTGAGCCTTGTCCTTCCCTTACCTTGCTATCCAAACAAACATAGACTAAAAGGCAAACAAGCATAGGGATTGTGGAGGAAAGAGGAGGCTGGATTGGATTATGGTTTGGTGAGTTCTGTAACACTATCATACACAGTGGCAGCGTATCAAAAGAACAAGTTCATCTTGCGAAATAATGGAACTTGCCTGTCCAGGTCCGCCACCAAATCCACCATTTGGGTCCTGTAAAAAAGAATGCAATGAATAAAAGATGAAGTGCTAAACTTTTATTTCATTATAATGAGGAAACTCCAATACACAAGCGCTAAAAGAAAATAACAATAAAATGGTTATTAAACACACACAACCATAAGCTACATTAAAAAATAATAATAAATAGGAAGAAATGGAAGTATCTTTAAAAAAATAATACCTGGCAACGGTTAAGAAAGTCAATGGCATTATTTTCGAGTTGGTAATCAAGAGACTCCCCCAGCAAAGCCATGGAATGTATGATCCAGTAGCAAAGCCAAGGTCGACTGCAATATTACACAGCAAAATCAAATTTGAAAAAATAAATAAATAAAAAGAAAACGGAGAGGAAGGAAGAAGGGAGGAAAAGCAGGCGAGCAAACCTGGAATCCAGAGCTACAAAGGAGGGACCGAGTTGCTTGAGACCTTCATTAAGGTATTTAATGTGCTCGTCACGTTGAAGCTCCAACCTGTACATATACATTTATTTTTTTACAACAAAATTATTACGAATGATTTTTTTATTATTATAAACATATATATAAACGGTTTTTACATGGTGGTTTGGCCTACAGGAGGAATATTAGCGAACAGATTGTATATCCGGAACACCCGATCCTCAACAGACCACTGCTCCACTTGAGTCACCGTCTCTCCACCACTTTCCATCTCCAAAGAATGTCACCCTATAAGCGAAGGAAGAGAATAGGCTCCTCGTGATGGATTGCAGATTAAAAAATAAGAAAACTGCTAATTTCTTAAATGAAACAGCAAAGAGAGGCATTTAAAAAAGAAGGAAACATAGTGCCTTGATTTACCTGAAGAGAGAAAGAGTGCTTAACCCTTGACAGTAGCTGGCTGGGGAGAGGGATTGGGGTATTGTTGGGATTAGGGAACGGCTTGAGCTTTGAGTGAGATTAGGGTTTGAAATTGGATAGCAAATTAGGGATTTGGAATTTTGAAGTTACGGACGGGATAGATCAGGAATAAAAGAGGCATTTCTCACTTTCCAGGCGGCAACGGTTAGTCTGCGTCTATAATGTCAATAAATTGATTGTGTTTGTTTCAATGCTTAAGAGCGTGTTTTTTAAATAGCTTTTCGTGTCGAAATATATGTTAATAATTTTTTTTATTTTTTAAAAATCATTTTTGACATCAGTACATCAAAATGATCCAAAAAGTACAAACCGCACTCAATTTTAGCCAAAAAAAATATTCAAAATTTGACGAAACGCAGTTACAAACGCACTGCCAAACAGTCTCTAAGATAGGGTATAATTGTTTCTGATTATTTATAAATTTTAATTAAAAAAAGCTAGTTTTTTTTTATCTTTCTAATTTTATCCATTGAGTGAATATGCAATATAGTCTTGAACCATTTATAACAAATTCATAGTTCCTAATTTATGTACATGACATATGATATAATAGTTGCCTAATTACTTACATACATGACATCTGATATATTACAATTACTAAAAAGTACACCAAAATATTTATATGAGTCTTTACATCATGAACTATATATTAACTAATATCTAAATAATATAGGGAAAATACCGTTCCGTCACACACAAAACACTATAGAATTCATAATGCATTCCTCCTTTTTTTTTTTCAAAATTACTTTTTTTTCAACTTTCCTTTGTTTTTTTTTATTTATTTTTTTTCAAAATTATTTTTGTTGATTTTTTTTTAAATATTGAACTGATTAAAATTTTCACTTTGTAATTTTTTCTCTTTGAAATACTATGGATTCCTGCGGTTTTTTCCCACATAGTTTTTCTATTTTATTTTTTTATTTTTCAAAATTATATTTGTTGATTTTTTTTAATATTGAGCTGATTGAGAATTTAGTTTGGTAATATTTTTCTTTAAAACATTGTTGATTGCTACAGTGTTTCTCCGCATGGTTGTTTTTTTTGTTTTTTTATGAATTTCTCCTAAATTATCATTTTTTATTTTATTTTTTAATATTTAGCTGGTTAAAAATTACAGTTACAATATGTGAGGAAATCACTGTAACTTTCCTCGCAGATTACTGTGGATTGCTATAGTATTTTTTCCCACATGGTTTTTTTTCTGTTTTGTTATGTTTTTTTCTAAAATTGTCTTTGTCAATTTTATTTTTTAAACATTAAACTGGTTAATAATTGCAATTACAAGTAAATACAAGTTTTTCCTCACAAAACACTATGGATAGATACAGTTTTTCCTCACATGGTTTTTTTTCCAGTTTCTTTTGTGTTTTCATTTTTTGTAATATTTTTTTTTAAAATTATCCTTGTCGATTTTATTTTTTTAATATTGAGTTGGTTAGAATTTAACTTTGTAATAAAACTTAATCATGTGGGGAAAGCATTGTAACTTTCCTTACAAAACATTATTGATTGCTACAGTGGCTCTCCACATGGTTTTTTTATCTTATAATTTTTTTCAAAATTATCTTTGTCAATTTTATTTTTTTAATATTGAGCTGTTTGAGAATTACAATTACAAATAAGGCTAAATCATGTGGGGAACACATTATAGCTTTCATCATAAAACACTATGAATTGCTATAGTGTTTCTAACATGATTTCCCTCCCTTTTTTTGTTATTTTTTTCTAAAATTATCTCTGTTGATTTTTTTTAATATTTAGCTAATTAAGAATTTAGTTTTGTAATTTTTTTCTTTAAAACACTGTCAATTGTTGTAGTGTTTTTCCATATGATTTTTTTGTGATTTTTTTTAAAATCATCTTTTTCGATTTTTTTTAATATTGAGTTGGTTGAGAATTATAATTACAATAAAACTAAATCATATGGGGAAAAAGTTGTAGTTTTTCTCACAAAACACTATGGATTGCTACAGTATTTCTTTAAATGGTTTTTTATTTTACTTTATTGGAGAAAGCATTGTAATTTTCCTCACAAAACATTGTCAATTGCTACAACGTTTTCTCTTATGGGTTTTTTTCCTTTCAAAATTATCTTTGTTGATTTTTTTTAATATTAAGTTGGTAAAGAATGTAGCTTTGTAATTTGTTTTCTTTTTATTAACAGAAAAACTAAATGATGTAGCGAAAGCACTGTATCTTTTCTCACAAAACACTGTGGATTGCTACAAATCATTTTATTCAGTCTCTAAGTTTTTAATCACCAACACAACCTTTTTTTTCCGTCATGAAATATTTGCTCCATCATACCTTTAGTTTCTATTACTTATTTAGCGCTAGTTCACAATTATAACACTATCAAATACGTTTATTTTATAAGCCCGCGACAGCGCGCAGGCATGTCATCTCGTTTATACCTAAAACAAAATTATTTAACAACTAGATACGGAATCAATATTGTCCAGATGAACATGCAATACTCATAACAAATCAATAAAAATTAAGTTACATATACCCTAAAAAAATAACAACACATATTTCCATATTATATGTTCTTTATTAAGGTTATTATTTCTAAAACAAGAAATCATCACTTCTAATAATAAAGTATCATATTATTATAATTGATGATAAAGTATCATATTAGCACTTGAGGTCGTGGCCTAGCAGGGAAAGGGACTTATTCCCTTCTTCTGCACCTAGATTCGATCTTCTCTGTGCATGATTGTCACCCCCGCGGTGCCTTACCTATTTACTGGGCTTGCAGGGTGTTTAGTGGGCCCGGGAATTAGTCATGGTGCGCGTATGTTAGCCCCAAAGCCCCGAGTTATCAAATAATAATAATAATAATAATAATAATAATAAGTATCATATTATAATCTCACTCATTGTACAAAGGATTGGAGAAAAAAAAGAGGGGCCAAAACAGGCGCATTGCTTTGACACACTATACCAGTGTAGAGGAACAATAAAAGAAACAGTAATTATAGCGTAATGTAATGTACTAGGGTTTCACCTGTAACCCGGTGCTAAACATTTGTGAAAGATATTCAATAAACTAATGAGAACAGTTTACCCTACTTTTTCAAGCAGAAGCATCTTTGTTCAATAGCTTTTATTGGTAGCGGAGTACTTGATTTTACTGATTCATTACACATATAAAGAGTAGTCAAGCATTGCTCCGTAAAAGGAAATGAACCTTTAAGATTAAACGGAAATAGACCAAGTAAGAGTTGGATAGATGTCAGATAAGAGTCAATTTGTAACATAAATTCGTAATAAGAGTCAATTTTGTAACATAAATGCGTAAAACGAAAAGGAGTTTCAAAGAAGGAAAGAGGATGGATTTTCAAGTGCGTAGAAGACCACAAAAAAATGAAGTTCGGGAGACCTTGATCTTTGTTTTTATGGAGTGATGCGGCATGTAGCATAAGAATGAAAATCCCAGCAGCTTTATCTGGAATACGATTTTTATATACTCAAACCGAAAGTCACAGCAATGATAACAGTAACATTTCCTATTCAAATTTCTGTGTTTTGTTGAAGGAATTGAAGGTCTTTCATTTGCAACTTAACAGCTTCTTTTGGCAAGGGCTTTGGCTCTTGAATATTGACCTCATCACTGCCATCAGCCACTTTTCTTGCCTTCTCTGCAACAATTCTTTGTATTTCACGCTGCTCGACTGATTGAAAAACTGAACTCAGCATGACATTCAGCAGTCTCTTGTCTTCTTCTTCAATAATATCCTTCCCATAACAGCAGATGTAAATTGCCTCAAGTGCCTTCTCAACCCGTACCTCCATGGGGATATCAGTGGCTGCAGTCTTTGTTTTTGCTCGTTTCTGCAGTTTGCATACCATCATTGTGAGAAAAATAGTATTTGATAACAGTTTAAAGTCTTGGATGCGAATCCATACGTTAAGTAATCCCATTGATGGATACTAAATACAATCCCATTGATGGATACTAAATACACAGAACGACAAAAAAAGTACTGAAGCATTTTCCTTAAATGTTTTTGTTTGTTCAGCCTCTAAGCTATATTATACGCAAAATTTACCATTAGGACAGCTTAGATGTCCATCACACTTAAGCGAGAATCCACGTACTTATTTCGGAATAGCAGGCCATATAGCATTACAGTTTTAACTGTTCAACTGAAATGCTTGCTAAACACAAAACAGTCAAGGTTATGATCACGGTAACATTGACTCAACAATGTCCACACAAGTTCCATTAATTTAGCTGTCGAGCAAGGATTTCTTAGTATATATCACTTCCAACTATGCAGCATCTTAAAAGCTCATTACCTTAGTGAAATATTAAGGCAACCCTCTTAAACACAATTTATCTGTTATCTGTTACTAGGTGTGTTAAATTTCACCTTAAGGACTCAAGTAACAGCTCGTGCCTGGGAAAGGATGAAATTAGTAGCTTTTAAACATGGAAACCAGTATTCACTTATTTGGAATCTCTTTTAGCACTTATATATGCTTACAAGCATAACAATTTCGAAAACCTCAGTCATCAAAGAATCTCGTAAGGCATGACATATAGTAGTAGTTTTGCACTCAACGCAGTTACAGATATTTAGCTTTGAACTATCACTTGACTAGATAAGATGCAACTTGCATTTCCAGAATGATAAAAACCAAAGCCAAATCGTAACCACTTTGATTTCTTAGAAGTTTGACAAATTATTAAGGAGAGAAATACAATAATAATAGAGTAATAAAAAGCTTAATTCCCACCTCTTTTGTGTCGTTTATTAAAGCCATGAAAGTCTCCTCTTCGAACTCAATATCATTTGATAGCCGAAGCCTCGCTACTCCCTCCAAAATCTCTTCGGATTTGAGAAAACCGGCACCAACAGCAGCTAGCCAACAGCAAAGTAGAACATACAAAGGATCCCCTGCCTACACAGAAACAAAACCTCAACTAATTCCAAACATAGAATTACGATAATAAGAGAAACAAAACTCAATTCTTGAGGGACTGAACTTGATACAAATATCGACCCAAGGCCAGCACAACTTTTTTAAAAGCACAACCCATGGCGACCACAGAAACAGAAAAGAAAAGGCAAGATGACTATAAGTTACTAATAAGAAATAGATTACCCGGCCACGTCTGTCCTGGAATTCATAGAAAGCTCTAGAATCAGTAATAGTGCACTTTTTGCCCACTCTCCTTCTAAACTCTGCAAAATCTATAATATCACCTCCAACTCCACCTTCATCACTAAGAATCCTAGCTACAAGGCCGACAACAGGGAGAGAGCCAAGCACTTTGTTGGCAAAACTAGAGATAGAATTTGGATTCTCCATGTACGCTGTGACTGATAAGACCCCATTCGAGTTCTGCACTTTTTGTCTGCTGGGTCTTTTACAATTGGGGTAGATTTGGTTGAAATGTTGCAGGAATTGTGGAATGGGCTTGCCCCAAGGAAGGATTTGAACGTGTAGACATGATGATGATGATGAACCAGATGTTGTTACAATCACCATGGCTGTTGAATGGGGCAGTTAATAATAGCCACAACTTTATATCTGTTTTTTCTTTCCACGTTTATACATTTGATGTTTATCATGTTTTTTAAAAATTATTTTAATACAAGATGTAAATAATAATTATTTAAAAAAAATAAAAAATACATTATTTTAATACATAAAATTTAATAAAAATCATATTTATAATAAAAAATATTATTATTTTTTCTCATTTATGTATCTTTTTATAATAATATTATTTTATAAAGTATAGTTTATTTAACAAAAGCTAATACTAATCAAAAAGTATTCGTAAAATTATAATGACTTGAACTAAAAATAATTTTTTTAATAAAAAAATCTTTTTATTTATATTTATATTTTAATAAAAAATATTAATTTTATTAACAGTATGGTTTTTCAAATAAAAAATTATTATGATATTAAAATCAAGTTTAAATAAAATAAATCAAAACAATCATGATTCAATATTTTTACATATCTATATTAATAAATATAAGAGTGATAAATCTAGAACAATTATTTAAACATAATTTTAATAAATTTTTACATATCTATATTAACAAAAACAATTAAACAATTCTTCATAATAAGTTAATATATAATTAATTATAAAGTAATTATTAATATTGCTATAAAAAGCTCTATTTTTAAATTATAATATAATTGGATAATTATTTAAATATAATTTTAATAAATCTTATTTAAATTTTTTTTAACAAAAGACTAATTATTCAAATGCCTTGGCATTTGAGGCCAGCCCGCAGGATTTTTTTTTTTTTAATGAATTAGATAATATGCGTTCAATCTAGTTAGACTACATATTAACAGATCAGTTTTTTTATCATACTGGTTTTTTTTTAAAAAAAAATTTTAATTAATAATTTTTTGTTTCATTTTTTTATAAAAATTAATTTTTTTTCTACTTAGTTATCAAATTTTCATGACACAGATTTCGAGTTTGACGAGTTAACCCAGAATTTTTTTCTAGTTTTTCTTTTTAATTAATTTTTTCATTTAATTTAGTTTGTTAATGTTAATTTGTTTTCTATTTAGTTACCAAACTTTCATGACACGGATTCCGAATTTGACAGGTTAACCTAGCTAATTCTGAGTTAACCGGTAATTTTTTTCCTATTAAGTTATCAAACTTTCATGACATGAATCTCAGGTTTGACAGATTAACTCAATTAATTCAGATTTGTTTTCTTTTTCTTCACGTAGGCTTTTTTTTCTATGTTTTTTTCTTGTAAATTAATCCCTTTTTTTAGTATTTTTTTTTGTTTTTGCTTTTTGCTTTTTTTTTGTTTTTAATTAATTTTTTTAAATTTAGTTTGTTAATGTTAAATTTTTTTTTATTTAGTTATCAAACTTTCATAACACGAATCCCAGATTTGATAGGTTAACCTAGTTAATTCAGATTTTTTTTCTTTTTCTTCATTATTTTTTTTCTTTTTAATTAATTTTTTTTGTTTAATTTATTTCATTAATATTAATTTTTTTTCTATTTAGTTATCACACTCTCATGACATAAATCTCAGGTTTGACGGGTTAACCTGATTTGATGGGTTAACCCAGTTGATTCAATTTTTTTTCATTAGTTTTTTTCTTTCAATTTCATCTTTTAATATTATAATTAATCCACTGTGAAAAGGTTGGGCAGTTTTTTTTCTGCCTTTTTCTTTATTTTTTTTAATGAATATTTTTTTTGTTTAATTTAGTTTATTAATGTTAATTTTTTTTTATTTAGTTATCAAACTTTCATAATAAGGATTCTGGGTTTGATGGGTTAACTTAGATTTTTTTTCTGGTTTTTCTTTTTAATTTAGTTTGTTAATGTTAAATGTTTTTCTATTTAGTTATCAAACTTTCATGACATGGATCCCGGGTTTGACGGGTTAACCCAACTAATTCAGGGTTAACCCGTAATGTTTTTTCCTATTCAGTTATCAAACTTTCATGACACGAATCTCAGGTTTGACTGGTTAACCTGATTTGAAGGGTTAACCCAGTTAATTCAGATTTTTTTCTATTTCTTCATTGGTTTTTTTCTTCATGTAGGTTTTTTTTTCTTTGTTTTTTTCTTTTAGATTAATCTTTTTTTGTTTAGAATATTTTTTTGCTTTTTTTCTTTGTTATTATTATTTTTAATTTAGTTTGTTAATATTAAGTTTTTTTTTTCTATTTAGTTATCAAACTTTCATGATATGGATCCCAAGTTTGACGGGTTAACCTAGTTAATTTATTTTTTTTTCTTTATTAGTTTTTTTTCTTTCTAAAGGTTTTTTTTCTTTGTTATTTTCTTTTTAATTAATCTTTTTTTTTGTTTAACTTAGTTCATTAATGTTAATTTTTTTCTATTTAGTTATCACACTCTCATGACATGAATCCCAGGTTTAACGGGTTAACCTGATTTGGTGGGTTAATTCAGTTGATTCAATTTTTTTCTTTTTCTTCATTGGTTTTTTTCTTCCAATTTCATCTTTAAATATTGTAATTAACTATAACTAAAAGGCATCAACCTTTTTCCTTCCAATTTCATGACACAAATCCCAAGTTTAACGGGTTAAACCAGTTGATTCAGATTTTTTTTCTTTTTCTTAAGTAGTTTTTTTCTTCAATTTCATCTTTTAATATCGATTTGATTAAGAATTAAACTTTATGATTTGTTTTGTTTACTGTTCATTAGATAATTGTGATCTCATGAAGAGATTTTACTATACCCCTTCTTGTAAAGCACTATTCATCGGAATAATGCTTTGCTTTATTGTTTTTTTTCTTTTCAATTAATCTTTTTTTTTAATTTCATTCTGTAATATTAATTTTTTTTCTTTTTAATTATCACACTTTTATAACATGACCTTGCAGTCAGATTCATATCCAAGGCTCCAGGTTTGATGTTGCAATCAAACTACTTAAATTTGGATCGTGCAAGTTTAATATTATTATTAATATTATAAATATAACTTTTGGGTCAATGCTCTTAGATATAGTTTTGCAGAAAGATCTAACACTCTTAGATCTTAATTTTTTTTTATTTATTTTTATTTAATTTATTTAATCCTAGTTTGTCTAGAATTGTAATTTATATTTGAGTTAATATATTAGAAATTTAATAGGTCACATATAAAAAGAACCGTTGTTAAAAAAATTAAACTGGAATAATTAATTAAGGGTGAGTTAATTATAAATAATTTTTAAAAATTAAGGACTGACATGTAATTAATACAAATAATTACAATTATAAACTTAGAAAAATTAAGTAAAAGCTTGATTGCATAAATTTCTAAAATTGTCATTAAATAATATATGTGATATTTTTTATTTATTTATAGAGTTATTGGGTTTTTTCTATAAATAAAATAATATGCCTTATATTTTTCAATATAAATTATACAATGTTCTGATGTGGTTAGATAGTGATACACCTCAGTATATATAAAAAAAAGCTAGCTTACAAGGCATATTAATCCCTCTCTTTTAAAAAAGTATCAAAAGATTTATGATCTAGGTTCATGTTAATTACTACTAGAAACTAGATAAATGGATGCCTTGTGATTTATAATAACCTAGCCTTAAAGAGTTGATCTAACCTTAATAAAAAGATTTAATCTTCACTTAATCTTTGAATTATATAGATATACACACACAAACATAATTTCAACTCAAATCAAAATATAAATTAAATAAATAGTACATCCCCGAAATGACATGCCGAAACGCTCAAAAATCAAAACATATGATTCTAATTGAAAACATAGAACACCAAATGAAATGGAATTGTCAACCTTATTCTAACTTGCTGGCGTATGTGATATTCATGCCAGTAATTCTTTCCCAACTCGTCTAATCCAGTCTCTAATTTGGCAGAAAAGAGCGTTAGACATTTGTTTAAGTTTAAATTTGATCTCTTAAGTTTTAATTGTTTTAAATCCATAATATTGAATTTTATTGTGCCTAATCAATCATTAACCGAGTGTCAACAAAAATTTCATCATCTCAAGTGCCTCATATCAAGCTAAACAAAATAAATTATCAGGCTCAAAATCCAATCAACTTACTGTGAAGTGAAATAATATTAAAAGTAACAAAAAAATTAGGAGTGAAATTAAAAAAAAAAAAAAGAGGAAGGTGCTTCCTTGTTCAAATGTACACAAGTACCAGTTTTTCACCCTAAGTATTTGTAATGTTTTTAGTAATTTGTGAAATGTTAATTCAAATTAATAACTCAATTTTTTTTCCAAAATAACTGTAGATATGGGAGTAAATATGTTATTAAATGTATTTCATTTTCAAAAATAAATTCTTAAAGTATATCATTTGAGAAAGAAAAACTCTTTAACTCAAATAATCATTGGGAATAAACTAACAATTCATTATGGATAATGGCAAAAACTTGATATACAAGGCAAATTCTTGTTTATATATCAATTAATAATAATGTTTTTAATTAATTTATTTGAATTACAATATCTTTCAAATATATAAAATATTAAAAATATCAATATTAAACAAATAATTAAAGCTATTAAATATCACATTTTTCTTCTTCTTTTGTTTTTCATTTTTCATTAGGAAGTTTTTTTGTTCTAATCACAGTAACTTGTTTTCTTTGTTAAGTAATTAATTTTGACCTACACTTCAATAACAATAAATTTCTGTTTATATATCAATCAATAATGTTCATAACTAATTTATATGAAAATTAAAATATGATAATATCTTCCAAACATAGAAAATATTAAAAAAAAACTCAATATTAAACAAATAATTAAAGGTGTTAAATATCACATCTTTTTTCTTCTTTGCTTTTCATTTTTCATTACAGAGTTTTTTTTTTCTAATCACGGTAACCTTTTTTTTGTTAAGTAATTAATTTTTACCTACACCTAGACAATAATAATTTTATGTTTATATATCAATTGATAATGTTCTTAATTGATTTATATGAAAAATCCAAATATGAAAATATCTTCCAAACAAAGAAATTTTATTTTAGAGTTGTCAGATCTCAAAAATAAACATTGGAATATATACATACATACATACATGTATATATGCACACTTTGTTAAATAATCCAAAGAAAATAAAAAGAGGAGGTTAGAGTTTCATTATTACTATATAACATAATAAATTACTGGAAAAATATTAACTTAATCTAAATATAAAGAGGATATATATATAGATTAAAACAAAGGAAATTGAGAGATTATTATATTCTTAATAAATAATAAAACAAAATAACCCTATATTTTTTAACATTTTCCATCAAACTTACGATGTGGCAGTTATAAGTATCAAGAGTTTGCCAAGTAGAAAATGAAAGTGGAAAATAGAATGCGATTTGGTAAAGAAATCTGCAATTTGTAAAGAAGAAAAAACAAAAGGCAAAGTAATGGTGTCATGTTTAAGATGATGACGAGTAAGACAACAATCGATCTCAATGTGCTTAGTTTGTTCATGAAAAATCGAGTTATGAGCAATCTAAATAAAATTCTGGTTGTCACAATACATAGGAGTGAGATGAGAAAAGAAAACTCTCATATCTGCAAGTAACCAATATAACTAAAAAATCTTTTTAGTAATAGATGTCATAGTACGATACTTTGCTTTGGTTGAAGATTGAGAAACAATAGTTTGTTTCTTACTTTTCCAAGAAATAAGAGAGTCACCCAAAAAGATATAGAAACTAGTAACAGAGTTATGATATGTGGGATCACTATCATGATCAGCATCAAAGAATGCACACAGCTCCAAATAAGAGGTGGATGTAAGTAAAAGACTCTGAAAGACTATGTCCCGAAATATATTGCAAAATACGAAGAACAACTGCCTAAAGAATGAAAGTAGAAGAAGCAACAAACTGACTAATAACATGAATAACATATGTAATATCTTGACGACTAATAGTGAGATATATCAAGCTCCTAATAATAATACAATATAAAGTAGAATTTGGCAAGAGTAAACCATTAGAAAAAGAATACATTGTGTTAGCCTCAATGAGAGTATCTACAGTCTTATTATCTATAAGTCTAACCCGTTCAATAATATCTGTAACATATTTTGACTGATAAAGAAGATAACATCTAGGTGAGTAGACTATCTCAATACCTAAGAAGTATCATAAAGAACCCAAATTCTTCATTTCAAACTGTCTAGCTAACTCTGTCTTTAAAACTAAACTATCATCAATATCATCACCAGTAATAATTATGTCATCAACATATAAAAACAGAATAATATGACCAGAATCAATGTATTTAACAAAAAGAGTATAATTATGACTATTAGAAACAAAATTAAGGAAAAAGATCAACAAAGAATTTTTCAAACCAAGCATGAGGTGCTTGTTTGAGATCGTGTAACACTTTCTTGAGCTTACAAATCTATCCAAAATCATGTGAAACACCAGGAGGGGGCACCATATAAACTTCATATTGAAGATCTCCATTCAAAAATGTATTTTTAACATCAAGTTAAGAGATATGCCACTGACGAACCGAAGCTACTATAATAAGAGTACGAATAGTAGTCATTTTTACAATAGAAGCAAATGTCTCCTCATAATCCATACCATACTGTTGAAAGTATTATTTTGCAACCTACCTACTTTTGTATCGCTCAATAGACCCATCATAATTGGTCAAACATAATAAAGGGTAGGGGTACTAGGAACTTGAAATGATAAACTATCAGAATCCTCAGAAAAATAATCTATATGAATAAGATCAGATCTAGTCAACTATTAGTAGTGGATGAAATGAAAAATAAAAGTATATGATCAAGAAAAACAACATGACGAGACATATAAAATTTCTAAGTTATTGGATCAAAACAACAATACCCCCTTTTACTTTCACTATAACCAAGAAATACACAAATAATAGATCGAGAGGAAAACTTATTGCGTTTTATATAAGAATGAAAAAAAAAACAATCACAACTAAAAACTCTAAAGGAAAAATAATTAGGGGCATACCCATACAACTTTTCAAAATGAGATAAACCTGAAATATAAGAAGATGAAATTGTATTAATCAAACCTATAACAGTAAGAACAGCTTCACCTCAAAACACAATAGGAATTGAAGTAGATAATAAGAGAGAATGAACAGTTTCAACAATGTACATATGTTTTCTTTCAGCAACGCCATTTTGCTCAGGAGTATCTATACACAAGGTTCGGTAAATAGTTTTATCTAAGGTAAGCAATTCACAAAATTTATTAGAGGTGTGTTTCCTTACCCAAATCACACCTAAAACATTTAATAACAGTAGAATATTGTGTTTTGACAAGAGCTTGAAAGGCTGTATATATCTCAAGGAATTTAGAATGATGTTTCATTAAATAAACCCAACAATAACGAGTATGATCATCAATAATAAAAAACATAATATCGAGACCCTTGTTTTGTGGCAATATGAGAAGGTCCCCACACATTAGAATGAATCAAATTAAATAAAAAATAAGAAACATAAATACTTTGATTAAAAGTTAAAACAGAAAATTTTACGAGTTTACATCCATTACAATCAGAAATATCACAAGTTTTGTAAATTTTCTAAGGTTCCCATGGATGCTAAAAATCTCAAACGAGAAGATAAAACATGACTTAGATGAGAATGCCATAAATAAAAACTAGAAAAAGAAGGACTCAAACGAAAAAAAGACAAATCAACATTAGTAGTAGCAACAACTGACACTCTTAACTCATTCAAAATATATAGTCCCTTCTCCCTACGACCTGTCCCAATTAGCTTCTAAGAATGCAAATCCTACACACAACAAAAAAAGAGAGGAAAAAATGACTAAATAATCATCAAAATCACATATTTGACTAATAAAAGCAAGATTTAACGTGAGGTTTAGAATAAGATAGACATTAGGGAGAGATAAGTGAGGTGTGACAATATAACTAACACTTACTAAGGGCATATGAGTGCCATAAGCAATCATAATATGAATAGAAGACGAAAGGGACATAGAAGCAAAAGATAAAGAATCTAGAGACATATGATGTGAAGTACCAGAATCCAAGACTCATTTAAAATGTGATATACTTGAAGAACTATAAGGCAACTAACCTACAAAAAAAGAAGTAGACTAGTTTGTGGTTGTTAGGAGAGAAACTTCTAAAATTGCTTAGCGAGAGTACTAAGATTGGTGAAATGACCTGATGAGACTGTTGCTGTAGTATTATGGTGTGGTGTTCTATAACCCTGAGGTGGTCTATAAGCATTAGATTGTGACCAATTGTCATGTTTTCAAGCTTGATTCTACTTTCTCATCTTAGGATATTGAGCATTCTAATGACTTTTCTACTTACAAAAATTACACTTGTCGAAGGCAACCCTTGTATAAGGCTTATTCTGATTAATGAAGAATGGCTTAAAAGATACTACTAGCACAAAAGGATTAGAGGTAGAGAGAATTTCCTTTTTAAAATAAGACTGAAGTTGTATTTCTTTAGTCAATAACTCATTAACAATTGAGTCAAGAGAAGTAAGTGGAGAACGATGCAAAATTTAACCTCTAAGTCCTTCAAAATTATTGTAAAATGCCATTAAAAATTATACTAATCATTACTGCTTTCTACGATCATTATAGGCACCATATGCTTTTAATTATGTTGATTCTGTAAGAGCCAATTGATCCCAAAGATCTATAATAGCAAAATAAAACTCTTGAATACTCATATTTTTCTAGTGAAGAGCTTATATGTTGTTCTCTAATTGATACTGCTTTACAAAACTTGATTGAGTGAATAACCTTTACAGATGATCCTAAACCTCCTTTGTTGTCTCATACTTCACTAGCTGTGTGTCTATGGAATGCTCAACAGAATTGTTAATGTATGTAATAATCTTTGCATTGTTTGCATCCCAAGCATTTATTGAAACAACATAATTCTCATTAGTATTTTTAGGTTTCACAAGTTTTTCATTAACATATCCCCACATTTTTTTAGAAAATTTCTCATCACACAACTCCAATACAAATAATTCTTTTTATTCAACTTCACATTTATAGACTGAAGTGAATCATCTCTTTCAGTAGCCATAATCAACAAACAAAGAAAAAAACAAAAAGAAAAAACAAAATACTAAATTGCAAAAATTGAAGGAATTATACGATTAGTAAAAAAAAAAAATCCAAAGAAAATAAAGAGAGAAGGCTAAGGTTTCATTAATACTATATATAACGTAATAAATTACTCGAAAAAGATTAACTTAACTTAAATACAAAAAGGCTATCTATAGGCTAAAACAAAGAAAATTAAAGAGACTATTCTACCCTTGAGAAATAATAAAACAAAATAATTCTATATTTTTTAAGAAACTTGTTATCCCACAAGATTATTACTATTTCTTGTCCATACATACTGCGTACCTGGAAGTTCTCAGCATCTATCATTTGAAAACATACACAGAAATATATTAAATCAATACAAGGGCTATGGATTATGATTTATTCAATTATAGAAACAAATCATTCAATTATATAAATTTAATTTAAAAGAACATATTTGAAATAATTTCAAAACTTATTGATATCTGATATATATGGATATATCCTTATCGTGCTACATGAATTTCAAGTTTTCTTCTCTATAAATACCTACAACCTCGAATTTCTTCATACACCAATTTTTCTCAACAAACACAATACTACAAGAGAAAAAAAAAAAACCAAATAAAAATGGAGAAAGCTTCTTTCAAGTTGGTGTTCGTGATTGTTTTGTTATTGTCTACGACCTGTAAGTCTCTCTCATATTTTTTTCTCCCCAAATCTACCAGCTACCTCGTCCTCTGCTTGATTTTTAAGGATCACAGTCTTGAAAAATCATGGGTTTATTGCGTTCATAAACACAAAAATTATTTAATTAATTAGTTAATGAAGTGATGAACATATATTATTTTTATGTGATTGGTACGTACGATCCGCTTTAAATAGCTGGAAGTCTATGAAATAAATATTTTTTTTTTTGGAAGATTTCATTCTAAGCGTACGTTCATTATTTTTAAATACATTTTCTTTTTCATTATTTACAAATCAACACAAATATAAATAAGAAAAAAAACAATAATATTTTGCTGCAGGTTTTCTAGATGGAGTTGAAGCCCTTGGATATTGTTCAAGTGACTCTGATTGTCCCTCCCGCTGCCCCTCAGGTTGCACAGATGCTCATTGCCAGTACGTAGCAGAAGGTGATTTCGAGTGCTATTGCGGCCTAAATCCCTGTCTTGGGTGATCATCATATTTACGTTCATCACTTTGATTTTCATCCATAATATTGAGCTGATCATCACAATAAATTACTGATGCAATAATAGGGGTGATCTTGTATCTCTTTTAATTTATAATAATACAACTAAGTTATGCATTAATTTATGCATATTTTTGGTACCATGTTGTGTTAAATCTTCACGTACACAAGTCTATTTAAAAGGAAGTTTATGAATGTTGTAACGATTATAGTTTAAAATATTTTTTTTAAAATATATTAAAATAATAATTTTTTATTTTTAAATTATTTTTGATATTAACACAATATAAAAATATAAAAAAATTAATTTTTTTAAATATAATTTAAATTATATTTTCAAATCTCTTGTTACAGGTGCACACGCAGAGTGTCAAGTCTCTCTCCTCTTCCAAAATTTATTATTATAACCCAGAATCTAATTTCCATGTAATGAACTTCTTTTAAAGGTTAATTAATGAATTTGGAAACGAAGAATATATATAAGTGTATTTAACTTCGGGATCAAGCGAGGTTGTCACCGAAGAAAAAAGTTGATTCAATACCAAAAGAAATAAAGTATTCTCTATTCGATCCTTTTTCTCA
>Ga0325414_1000526_pt1 | contig 31744 bp, 13 predicted proteins | sample PopdelMetagenome_8_FD_206183 | JGI IMG/M metagenome (GOLD analysis project Ga0325414, IMG submission 206183) | Populus deltoides microbial communities from Bellville, Georgia, United States - Leaf-PdKOR-R3 | ecosystem: Host-associated > Plants > Phyllosphere > Phylloplane/Leaf | place: USA... | reverse complement strand
AACCTCAGTGGTTTCAGATGGCCGAGAAGAGGACCTTACATCGTTGTATGATTTTGATAAATCCAAAGAAGCTTCCCTACTAACACCATCTCCACCCCCACTTGCTTTTAATTGATCTGATTTTCTAAGGATCTCCCCTTCTTCCAAGTCAGCTTCTCTTTCCAAGAGAGATTTCTTCACATGCTTAACAGATTTTATATGATGCATATCGTCATCATCTGAGGAGCTACAAGAGTTTCCTAGATAGTTTTGTTTATCACTAAAGTGACATTCAATTTAGCCAGTTGATGCAATCCAAAGTGACTATGTGAGGCCATGTTATAATAGATTTCTCCTAAATGTTGAGTTTGATATGATAATATTAAAGCAAAAGTCTCTCTTTTGGTGTCCAAAAGGAAAAGACAAAGTCCTATAAGGAGGATTTCTTCTTAATAAGAATATAGACATTCCTTAGTAATATCTTTTAGGGCATTCCTTATAATTTCCTAGTTAATGTTAGGGATGCAGTTAGTAAGGTTTTGAAAATGGGTAATTAAAGAAGGTTTTTATAGCATAAAGAAGGTAGGAGTGCCATTTTTAAAGAACAAAGCATAAGGTTTCTAAGAATCTTTGGTTTTTGCAAATAGAAATTAGAGATTTTTTGGAAAGAAGATAAAGAGCTCAGAAATTTTTAGATAGATATTTAGCATGATAGTTCTTATAATTATAGGTATCATATCAAAGCCAAATAATACTTCATTTTAAAATTACTTAATTGGTTGATATGTTAGAAAGCAAAACATAATTGATGTTTTAAAGGAACAACACTCGATTTATCACATTATCGATGGTTAATTTATTGATTGATCAATTTAAGGAGGTAGGTCGATATTCATTCATTTATTCTAAATAAAAAAATATGAAGAGTGTTGTTTATAACAAAAATAAATAATGATGTGTCATTTGATCAAAAGCGATAATTGTTCACTTTGTGGTTTTTAGCAAACCAATGTAGATAACTAAGGTCGATCATCAACAAAGAAGATGAGGATTCACTTTTCACTTTATTAATCGTCAATCAATTCATATTCAGAATATAAGTTTTTAGTAGTTAATGTTATCAAATGTTGTAGTAAAATTAGAATTCCAACATATAAGGCATGCAAATAAAAGGTATGAATTATATTAGAATTTAGATTTTAAAATACTTTTCTACTCTTGATAGTTTGTTTAGGACTATAATTTATAGTTTATACGAAACTCAATCGACATTATATTATAAATATGTCATCTAGCAGTTGGAAATGATAATTAGCCCTATACATATAATTTCTTTACAAGTTTTCTGTAATTAATTATTATTTTTAATTATTATAACTTACAGTTTTTCTTTACAACTTTCTTTTATTTTTATTGCTTTACTATTTTTATTTAGTTTGTAGTTTCCTTAGCATTATATACGTTAACCTCTTAACTTGTTGAACAAAGTAAAAACTTCCACACTTCATATGATTTGTAATATTGTTACTTATCTTTGCTCGAGATTAAGTTTTCATGTGTTATCTCTCTTCATTGAAAGGAAGGAACAAGTACCAAATAACATATTAATTAAAGAATTAATCAATCAATTAACAAATTAACATGTGTAGTGGGACCATAGTTTTATAACCCGGCCCGGGAGGTCAACCCGAGACCCGGCTAACCCGGGGCTGGAACCAGGTTAAGTTTATGAAAAAATAAATGTAGTTAAAACCCGGCTAACCTGGTAACTCGATTTACCCGGCAAGACCCGGTCAAAAACTTGATTGCAATTCATTGACTATTTTTTATTTTTTATCAAAATGATATCATTTTGATTTATAAAAAAAAAAATTAAGGTTGAACTGGTCAAAACCCGATGAGCCGTTCAAAACTCGTGACCTGGGCCTTAAGTCGGGTTGACCACCGGGCCGAGTTTAAAAACACTGAGTGGGACTACTAGTATGGTGGGACAACCATTGACAAACAAATTCGATCAATCCCTAAATTGATAGATCAACAAAAAAGAAGAAAGAAAGGCTGATTTTCTTTCATGTGTCTTATAGTGATGGCCATCTCAACTAACCCAAATCAATGCAGTAGAGAAGTGGTAAAAATCCACCAAACTTGTAAATGACTCGTACAAACCAGGATAAATCATCCCAAAACCTCACCATCCTATGTATAGATCATGAGCATCATTCTAATACTTGCCAATACAAAATGATATCAATTTATCTGACTCGTAATGAAATTGTTTTGACAAGCAATTTTTAGAATTATAATTGAATATTTGTCCATAAATAATATCTAAAGTAAATATTGAATAAAACAATGTGTTCTAATATCCTTTATCTAATGCTTTGACCCTCTGAAATTTAGCATCGAATTCCATCAAATATTACATTAATAGCGTCCAATTGCTCCTAAGGCTACATGGAGCCTTCCTTGATTGCTTGCATTTGCGTATTTCATATAAAGTAAGAGATTTTGCCCTATTTTGTTTTCTATAAATTTGCTAAGAAAAGAAAAAAAAACAGTTCAATTGATCTCAAACAGCCCAAATTTAAAATTTAATTCAGCAAAAAAAATAAATTCAATAACTGATCAACAAAAAAATAATGAAATTATCAAATTCATAAGAGTATAAAATAATATGAGAAAATTTATACCAAACAACAAAAAGTCATTGGTGCCTCAATTCTTCGATTAAGCAACCAGGTATGGATTATCTTTCTGTCATTCTCTTCTAGCCAGCCATTGTTTAAAGAAGTCAAATTTTATTTTGGAAAAAAAATTTGATAATATGATAGATGAAAGACATTAAAAAAAGAAAAAAGAAAAGGAAAACATGCTTCCTCTATCGGTCAACGCTTAAAAAGAAACAGTGTTTCTCTATAACTGTGCAAGAAAGAGAGAGAGATAGAGAGAGAGAGAGAGAGGATGAACGACCAAGATTAGAACAAAAAGAAACTTTCCAACAAATATAACCAAACTCTTTAAGGAAAATGAAATCAAAATATAACCAAAGCCTAATTATTCCAAACAGTAAACGTACCCAAATGACCGTTTTCTAAGAAAAAACAAATATTAAGGCGGAAGCAACCACCTCTCTACTTCTCCCCCGTTAAGTTAAAAGCAGTGGTCTTGCTATTCAATGCAGCGAGGCCAACTCTTGCCAAAAGCAACTACAGTAGTAGCTTGCATTAGCTATAGGAAAGACTAGATTGATGGTCGTGCTTCGCCACAGGCCGGGCCAATTTCTTTGGACCTGAAAAAAACAATGTCAAAGCACTATTATTGTATTCTAAAGAGTGAAAAAAAAATCAACGACTCAACATAATAGAAAAAGAACTAAAAAAATAATCATCGTCAAACTCCATGAATCAAACTGTAGAATGATGAAATCATGAAAAAACAATCCATGACAAAAAGTATTATAAAACAAAACACCAACATAACTAAGTGAAGTCGTCAAAACCTGCAAGTGGTATCATGTCAAATCTTAATTTTCAAAAAATATTGAATTGAAGGGCAAAATCAAAAAGAAAAATTAAATTCACAAAAGAATCCAAAACATAAAAAAACAAAGAAAATCAATTTTCAACAAACTCAATGATGATGGATGAAATTTTTAAAAATAATTAAAAATGACTATAGCAAACCCGATTTAACCTTCAAAATTTATGACACAAATCATGAGGCCATAACGTAAAAGGAAAACAAAAAAAATAATAACGTAAAATTCTAAATCAACTATAATAATTAGGGATAAACATGAAAAAAAAAGTGATTTAAAATATGTAGATTTGAAAAGAAAGAGAATCAAATTTGACATCAAAAGAATAAAAAAAAAAACACCAAATCATAAGGGGTGAAATTGAAAAACAATTTCAATTAAGAAAAGGAGAAAAACAACTAAAAACTAACAATAAAAAGAATGAGAACTATATTTGATATAAAAATAAAATGTTAAGGGATGAAATCCAAAGACAAATGAATTCAATAAAAGATTCAGGACCAAAAACATCATAATTAAAATAATGATGACCAAATCTAATATAAAAACAAGTGTATATGGATGCAATTTAAAAAATAATTAACTTATAAATGATTCAAGACCAAATGCATTAATTAAATGAGGACCAAACTTTATATAAAAATAAAACATCAGGGGATGAAATTGAAAAAATAAATTAACTTAATAATTGATTCAAGATCAAATACATTGTAAAAAATGAGGATCTAATTTAACTTAACAAACAAATAGTTACACTTTTTTGTTTTTTTGCAATGGCCAACACACTTTTCTAGATGGAGAGAGGGAAAACAAGGGAAAAACACCTTACCGACACCCTTCTACGCGCTGGCGACGAATACTCGCCTCACCATCGTGACAGGGGTGTTAAGGCGCATTGAATGCCACCCCAGACAATGGCATTTAGCATTGTGTGGGCGCCGCACGCACCACCCAAAATGCGCGGGCGATGCTAGCAGCTTTTTGAATTTAAAATTAATTTTTATATATTAAAATACTAAATCACCCATAACCCAACATAATAAATACAAAAAAACAAAACCAAAAATAATCTTGTATCCATAGTAAAAAGAGTTTATTTTTTATAGATATTTAAGTAATTAACATATACAAAAAATAAAATAAAATAAAAAACCCGCAAAGCCCCTAAACCAAGGGAATTTTTTAAAAGGTTATTTGATAATTATACTGTAAAAAATATATAATTATTAATTAACACCTTTTCTTTAACATAATTAATGATAAACCCCTAAAAAAAATCAATATACCCCTCAAGTTAACATCGCTGACCAAAGGTAAAATCAACTTTTTCACACAATAGATTCGCACGATAAAACATAACTGATGTCTTATAGTTATAGTTAATTAATAATTAAGGTCATAGAAAAAACATGAAAAAGCAATCACTGGGGATTTGCATGTTGCTACATCAATGCAAATGAAATTCAAATTGCACAAGCAGCACATATAAAGAAATACAACTATATCTTAACAAAACCAGGTACAAAAATAAATTCCTATTTAGATCCAGGACCCCCAAAAATTGAAAATCAAATACAATACAAAATACTCTACATTTAAAAAACAAAACAAAACCTGCTGATCCATGTTGTGGCTACTTACAAGGTTGCCATCAACATGGCCCGTATTTTGGCCCTAAGGTCATCAGAAACCTCAGTGGTTTCAGATGGCCGAGAAGAAGACCTTACATCGTTATATGATTTTGATAAATCTACAGAAGCTTCCCTACTAACACCATCTCCACCCCCACTTGCTTTTGATTGATCTGATTTTGTAAGGATCTCCCCTTCTTCCAAGTCAGCTTCTCTTTCCAAGAGAGATTTCTTCACATGCTTAACAGATTTTCTATGATGCAGATCCTCATCATCTGAGGAGCTACAATGCTTATGCTCATATTGAAAATGTTCGTTAGAAGAGTTGCCGCCCTTGCTTCTATGTCGAGAATGCTTATGTTCATCATCTAAGAAACTACTGTGCTTGTGCTTGTGCTTGCGACGAGAGTGCTTGCGCTTGTTATCAGAAGAGGTATCATGTTCATGCCCATGCCGAGAATGCCTATGCTCATCATCAGAGGAATAATCATGCTTATACCTGTGTTGAGAGTGCCTAAGATGAGATTCAAGAGAACTACGCTTACACCCATGTTGATGGTGACTACTCTCGTAATCAGAGGAACTATAATGCTTCTGTTTATGCTCGCCATCAGTATAGATACCTTGAGCATGATCATGCTCATCATCTGAAGTATGATTGTGGTTATGCCCATGCTGATAATCTTTGTCCTTGGACAAAGTATTTTCTCTTTTTTGTTTGCGTCTATTGCTACTCTGATGTGAGCTATAACGAGATTGTTTCTTCCTGACAAGTTTCTGATCCCGGATTTCTTCCAATTCCCCTTCTTCCCCTTCTCCTTCTTCTCTTTTAGATCTTGAGCGGTACTTTCTCTTCGATCGTCGCTCGTTATGGCCACCAGCTGATTCTTTCTTCTCAACTTTATCAGAAGTATTAACATCTAACTGGCATAAGCTGCCTTCCCTTTCAAAGCCTGTGAGGTTTACAATTTGAGTGCCTGAAGCAGAGAGCCCAGATTCAGGTGGTTCTGCAGATAGCCCACGCGATGATTCACTCCTTAATGGTGCAGCTCCTCCATTTTTTATCATACTTGCAAACATCTTTGCCCGTTTCAGTCTCTCAGCCTTCAACTTCTGCTCTCTTGTCAAGCTGGCTTCAGAAGAATCAGCCTCACTTGCTGCTGCAATAGCAGCTGTCTGCGCAATAGCCCTCACCACAGGAATAGAAGCCCCAGGTTCACCATGATCAAGCTTTTTGCTGGAACTTTGAGCCTGGGAAAGCAAGCTGCTAGGGCCACTGGGTGTCCCACTTTCAGTGTTAGGACCTTGAATGATGCCATTTATTGATGTCTTTGATAGTATTTCTAAACGGGGATTCTTGACACCTTTAGTGGCAGCCTGAAGAATTGCTGCAGCTGCATCCACACTGACACCTACTTGAGGTGGGGTGGCTTTTGAAGGTGGGTCTTGTCCATCCTTCTTTGACTTTCCAATGACCATTTTAAACTTCTCTTTCCTATTGCAATCATATGGTATATCAGATGATGAAAGGGTATCGCTTTTTTCAAGTGCTGTTTTCCTGCCCATCCCATGCGCCAAGGAATCAAGCTTCTCAGAAATGAAGCCAGTGCCAGATGACCTTGACTGCAAACAAAGAAACATCAGAGAAATCAGCAAGCCAGAGCAGATAAAAAAAAAATTTCATTATGACATTAGAAAATTAAATCATAAGACCAATGAAAGCAGTTAAAGAAATAGCAGCAACAGAGAAGTTGAAAAATATCTGTCATGTTCAGTCAATACATGATGACACCACCATAATCAATTTAAACGAAAATACTTCAAACTGTCCTAACAAGCAAATAATCCTCCATAAATTCATACTCTGATAGCATATTGATAAATAGAGGATAGCACAACTGCAAATCATAACTCAAACCATGTGCGATCCATTAACCCCCCTTATAAACAAGGCATCCAATGCAAAAAGCACAACATAAAAAGGTTTTGGGAGAACGCACCTCCTGAGCTTTATGAAGAGCATTTAGATAGAAGGGATGATATTGATTAGATGGCAGAAGGAATGGGAACCTTCCATGCTTAGTATCCTGCTGGACAAGGACAGCCTCAAATTCTTTCCCGTTCCTCAAAATGAACTCAACTATCTTCTCAACCACCCTCTTCAAATCAGATGGAGGCTCCAAAATAGATGCTTCCACCTTGGACAGGCTTGATGAATCAGAAGCCTGCAACTTATCCACAGTAGAGGAAACCATGTCCAAGGAATCACCTTCTTTCCTCACCCTAGTTGTGGTTCCAGCCTGAACTACACTGATGGAACGATTTCTTCGTACCAAATGAGCTTTTTCTTTTGAAGGAGTAACTGGATGCTTGGAACTTGCCTTGCCTTTACCAGCTAAATTTAGAGAAGAACCGCCTTCTTCTGATCCAGGAGAGATGATCACAGAATCAGCATTAACAGCTTCCTTGGGGTCCTTTTCTAAAACAGCTGGGGCATCCGCAGTTGCACCTTCTTCATTCTCTCCAGAACCATAAATAGAACCTAGCAATGACAATGCTCCAGCTGGACCACCTGCTTGGTCAAGCACATTCTCCACTCTCTTTTCTTCTTCTATAGCTTTTCTATCAATGACAGACTTCAAAATTTCTTCATGATCAACAAGAAACCTAAAGTACGGATGAAGATAATGATCAGGCATCAAGAACCCAAAAGTTGGGTTGTCTCCCTGTTTGACCCTCAAAACAATTTCTGATTGCCCACCATGTTTGCTAACAAAAATGGCAGTTCTTGCAATGATCTGATGCACCTTCTCTGTTGGAGGCTGAAAAATGGACAAAAAATAAATCCTCCTCAATGGTGGGAAATTTAAGCATAGCACAATACCAGTAAAATAGACATCTAGCTGAATACTCCCAAGAAAAACTCCTGATTCTTGATGTATTAGGATAACTATAAATATAAAAACACAGCGCTCAGTGAAGACATCTATCATCCGATTGCTCTCTAGAGATTAAGATTCCTGTCAAAGTAACATTTTTTTTTCCATCCTAATCCCACCTGCATGGCCCCTTGTCAAGACATCAAAAGAAGACAAGGTGCCTGTGAATGGCAACCTTGAAGGACGCCGATCTCTGCTCCAAGCATCTGAAACTTAGACATGGTAAGCCTTAGAAAAACACATGCACCTTAGACAACTATATTTGACCACACTGGACAGGCATCAAACAAACAACATTATCATGATTTAACAATAAAAAAAATATACAATGTCAACAGTAAAAAAAAAGTCTACTCACCAAGTTTTGAACCAAGTGTTCAGGCACTGGGAAAGAGGGGCAAAAACTAGACTCGGTATCAGCATTCTTTTGGTCAGTGTGATGGTTTCCATATGTAAAAGAAACCGCATTATAGACACCAGCAATCTCCTGAACTGCCTCTGTATCTAAGTCTAAAAATAAGAGAAAAGGAGATCAAAATCAAATGAACACTAGGTCATCTTACTAAAAATGAAATCAAAACTATATACATGACATCAAAAGGGTATCAGCACTGAAAACAGTAGACACTCAAAAGAAAAGGCAAGAAATGTCTTACTTGTCTCTCTGAAAGTTACATCTTTAGCAAAATCATTTTGATCCTGCAAACTTGGGAAAGGTAATTGAAAACATACACCACTCATGCAAATGACAAACTATTACCTAAATTCCCAATTTTTATCTGAACACAATATTAAAAGGAAATTCATATTTAATTGAAACCAGTAACGTGTATTCGAACGAACATTATAAACGGAGAAGTTCTGTAGCCAGGACATATAGAGCTAGTAACTAGACATCGTTTGTTAAAGGAGAGGTGCCTGTACATAGCATCCACTTAATTAACCTTTTTTCACACTAAAATTCAAATCAAGTGGAGGAATTGTTTCTTTAATTTTTGGATACCAAAAACAAACTACAATGTTCTTCAATTGAGAGAGAAGCAAATCACTCCCATCTATTAACAAAGATATAAGCTTCTAGCATACAGAAGGTGATACATATTTATATAGTATATAGTCACATATTTTTTTTTTAATTTATAATTCTATAATTTCACAAAGATCCAATTTCACACACACACACACACAAACACACACACACACACACACATCCAAACTAGCAAAACAATAATTTAAAATAAAAGTTATCATTGCCAATTCTTCTAAGCTCAAGCTCATCATCTACCACAAATTTCCAAACCTTACCCTAAATACTGAATTTAAATTTTGGAGCAAACAAAAAATACATGTATTTGAATTAAACAATACAAGATAAATAATAAATTAAAGAAAGAATACCTTGTGGAAGGGAGGGATAGGTTAAATCGAGGTAGCGATCGTGATCGAGCTCAGATTCGAGAGAGTCGTGATGTTTATGGCGGTGGCGAGAGCGAGGCGGCGGGGGAGAGGAAAGGAGATGTCGGACGTCGTAACGATCGATGGAGAGAGAGTTCCATTCGACAAGTGCATCGGTGGAGTTGACGAAAGACGCCATCGTATCGTCGTCGAAAAGCAGAGCGTGGCGGCCAAACACTTCCAGATCCATCTTTGGAGTTCGACACCTTCGACTGAAACCCTAGAATTTGTTTTTGGCTACCTAGGGAGGTGGCGTGACGCGGTGACCGGCTAAGAATGTGTTTCGCTGTCTCTTTTCAAAAGTTTTTTTCTTTATAATACATTAAAAATAATATTTTTCTATAATTTTAATATGTTAATATAAATAATTAAAAAAATAATTTATTTTAAAAATCCTTTTAAAAAATATCTTAAAATAAATGCAACTTTACTCTCAAATACACTTTAAATTCAATAACTTATTATTATTCTAAGTAGCTAATGGAATAAATTATAAATTATTATTTTTTGTAAAACAAATTAAATAGCCTTTATAATTTTAGAAATTAAACAATTTTTTTAATGTTTAATTTAAAATTATTTTTATCTCAAAAAAATATATATTTCCTCATCTATCTTTATATATTATTTACTTTCATATATTAATAAAAATAAACTAAACTAAAAAAAATATGAAATTAAAAAGAATTATAAACAAATTTAAAAACATATAAACTAATTAATAAATTATAAAAATTAAAGAGATTATTTGATTCATTTTAAAAAAATAAATGAACTAATTTATAATTTATAATTTACTTCCAAAAACATTATGTTTAGTAAAATTAAAGAGATTATTTAGTATTTTTTTTATTTTTTTTATTTTATATATTATTGTCTCAATATTTATAAAAAAACAAATTTTAAATATTAATTTTGATTCAAACTATATTTTTATCAGTTATATATATTATCTTTAAACCGACTAAAAAATCAAGTTACATCAAATCAATTTCAACACATTTTATTTTTTTTATACTAGAAAAAATATCAATAAAGCCAAAATATTTTTTAATATTAAAAAAAATTAATCGGAGTTAGGATATAGAATCAAATAATACTAAAAGAATTGTAGTAGACGACGTAAACCGGAAATAAATAACACGGAACTCCTGTAGAAGTTGTGGATTGGTATGAGACACGCTAGTCCACTAGTTGGTGTTGAGATCAATTTCTACCATCTTTATTCCTAAAGATTATTAACGTCCAAAACAAACATTCCAAACCAGCAGGAATTGTTCAATAGAAAGCTGAAAATTGGCCGAGATTATTCTTGAAGATTCTATAAGTTCTTCAGGGTAGTGTTTTTTATTTATTTTTTATTTATTTTTTATTTATTCTTTTAAAATAATTTAATGTCCTATTCTGTTTAGCTTTTTTTTCCTTGACCTATTAGCACAGTAATATTTGTCATTAACAACCCGTGTTTTTAAAGAAATTATTTTTTTTTGGTAAAAAATTAATTTGTTTAATATTTTAGATTATTTTGATACGTTGATCTTAAAAATAATTTTTAAAAAATAAAAAAATATTATTTTGATGTATTTTAGCATCAAAAACACTTTAAAAAATAACTGTAACTACAACCACACTCGTAAATAGACACTTTTAATCAGCTTAAATTATCTTTCCTAATTGCTTGTATTGCAAGTAAATCTTAGGTCTTAGAATATTATAAATAGAGAAGCACCCTTGTTGTATTTTCTTTTGCCTGCCTCGATAGAAAGTTTTGACACAGCTTTTTCAGGTTTTATCCTTGTGATTTATTCCTTTTCAATTTACTTCTTGTATGTTTATTTTTAGCTTCATGCTTTGTATTTATGTTTAACTAATTAATTTCTCACTCCCTTTACATGCTTTCTTTATTTCCTAGCATCTTTTCTTTTCTATAATTTACTTATTTAATTGCTTTCTCTACTGTGAAATTTAATATTTTTCTTTAGTGTTTTTTGCAAGTTCCATGCTTGATATGAACATAAATCTTCATGATTTGTTGCTCGATTATTGTGTAGTTTAGATTGAGATAAATGTCTCGTCTACCTACGGAGATGAAAAATTAATAATCTTTTGATTATTAATATTTTAAAATTTATATTGATTTTTAATTTATGATTTATACGACATATATAGATCCTTGAATTTATATCTTAATTTAGCTTTTGTGTCTAAATTCAATATTGTTGGGTATGATTTCTTTAAGATAATGAATTTTTTTTAGATTACTTTGCTAATCATTGCTTATTCGAACTTATTATCTCTAGATATTTTTTAAAAATCCACGACCATTTATATTGGTAACATGTAAATTGGAAGGCCTGCTAGATCTAATAATAGAGTCTTGTAAGAAGACAGCTGACCAACAGAAGGCGCGCATTACTAAGAAGTAAGAACAATATTGTGGGAAAACCCGTAAACTCCTGGTCTGAAAATCAAAAAACCAACGTTCATTGTTAAATTCTAAAAAAAAAAAAAACAAAATGATAAAATTAAGATGGAGAATTGTTATAAATTGGGATAAAAACTCTTACTGATTTAATTTAATTTTGGGATGCAATAACATAACAAAAAATTAGGACATGAAATGTTAATTAGTGATAAATCTTATAAACTTCTTGTAAACCCAAGAAATAATAATAATAATAATAATAATAATAATAATGTATGTGAAAAATATTTATGATTGAAGTTCTATGGAAATAAATAGGTGTGACTAAGTGGTTAATAACACCAACTTAAGGTTTGGTGAGCTAAGATCAAGGTTTGAATCCTTGTATTATTAAATTTTATTTTTGAAGAAAATAAAATAATATTTAGAGTTTGGTATTAGCTGGATTAAGAAAATAAAATAATACAATTTGTTCACTAACTACTTCCCATTTAACTATAACATATATTTAGTACTTGATTATTTCGTACCTGGATGTGTGCATGTAGGAACAAAACTATAAGGTGTATAAACGGGGGATATTTTTGTAAATTACATGAAATTATTTTTTATATATATTTGAGGCCGTCGACCATGAAAGAAGAAAGAAAGCTTTCTTCTTCTTTGTTACTTACAACCTTCACTCCAAAGTGAGAGTTTAGAATAGTAGTTAGTGAAAGAAGTGAGAGAAACATCTTAAACTGAACATAAAAAAGAGTTAAGGATTTGAAAAGTTGAAGGCTATGGAGAATAATGAGAATTTTTGGAGACGGATGAAAAATTTAAGAAATAAAGCCAAAAAATGGATTGAATAGCTTCAAATTAGATCGGTAAAGTGCCTTCTAACTTAATTCTTGTTTTTTTTTTTTCACGTCTACTTTTTTTAAAAGGGAAAGACATTTTCAATTGCTAATTATAGAGTTCTAGTGTAAAATTAGGGAAGATGACTATTTTGATGTTAATTTTTTAAAATATCCTGAATTACGTACAAAAAAAGTAAAATTATGAAGGTTATTAAAAAGAAATGTTGGGAAAAACATGTACTAGGCCCGACTAGTGAGGGTATTGAATGAAGGTGAAAATCTTGTTTGAATTTCTTGTTAATTTATGTGTGTAAGAGCTATTTTGATGGCATAAATATGCATAGACAAAGATTGTTGTGACAACCATGAATTTGTATATAAGAGTTATTTTGATGGCTAAAAATTATATGAACAAAGACTGTTGTGACAACTATGAATTTACGTGTATAAAGGTTCTTTTGATGGTTTAAATGTGTATAAATGAAGGTTGTTGTGACAACCATAAATTTGTGTGTATATGGACTGTTTTGATGACAAAAAATTGTATGAACAAAGGTTATTGTGACAACCATGAATTTGTATGTGTAGAGGCTATTTTAATGGTCTAAACATGCATGACAAAGGCTATTGTTACATCCTTTTGGATGTCCTTTGCCTTATTTTCAAGGCTATGGATCTTTCACAATTGTTTATGTTGATATAAAATAAAAATAAAATAAAATAAAAAAGATTTTCTGAGAACACATATCAAGTATAATTGATTAAGATTTTCTCATTTAAATTACAAGCTCTTATGTCCATGGACGAACAAGAATTAAACCAAACTTGTTTCTTAGTGGCTACTAGAGTCACTCAATTAACACATGTTACAAATCCCTTTAGCTTTTGATGGTACCCGAGAGAATGAGTAGAGTTTTAGAAAGAGTGTTCATTTACTTACATAAAAAAATAATAGATTAAAATTTATCTATTATGTGGTATTTATATATAAAAGAGTTATACGTGTGTTATGACTATTAAATAAATGTTTTAGATTAAATTGTTTTTCTCAACTTAATCCTATTAAATTTAGACCTAATCACTTTTAACTATTATCTATATAGATATTTATCAACATCTCCCACTTCATACGGGAAATGAAATGTGTGAATAAACGAGAAAAATATAGGTGATGAATGTTATATTAAGCTACCATTAAACTAATATAACAATAAAATTCAATATGTCATTTATACCCTTAACTAAATATTCACTTGTGATCATGCAGCTTTGATCCCTTTAAATAGTATCAAAAGTCATGATCTCTTACTATATATCTTTGTACTTATGATTATGTTGAATATTTTTATTTAATATAATTGCTTGAGCAATAAGTCTAAAAACATTAGTATGATTCAAAACAGTTTTTTCTTAGCCCCTCATGTCAATTAATTTTGACTTTACTGCTTTCCTAGACATGCTTTGTTGGACCAAATGATTAATGACCCTTGGATAACATGTTAAAGTAGCACCATCAGTTAAATTGTATGAATCTTGTATATTTTTTAAAATTGATTTGAAAAATAGATATTATCAAATAGAAATATAAAAAGAAGATAAATGCAAAACCCCCTCTAAAATTAAATATAATTTGTATAAATAGTTAGATATGCCTTTTAAACTTACTAATACATCTAATATTTTCATGAGATTAATGGTAGGTAAGTTCATTGTGGTTTATTTTAATAATATTATGATTTATAGCAAGAATTTAGAGGAGCATGTTGAACATTTACGAATTAATTGGTTGTTTTGCAAAAATAATGTTTATTTACTAATTTGAAAAAATAAGACTTTTACATGAAAAAAATTGTATTTATTAGATCTATTGTTAGTGTAAAAAATATTAGGATGAATGAGAAAAATGTTAAGGTTATCCAAAAATGACCTAAACCTATATCAATCATCAAGATAAAAAGTTTTCATTGTTTGACTAATTATAATAAATTCATTATAACCCATGTAGATAGACCACCACTAACAAATTAGACACAACAACGGCTAATTAGAAATACAAGATAAGCAAAAATACATCTTATTTTAGATATGATAATTTAAAATAATAATATCTTTTCTATAACATAACTAATCGACTAGTTAAGATTCATAATAATTTTAGTTACCATACTATTACAAGCACTTGCATCACATCATTATTGCCCACTGCAACCACTATCACTCATCAATAAAATAAAAATCATAGTAATCCTTATCATTTTTAGCATCACATTCATTGTGACCATGTCTTCATCATTAGCACCATTGCCATGCATGTTCCATGATATCACCATTTAATTATAATAAATAAATTACTAATATTTTTTTTCATATTTTTAATTAATAATATATTATTATATTTCTTAGATCAATACAAGAATTTTTTTTTCTTTTGTACATCTTTGTTAAAAAAATAACAAACATTTGCCAAAAAACATAAAACAAATTTTGTAAGAAAGAAAACCAAAATAGAAAGTGGTACCACAAGAGGCTCTTAACTTCCCGTTGTTTTCTTTCTTTCTTTTTTCTTAAATGAATAACCGCTCAGGGAATATAAATGTACATTTCCAAAATCAACCATTTAACATTTTGATAGATCATAGTGTTGTGCAAATATCAGATACAGGATGGAGGCAGCTGCTCGTTTAAATATTTGATAGTGGACTGCAAGTACCTGTCATCAGCACGAAGGCACAACCTAGCAGTTTCAATCAGCTTCCAGCAAACTTCTAATATATCCTGACACACCTGCACAAAACAAAAGGCAGAAGAGGAAAGGTCCAATGGAATGTTTAATTAGTTAAGGCATCAAATTTTCGAATTGCAAGACTTGGAAAGCAAAGACTTTTTCTGCCAGTTGCTCAACAGGCTACTGGGACATCACCTATATTTCCTTGGCTCCAGATTTGGGGAAGCTTTCACAGAGGGATTAGCTGTTTGGTAAACTTTTTGGGGTGCGACAAATCACCCATGAATTACAGCATATGCAAACTATTAAAATTGTAGATATTGGCTAGTTAAAAGGTGTGCGTCATACACATGATGAGCAGTGGGTCCTAAGCAATCTGATTCATGATCCTACTCCAGCAAAAGAAAGTCCTTTTAAAGATTGACAGTTCGGGGAAAAGAAGGGGTGTTTATAATTTATTAATACTAAGAGGCCATTGGGGCAGAATAATTTGACGCTTTAAGATGAAAAGGTTACCTGAGTGCTCAAACATATATCCCCAAGATAAAACATGAGAATGGGGCAAACCATTTCCAGAAAAGATGTGTAATGGATAAATAGAAATTTTAACTGGTCCTAACGGGTGCAAATGGCATGATGATTAGGCTGTTGGCATGGCAGGTTTAATGCCCATCCACTGGTGCATATTCTTTGCACTGATGGAAGATGACAGCCAATGTACCTCTCTATGATAGAAATGAATTGTGCAAATTCTGTTTTTCAAGATCAAACAATTATACTAAAATTAAGTCATCAAAAGATAACTGAGAAACATACCACAAAAGATGATGCGATGCAGTTGCAAGCTTCGAGTGCCATGGTTCCACGAGCAGCCTTAATTAGAATACATCACATCAGCATATGAGAAACATGGCCTATTACTGGCATGGTGGCATTACAACTCATTTGTTGAAAGCTTTGTTACCTTCGGTGGCTCTTGTTCAATGAAACTAATGAGATTCTGAAGAACACACTCAGACAATGCAGCAATTTCTTGTACGTAGGACGGATCACCAAAGAATAACAGGTCATTGCCCATAATCTGAATAAACCAAACAGAAAATCATAGGAACTTTCAGATGTAAACCAAACTTGTAAAAGAAATTGCATGTGCATGCAACACTGGACTTGGATTGTTGCAAGAAACTCAGTATGAGACAAACCATAGGTAGCTATTAAAGGCAGCATAAACAACAATACTACTACTTTGCAGTAGCTGGGGGTTTCTTCCAAATTGCCATTCATGAAATGTCTCATTTCATGCTTAATTAAATCCAAGGGTGAATAATGCTAGCAATATATGAGCATATCTAATGCCAGAGCATATTCATTTTCATATATAATATCCCAGCTCATATCACATGGTTTTTGGTTTACTGCGGTTAGCTAATCACTAAAAGATGTATATAAAATAAAAATTGTTGCCGACACAGAAATAATATTGAGACTTGGAGCCAACCACCCACCCGAAAATAGTAAGAAAAAGGCATTTCAAATTTTTTTAAGAACTTAAACATGAAACCTTAAATTGGAAGAGAAGTAGAAGTACCTCCGCACAGTATGGATAGTATGGGAGCTTATCCTGAGAAAGTGTTGCCAACAACAAAATTATCCCACAAAATAACCTTATCTTCATTCTTGGAGTCATCCTACAACAACATTTCATGAAGATGAGGTTTGTTAAATTAAATTGATAAATTTCAAAACTAAAGCAGTAACAGACAAGGCTTACCATGACTTGGAATAAATGAGAGAGAGAATGCTATTTGGAAATCTTGTGATGCCTTGGTCAGGATTACCTTCATATTAGAAGAAATATACATGTATTAAAAAAAACAAAGAAAAAAAGAGAGTTAAAGGAACAGTGTGACTCCGCAGAACATAAATCTTATACATGACAACTTGACAGCATGCCATAGAAGAAAGATTATTCTCATTCATTTTCTTAAGATGCTAAACCATTCTCAATCGAAGATAAACTCAAGCAGCACCAGGTTTGGTTTTACAGTTTCTGATTTTTTTCAAAACCTCTGTTTGATTTTTTTATTAAAATCCCAAGTAAAATATTGGGGATATCAAGCAGCAAAATCAGAATAACTAACCAAATTCAGGGCTATCTAATAAGCAGTTAACATGAAAAGAAGAGTTTTCCGCAATGAACTAATGAAAATTCTGACCTCATTACAACAAAAGCTGGTTAAATACAGTATTCTCACACCTTTATTATCCTTTCTAAAGGCTTGTAGAAAGAATACTTGTCTAAAAATTTCAGGATGTCATTTTGGAAAAACAAAGGATTGTTCAGAAGACATCCCAAAGAAAGTAATGAAATAAATAAGCCATTTCACCAGTTATGTTAGAGATAAAAACACTGATAAAAGGTTTCAGAGACCTGGAAACATAACCAAGAAGCTACATAATTTTTGAATGGATGAGAGCATTCCACCAGCATCAATTGATGTTCTGGAGCCTACACAAAGCGCACAAGCCAATTGAGCAACCAATAAAAATCAGAACATTACATCACTCATAATGTAAGACCACATTTAATTTTAAGGTTTGTGTCACAGATTGGACTTATCACATCAAATACATGTACGCATCATAGACCAAGACATGTCACATCCATGCCCAATTTCAAACTGTTTTACAAACTTTTCATGTCAAGGGCAAGAGTAGTTATCGAGGATAGAAGCGCCTACATTTCCCAGCAAATTTATTCACATCTGTTTTTTATGTATGTGTTTGCTTTATCTATGTGGAAATATGATATCAACTTCCTTGGTGAAAGGTAAAGACTTCAAAACAACAAATACAGAAACCTAGAAATCAGATGTACAATATTGAGAAGTATCTCTAAATGTCCCTCTATTCATATGCCGAGACAACTGATCACGAAAACCCACCTACTGTGTTACAATTAAAGAATTGTTTATCACATCAAACTTACTGTGTCCAATGGGATAGCATGGTTAAATTTTAATTTTCCAAAAATGATGTTCAAATGTGGCAATTTCTTTGGAATAAAGCAAATCATAATCATTTCTGCATTTTGCTCATTACACAGTGACTACCCTAAGGTTGGCATTTCAAGTTAACAATTTAATGCTCTGACAGTTACTTTAATTTCTATCCAATAATAGCTTTCGATTTTTGAACTTGAAAATGCTTCCAATAATGTTACATGTCAATTTCAAAAATGAGATGGATAGAATATAAGTGGACACAGTTGGTTCTCTGACAGTTATACGGGTTTATATCCCCATATTAGCAGTCTGATTTTTTAACTTGAAAACAAAAGAACATGCATATACTAATATTAGATGTTAATTTCGAAAATGGGCTAAACTCAACATCATCCATTCAAAGTCCAGAACTTAGTAGTTGGTGTTTTGGAAAAATAAAAACCAAGAATGTAACCTTCTCTGATTAAATTTAGCAACTATCTGAGAAAGGGATCAGTTGGCACAGCACATTATGATTTGTGTAAGTTTATAACCAGATATTTAACATTGCCTAGGCTGTTATTACAACTGAGAGATTATTACCAATAAATGTATAGGATAGGATAGCATATATCAGCTTATGTAGTCCACAACCAAAGATATTACATTTTCTTGATTCTGTATTATAACTGAGAGAAATGATTAGCAATAACTGAATACTCATTAATTAAGAACAGATGGCAAGCATCAAATAAATTGAATGGTCAGGAACTGACTCAAGTGCTTCAATTGTAAGAAATGATGAACTAACCATCTGTCAAGTCAAAACATTCTAGGCAGCTTATTGCAGAAACCACCAGGCCATCTGAATGAGAAACTAAACCACCTAATAAAGCAACCTGAGATATCAAAACGAATATGATGAACATATGTGGCTTACTTGCAGCACCAGATAGTCGCATCAAAGGCAAGAACATTACCTCAGCGGTCTCAATATAAAGATTAAACTGCACAACATGCTCTAAAACAGAAGGTATTGTGACCTCACTAAATGCTATGCAAGATTTGACAAAATTGAGGTGCTTTCTTCCATCTTTCAAAGCTTTGATAGCCAAACAATTGCTTGAATGGACTAGAGTCTCCTGCAAGAAATTTCAAGTACTGGATGAAGAGTTTAAGATAGTAACGGAACCTCTTATTTCAGAACACACAGGTTCTAGGGTATATTCAGAGTCAATTCCATCTTCAGTTTATGAACTGAAACTGGTTCTGTGAAGACAGTATATAAAAATCTCAAAAAAAACCAACAAATTAAACACACAAAATAACTTCTCTCCAATTATGTTTCCTTTCTAGCTAGGTCAATTGTCAATGACTTTAATTTCATTAACTGTTTCTTTGTGAACAATGTCAATAACATAGCCATCATGATAAATAAGTTTGAATGTCACTGGGTAGTTAGACATTTCCACTGCACTTAAACATTAACTATGCCACTGCCACGCACTATTGATGTATAATCCTCATACAACTCCTCTCTGGTCTTTTCTCTCCCCTCCTTTTCTACCACTAATAATTAACATCTCTTCACTTTCTTCTCTATGCATGGTTTTAAATTGCAGTTATGATCGTGAATCATGGACTTTCATCGTATAAAATAACAGTGGTACCATCGCAGTGGGGTCATTGCTGTTGCAAATCACTAGCAAGATAAATCTTTTCATGATGCATATTTTCTAATAATTCACTAAATAAAACAATATCAACACTTCTAGTAGTTAGACATATCATGCAAACAATACATAATAACTTACATTTATGTCAAAAATATTCATTTTTATTTAAGAATCATCCTGGAAATCAAACATAGTCAAACTTAAAGATAATAATAGAACAAATTAACTTAAAATCACAACCTAGGTTAGTACAGTATTAGTAACCAGAATTGAAGTCAATTTAATCTAAATTTCTAATCATAAACTATAAACAATTATAATTAATTAAATCCAAAAAATAAATATAAAAAATGAATAAATTAGGTTAAGAAAATTAAATGACCCACCACCAACACAAATGTTAGTGATAAGAATTAAAGCTCAATTTAACAAATATTTTAAAATTCTAGACAACTAAAATTGTTAGCAAAAAAGTTTTGAAAGTTATTTCAAAAATAATTTGTGGAAGGCCTTTAATAACTAGAACTCCAAGAGTACCTACCACTCGGTGCTCCCAGGTCATAGAAAAAATGAAGAACAGTGAAAAATGAAGATGAAAGCAGGCCCTTATCTTCAAAACATGGGCTGCGACAACCGTTATCCAATATAATGACTTTTTGAAGCAGGAGCTTTTGGAAGAATAAATATTTTCCTTAGTAATTTTAGTTTTTTTTAATTAGTTTAGGAATCCATATGCTATTTAGACTCTATATTACTCATATAACTTTTAATAATGATTTCTCTTCCTATAAGGATTGGGTGTTTAGAAGCGTGGTAGCAACTGTTTTTCAAAATGCTTTTCACTCAGAAATGCATCAAAATTAATGTTTTTTTATTTTTTTTAAATTCTTTTTTGACATTAGCACATCAAAACGATCTAAATACAATTTAAAAAATTAATTTAAAACAAAAAAAAATCAAATTTTAACAAAAAACACGTTAAAACTCGAAGCCAATAACGCACTTAGGATTTAGACCTAGTACTAGTATAAATAGGGCTTCCTATACTATTTTTCCAGGACATGTCATATTTTCTATCAATTAATTTAGGTTTTAGAGGTTGTCTAAAATTGCTAAACCTATTTTTCTAGTTCCAGCTTCAATTTTCTTCAAGTTTTTGCCATCATATTAACTGTTCTTTGCTGCTTTGAGTTGATTTATCTTCCCAACCTACATCAGTTTTTGGTACAAAATGCCGTTAGCAATATGATAATAGCAGTAACGAAAACAATGCTGATTTTCTGTTAAATAGTGGCCGTTACATAAGTCACCACTGTTTTTTAAAAACAATGCCTCTATATGTCAAATGTCTCTAAAAATCTTTAGTTCTTTTTATTCTCTTTTCCCTTCCAATATTTTGAAGGTGCATGAGCACCGCAGCTGGTATATACAAAGTAGTACTGCAACATGAAGATACCTCTGCTAACAAAGGATACCAAAAACATTGTAGCCTTCCATGTTCTATACCTTGAACCTCCTCTAGACTGCATATAACAGAGTTCAATAATTTTGTATATAGAATTAAGATTCCCTACTTCCATTGTGAAGGAGTACCTATTACGCTCAAGTTTGGACAGCTTGATCAGTAGAAACACTAATCATAAGCATATTCCTAAATATAGTACAAACACAGTCATCTTAGCTTCAAAAGCATCTAACAGCATACCAGGAGAAAATTGTATAACATTTAAAAAGTGTAATTGTAATGCTGGATATGCTAGAATTAGAAATCTTGTAACCTAAGGAGGAAAAAAGGGCTCTATTTCTATACATTTCATTTATAAAAAAAGGAGTTCTGACCTTGAGTTCATTTATGATACCGAAAGCTCCACGGCATTCAACTAAAAACGTTAGATGTCGTTCCATCTCTGTCCCATAGTCAACCTAATAGTCAAGAGCAACAATAATTGTCAACCGATCTAATGATAGGCTACGTACACATCATAGAACATAAGGAAAGATGTATACAGCTAGCTGAGATTAGTTACCATCTCAACAAAACGAGAAATCAGCCGTAGTGGCTGTTGGTATTCATCATCTTTCATACTTCCAAAATCTATAACATCATGTAGAGACTGAGAAATTTCAAAAAGCAACTGTATGGTTGACAGATCATGCAAATAACCGGTCCTGCACAAGATATAGTCAGAACTGCACTAAGAGTTGATAAAAAGTTCTTCAAACATTGTCATGCATGATAATTAGAAAAGAACATATTAAAGTGTAAGGAAAGGGGCAGATATTGAAGTATAAAGAACTACAAAATAATGAATGAAGATACTGAAAATGGTTTTCCAGAATCTTATTTCACAAATGAATCTACCAATGTCTGTTACATCATGTAATTTTGATACAATTAGCAATAAGGCTGGAACTCAATGAATCTTGTAGGTCACATCCTGTATTTTTGTTGTGTAGTCTAGGATTGAGTATTTCATGTTGTAAGCAAGATTACTAAATAATGCAATGGTTCACCAGTTTTTTTTTTTTTTTTACCTCTTACAAGACCATGAAAATTTAGATGTTTTGAAACCTTAGCAATAGATGGTTCATTTAAAAGAAAAAAGGAAAAAAAAAAAAAAGGAGAAGCAAAAGGTGGCTCTATGAATGAAATGACTTCCAAAACTCTGAAAGTTCCATGAAATCATAATGCCACATTGTTTGTGATTAACACAACTCTCTCAGAACCACTAATGGTATTTTCAGTGTGCTCCATATTTAAAAGAAGTGCACAACAAGCCCTTGTATCCATACAACTTATCAGATAACTACCCAGGTCAGACATACTTGGTTGCTGCAGTGTTTACTAAGCCATTATTGGTATGCACCAACCTACCAGACTACAAAAATCCTCCTATAGACTGACAGATATTTTAGCAGGCTCAAGAAAATGAATGGCATCAATGCAACAAAAAGCAAAAATAGTTAGAAAGTAAACACACATTAGATTTACCAGGAAGATATACATAGGTAATGAGAGTTACCTTGTCGCCATACTAAGGATATGCATATTGATGTTACTCCTAGGGTTTCCATACATTACATCTAAGATTTCAAGAAAATGGTCCTGCAGAAATAGATCACAACCGATTGCTTGTTAGCAGCTAAATCAAATTCCATCATGGCGTTGAACCACAAACCATTTACTTTCTCAGCATGTGCATGCTTTACAAGCAATTAATAAAAACAAGGGTACGGGAGGTGTGATGGATTCTGCACTCTTATCTTACCAAAGCAAGTACATCGTGCAAGTCTGTGAAATGAGAAAGAAGCTTCATCAAAATCGACTTCAAGCTTTCAAGCTCATCTTCATGTATTTCTTTATGGCATGCTCGCTTTGAAATACCCTCTAAAATGGTTTTCAAATGATTATCCTGGCATAATCATTGGACTCTGAGAACAGATAACTACAGCACCAAACACACAGAAGAATACCAATAATACAGCATAAAAGAGGCACAAATAGGAAAGCATTGCACTCGGCAGTTATTATTTATTAGCAATGATTAAAGTAAAAGCAACATGGTTTTATGTTCTATTATCCTTCCAGAACTGAAGAGCAGTGGGTGTGATTTACAACCACATGAAAGAGAACACCCCTAGACTCACAATCTCCGCACGTGCTCCTTAAGATATGTGCTTTAAATCCCTTAAGCTTCTCAGCATAGCACTGATTTGTATTAAATTCTACATGCTGGGTCTTTTACAATTGACTTGTTATTCTCAGAATCACTTTGCAAGGTGCAGTACGAAGTGGTCACAGTCAAGAAATGCATCTCAGCAAGATATCATGATATCATCAGAAACAAAATTAGGGGTGTGGCTCCAGGAATGGAAGCGACCAAACAGCATGCACAACTTCATAAGAAATTAAGGCAAACAAGGCCAAAAGGAGCCAATGCTGCAACTCATCCAAACTTACCATCTGATTTTGAAGAACAATGTCCATATAAGCATCCACAACCGTCACGTACTGATCAAGTCTATCATATTGAGCAACTGCCTGGAATTAATAGACAAGATATAAGCATAGCAATACAGTTAAGAGTAGCTTAAGAAAATGTGTGTGTGTGTGTGTGTGTGTGTGTGTGTACATATCAAATAACATTCTTCTGAAGAGCTAAGCTTAAGAAAATATGTGTGTGTGTGTGTGTGTGTACATATCAAAGAACATTCTTCTGAAGAGCTAAATGTTGATTAAACTTGCAATAATATCAGCAGCATCTGAAATTCTATCATAATTTACCATAAGCTCCGCAGCCATTCCGCATCAATAGAATAGCCAAACTTTAACTTTCAAATTAGATACAGGTGCTTATACTGCAATGGCTATCAAGCATTCTTGAAAATGCACGACTCAACAAGAAAATCACAACCAAAAGCAATACAAATGAACACCGAGCAAAAAAGAAAGTAGACAATCCTACCACATGCCCTTTATAATAAGTAAACAAGAATGACATTGAAAAATGTTGGATTAACAGAACAGAATACTGAAAGAGATTTTCTAGAATATTGGAAAGGTAGCTCACAAAGCTATTTAAAAGGGAGATGAGCCATTCAAATTCGTATATATTTCAGTTATTTATATGGAAACAAAATATTGGCATATGGGTGATTGAGTTACTAATTTGTATTGTTTAGTTCTTAGCGTCAAAATATCCAAGTGTTTAACTTTATCTAGCAAGTCTAGCACCTATCTCTGCCATTTTTATGGCTACTAAAGTTCATATTCACTGCACTCTAAACAAACTTCTACAACTGCACAGAAGAACAAGCCATGAATACCAACGAAACCAAGCCTCAAGGAAAAGCAAGATTCCCACCAGAACTTCCTGGAAATAAAATATAAGCCAGAAGTCCTTGAAGAAGCCTTCTTCAAAGCTAACGACTTCAAAAACAACTCTTCCACCTTACTTGGGGTTTTTCCCAATGCTCGAGACTCGCACCAAAAGACCTGTTCCACATATCCTACATATCCTGGCCACAATCCAATACATGAAAAGAAGGCCATGATGCTTCTCACCACTATTACAGTCCATCAAACAAATAGCAAGTTATGGTGCCTTAAGAGGTCCCCTTGCCTGAAACAAATTGCAACTATTGATTTTATTAAGAACTATTGTCCAAATAAAAGTATTAACCTTGAAGGGTTCCTTCACTTTCCAAAGACAATGGGCAAGATGGAAAGGTAAAGGAATAGGAGATTGGGCAAGATGAGAGAGATAGGATTTGCAGGAAAAATTCAACTTCTAAGTGGGGCACCTTCCCCTTCCTCTATGCTCAAATTCTATTGAATCACCCCCCTCATTGATATTGGTGGCCTACCCATAATTTGCAGGGGACAAAATCATCTCATAGACAAGTGTACCATACACATTAGGCATAAAAGTAAAATGATTGATGAATTTGAAAGATAATAAAACAGGAATATAAAGCTCTAAGGACCTGAATAACTTTATCCACTACTGAGTAGACAATGTCCAGTTTGGATCTACTTTCACTGAGCCTGAATCCAAGTAACCTGTAATTCAAGCACTGAGCCAACCAAAAAATAACACTAACTCAAACATGACATTTAAATTTTGAAATAGAAAAACTAAAACGCAAAATTGTGAAGTCCTTGCATGCACGACAAGTATGTAAATACCTATAGTGTGTGTGTGCGTGCACGCATGCAACACGGGCAATACCTGATCGAAATAATGATCTTGGCTGCACTCAATCAGATGAAGGATACCCACAAAATTGGACCTAATTACTTCAGTTGGAAGTTCTTTCAGTAGATGGTGAAGAACAAATGAGATACCAGGGGAACTCCCATATAAATCTTCTTGATTCCTTCCCAATCCTAACTCCAGAAGTACAGAATCTACTTGTCTCTTTCAATAGAAATAAGTGAGTCAATATAACAATACAACACAAGGCACAACTAATTCATCTTACAGCAGCAATTTGTGATGAGATACTTCAGTAGTGTACTACAGTGTTACTAAGGAGCACATAGCTGTGTCTCTATTGTAATGAGAGAGAAAAAAAGTCAGAATGAGTTTTGCAAAGCCCAAATGCTAAATTGTTGTACTGTTCTCTCCTTGTACTACTAGAGTTCAGAACAATTTAAATATCAAAGAAACGTTGTCAACTGACAGCATATGGTTTTGCTGCTGTACTCTGACAGCTTGTGTTGAGATTTCAACAATGAAAATTGGGAGTGCTGCTGCAACCATAATTACCAAAGAAACCAAATACTGACCTGAGACTGAGAAGTATTCTCAAATATGCATTTCATAATATATTCAATAGTTGGTTCCATCAGACTAACAAGCAACCTTTTCTTGTCAGCAAAATGTCCATCCTCCTTTGCTGATAAATGACGCATCAATAGAATTTTGGTGTCATTAACACAGGTGACCAGGTGCCCTGCTACAGTAAAATTAACATAATATGTCAAATATAAACGAGATAGTGTATCGCAACTTTTTAATCCTTTCAGCAGGTGCACTAGTGATGACTGGGCATGGTCAACTCAAAATGAAACACGACACAGAAATTTTCCAAAAGAGGCCCAATATCAGATCACTTTGTGGGAAAAGTGATCTTTCTATCCCTAAGCAGTGAGAGCATTTTAAATGCAAACTGCATGAGCTGGCATGTTCATCATTAATGGTGTCATACTTCTCTTTTTCTACATCAAATGACCGCCCCCAATCCCCCATCCATTCACCAATGCAAGAGAGAGAGAGAGATAACCAAGAAAAGAACTATCTCCAGTCGGTAAACAACATTTTTTGCTCTATTTGTTTGACCCCATTCGCACATTATCTTTGCCTGATCTTTTCTCCAGTGCTTCTTTCTCCCCTTACAGGCCAGGGGTAAGAGAAGAGGGGTTTATGCAATATAATAAAATGTATGTGTCATTTTAGATCAACTTACAAATGCCATTTATATGTTAGGATAGATTAGCAATGGAAAAGAGCTATGATGAGAAAAATGGAAACAGGATACAGAATCTAAAAGTCATAATAGGAAAGAAAGAACTCAACAGGTACAGTCTCACAGATGGTTTTTGGATGGTACTCCTAGATGTGAGCAGTTGAGAATATCACAAGGACAAGGGCTGAATCTGTATATTCTATGTTGTGAGCATGATGATATAAATAGACATTTACCTAATTTTTAGAAAACCTGATTTTTAATGAAATTCCAATCATTCCTCTCAAGTTTTATCTCCCTCTATTTTCACATCTAAACCCTGGCATAAAACATAAAGATGAACATAATCTAATATGGCCTGCTGCATAATAAGAGTCTATATTTCTAGCAGGACCAAATCAAACTCATATTTGATCTGGATCTTCAACACAAATCAAACCGGCCTAATTAGATTTGAATAAAACTTGACCACATGAATCCAGAAAAGGGTGTGCCAAACCCACTACATAAGACCACACATTTGGTAACTTGAAATCTAATAATATTTCATACTCTGAAAATGGCATATGAATGGCAATAAGCCACTTCTGAAATTAAGCAGAAACATATACCTATATCAGACAAAGGCAACTTCCTTGCACAGTGGGCCATGTACAAACGGCAGTAGGCAGATGCTAAGGGATCAACTACCCCTCTTGCCATCATAACGAGGCGCTGGAGACTATCTAGAGGTTGGTCAATCAGAAAACGCCAGCAAGGAAATATAGCCAACTCCAAATAACTGAAGCACAATACCCAGAAACAACATGTGAGAGAGAAAAGAGAACGAAGCTCACAAGACTATATATTAAAAGGAAAACAAAAAAGCATAAACATGAAAGAAATTTATCAAACCACTAGACAGAAAAAACTATTATTAAGAGAATGGGATGTAAATAGAAGACAATATGGATAGCGTATAAAATCTTAGATTCCCATGAGTAGCCCTAGTCTCACTGAGAATACATTAACAAAAGAAAATAAATATAAGAATAAAATTACATGAACCATTGGTAACATTTTAATATTCTAAGTTATTGACCACCAAGGCTTGAGCATAACTCAATTTTATCGAGACAACCAAAACATAGAAGAAAAAAATAATAGCTAATTGGAACATCAGAAAAAAGAAATTACTAAGATTAAAGGAAATGAGGAAGATCAGCATCCAGTAGCTCCCCTAAGCATGATGCGAACCTATACTGAGCTTGGGTAGAGAAAACAATAACTATCCCACCTTCAAGCGCCAGTCAATTTTACCGCCCATAGCAAAGTAAAAATGGTTAACCTTGTTAACAATGATGATCAAAATGTGACTGTGATTATTGAGGTCTATAGAGGAGTATACAATAAGTCCTTTGATACAATGAGCAGTGAGGTAGTATTATGTCCTAAGAATGCCTTGCGTAAGTAAAAGTGTAGATGGATTTTCCTTCACCTAGGAATTTGCATCACATTTCAAGTAGGGGATTGTTTCAAATAGTTGAGGTAATCCCCTACTTGAGAATTGATGCAAATCCCTACAAGGAGGAAAATGTATTTATACTTTTCCTTATGCAAGGCATTATTAGAAAGCAACACTACCTCACCACTCACCTTATCAAAGGCATTATTGAACCGCTCTACAAGGTCCATCTTAAATATTTTTACATGCCAAAATCAACTGCATGTTGCTTCGAGCACAGCTAGCACAACTCAGTTCAGCACACTGGTCTTGATTTATGGGAGCCATTTTAGGAATGATTTTCAGTTTCTTAAACATATCTTGCTATATATACTCAGTTAAGACTGTTAGACATATTGTTAAGGTATTTGCTTGTTGCCTTTGAACCACCAAAAGGAAATTGGTGCCAGATAGGCACAAAGAAATGTTTAGCCAACAGAGAATAGCAAAAAAAATCACAAATTTGGTTTTTTAACATATAAATCTACCACACACACCAAAAAAAAAAAAGACAATCTCTACAGATGCATATTTTGTCTTAAGGCAAACGCTTGTGTGACATTGTTTGACATAAGGTGATCATTTCAAACTAAAACATTATGAAGCATTCCCAAGTTACTCCTGCTTTAAGTTAAACTCCTAGTAAATGCAGCACCTGAATCATAATTGAACTAAACCGACATATCATCGTAGGAGCAGTTTCCTTTTCAAGATGCCACTCTTTGCAGTTAAACAAAACATATGAGACTAACAAACAGAGTACAAACAAAACTACAAACTAAAAATCAATGCAGAGAGTTTATGAATCAAAGAACAAATAAGAGAGGAAAAAATGCTTCACACACTTGGCATAATTTCAACCAAATAAGGGTAAAGAATACAGAGAATATAAGAAGATAAGGACTTCACATGCGTGGAAGTAGCTCTCGAATTGAACCAACTTTGCAAAACCAGTTATTGCAAGTTTCTTTCGCATCAGAGCAAATATCACTTGCTTTAAAATTCTCTGCCAAATAAACAGAACAGTAGTTTCAGGAAAAATTATATAGCTGCTTCAAAAGGAATGAAAGAAAAGAAAATAACCAAGAATTTTAGCATGCCCAGAGTTGAGAATAGTACAATCTTTGGCTTACAGCAACAAACATGCAAGTTCAAGTTTCAAGAGTCCCTTCATGCAAAAAAATATGAAGGGTAGGACTGTCTTCAAATTATTCCACCCAAGAGCCAAGACTGCAATTCAGTGGGATGATGACTGGGTCATGGCATTTCTTTTCAGATAATTTAGTCTGAGAACAAGGGTAAAAATTTTCTAAGGCTTTGTAACCTACAGTATCCAATGACACAACTCTGTTGGCTCTTCAATGACTTCATCATGAAATCAACAGGAATTGTATTTAGCACATTGACATCATAAGCATACCAGAAAGATAGATGTGCACACTTATCGAGATAGTCGGACAAGCATGCTTATATGTAATTATGTCAAACAGTAAATGGTAGAACTCAATAACTCAAGGTACAAAAAAAAACATGGGTACTCAACTACTTGTTTATGCAACATCAAACTTGATATATCTAATACTTAACAGGAATTAAATCCAGCTGCATGATTGTGGTTATCAAGTGAAAATGCAAGTGACATAGACAAACAAATGGAAAAAGATTTAGACCTGGTAAAGAGCACAGAAAGGTTCCATCTTCTGAAAATTCAGCTTTCTGCTGGATGCGTTTCCATACCATATCTCCAAGCATGTCCAATACATCTGTAGCAAGTACAAATAATGTAGGATAAAACTGTAGAACCGATGTATCCATCAAAAGCTTAGCAACCTACACAACAGGCAAATGAAATCAAGTTAAGAAGAAGTTCAACCGAGATTCAAAATACACTCATGGACCTACACTTCTCAAATCATGAGGATACAGATTTTTTTTACAACATGAAGTAACAGTTGTACAACTCACAATTTTCCTAGCATGTGAATTGCTAGATTGGTCTTAAAGTTTGTATACCAAAATCAAGCCACTTTCTTCAAGAGCAATGTGACCACATTATTTCACAGACTGACAATATACATTGATCATTGGCCAGCTCAACTAATTCTCATAACCAATTAGTTAAAGAAGAAACCTACAAAGCCAGCCACATCCATTAAAGAAATCCCCATTGAAAAAAATAACCTTTATAGTTAACTTCAAAGCTGTTACACGATCTTCAGCATGCCAAGCACGGTTGATTTCATCTTTGAGCTCGTGTAAACGTGAGACATACTCCTGTCCAGTAATGACCTTCACATCTTCTTGGGAAATCCTTTGTGGATCATCCACTTCCTCTAAATGACTACTTTCCGAAGATTTCCGGAATGATGTGCTACTTTTAATGATCACATCAGGCATCTGTAGAAAATATATCATAGTATCATTAACTTCAGGGAACAAAATCAAATAATTGAAAAGAATAGATAAACTTACAGAAGCAATTGATATCATTTTGGAGACTGGAAATTTTTGCATTAAGAATCTCTTGAAAGAAGTCCACTCCTTGGATGAAACTTGACTGTTACTATTAGTAGTAGTATTAGCAGCTTTTTCTTCAGCACTAGTTGAATCCTCAGCGTTTAGTCCTCTTAGCGGGTCAAAGAAATCGTTATTTCCATTCTTTTCAACGACCACCTTCATATAAAAAATGAAAAGAAAAAATTATTGTGAAAAAACAAATAGAAGAAGAAGAAGAAGAAGAAGAAGAATGGAAGAAAGATGTGCGAGAATTTCGAATGTTGGACCTGGTTGTGGAAAGACGGCGATGGAGGTAAAAGAGGATGGTGATCGGTGCGTGAGCGACGAAGCACGTGGCCTTGCTCTTCGGCACTGTAATCTCGACGCCGGAACTCCATTCGAAAGACAGATTTACGACTTCTAATTTTTTGATCTTTCAATTCCATCATGAAGAAGTATAGGAATTAAATTCAGATTTGAAAACGGCAGTAAATTATAAATTAGTTGAAAAAAACTAATCGATTATTATTATTGATAAACAATAGATAGATGGTGACCCGTCGCTGCGTATCAAAATTTTTGAACAAATTTGGCAGTTA
>Ga0325414_1000524_pt1 | contig 31768 bp, 18 predicted proteins | sample PopdelMetagenome_8_FD_206183 | JGI IMG/M metagenome (GOLD analysis project Ga0325414, IMG submission 206183) | Populus deltoides microbial communities from Bellville, Georgia, United States - Leaf-PdKOR-R3 | ecosystem: Host-associated > Plants > Phyllosphere > Phylloplane/Leaf | place: USA... | reverse complement strand
AAGATTTTAATGAAAGACTGTTACTCTAAGTTGATATAGTTGGGGGGGGGGGGGTTTGAAGGCACAAATTTACAGATTAGAACACAAACATTATGCAAGTCTGTTATCACTTCTGCAACTTGGTCCCTTGCCTGAAACCCACAATGTCTCCTTGAGGCAATTCGGAACTGCCTTCATGATTGTTATTTAGTTTATTATATTGGATTGAGATTTTTTTGAACAACCATAAGGTTCTATTGATTACAATGGGGTGTTCAAATGACCCTTAAAGTTGTCCTTTTGGTAAAACTTTTAAATATGCTGATCCATTTTTTCTTCTCTCTTCGATGACAATTCTTAATTGATAACTTTGTTATATATGGATTGTTTTTGTTTCCAAACTGCTTGCTAAATCAGTATTTCATCCCCAGTGATCTTTTTTCTGTTACTTTAGTATATCTAGTCACTCTAGACTTTTTTCCAAGTCTTGAAGCAGGCAATAACATAGAAATATTGACCATGCTAATAAATATTTCCTGCCTTGTGAGCATGTTCAAGATTTTATGGTGAAAAACTTTTATTGTATAGGTTGTTGCTCAGGCATAACTGTTATTTTGAGACCTGAATTTATTGTAGCCAATTCTGATTTTATTTGTTAATTTTTTACAGTTACATATGTTGTAAGAATTTTGCATTTAATTTATTTGGGAAATCGTTACCTTAGGTAGCCTAAACCGAGGGGAAACGGTTACAAATATGATAGGAAATGTCTTTGAGATGTGGGTGATATCCACTCTGTTCAATTGTATTGATTTCGTAGTCAGATTTTCAGCTTTTGTAGAGATTGCTTTATTGTCTGTGGTTGTTGTGTGTGTACTATTCGAGTCAAATCTATACACTTATTATTTCTAAATTTCTTAGTCTAACTATAGTCAACTAATTTTTAGGTTCCTTTACTTGGTGGAGCATTTTGTGCATGCACATGGCATTTCTTCTACAATTCTGAGTCCCTTGAGGTAAGAATGTTTGCATTGCTTCATGGCTAAAGGCATTTGTCCGTTTGCACAGGTGCAGATTAGAGATAAATAGATAAATTGAAATACAGGAAACTGCCTTAAATGAACTAATCAAATGGGAGTTTAGATTCTGATGCATGGCATGATAATATCGAATACAATGCTTAGCTAGAAATGGATGTTACTGCTCTACTTTATACATTTGCATAGCATCGTTGATTTTTTTTCCTTCCTTCTATTCTGAGTCTCTTGAGGTAACAATAGTTGCATATTGTTGTTTCATACAGGCATAGATTGGACATTGATAAATTAATCAAGATACTGGAAAGATCTTAAATGAACTGATCAAATGGGGCTTTAGATTAACCTACGGGAAGCATAGATGGAAATGAATATGACATTTAGCTTGAATAGATATCTCTAGTCCTTTATACACGTCCATTACAAAATACAGTATCTATTTCACTCCTTTTTTCTTGAGAGAGAGAATAGTCTCTATTTCACTTTCACCTTTCACTGCTCATCATTAATCGAAAATCAAATGCCATACAGCTCCTAATGTCACATGTATCCATCAACATACCATTGTACTCTTATCTGTGAAAGAACTACTGGGATATTTCACTCTGAACAGCCCAAATTGTCTGTGTGGTATCAAATAGGGGTTGTGCTAACCGAGGGAAAGATTAAGCTGCAGTTTGAAGAGATTTAAATACATAAGAATCTGGGAAAAAAAAACCCCAAAGAAATCTAGCTGAATTTTATAAATCAAGCCAGAAGGCAGTTATTGTCAAAGTTATAATACTTGTAGAACTGGATCCTGGTTTGAACATCAAAATTAATTTGGTTTCTGATAATTCTTTTTGCCCAAAATCCTGGATCTAGCCAGTGTTTCAGCTGTGGGGACTGCTGTTTTTTGTGATTGACCAATCTGACCTCTTGATTTTGCTCGTTGAATATTCTTGTTGACCAACTTAAACCAAACTTACTTTAAATTGGCTCAAGTTCAATCAATGCTGGGTGTATCAGAGATTGCCACCCCTTTCTGTCACCACAGTGTGCTGCATGGTATTGAACTTGATTTTTACTGTTTTCAGAGCATCTCTCCGGTCCATTCCATCATATTTTTATGATCATTTAAGTATTTCCCTTAATATAGAGCATGATTATTTACATGCATCCACCTTATTGTAATACAACTAGCGGTTCTTTTTTCTTTCTCTCGGATAGATATAGAATATGGAAAATAACTATAGTCTGTTTCTGAGGTGTAGGTATTAGTAGCTCTTCAAGCTGCACTGACAGTAATAGGTAATGCCACAATGTGCATTGCTGCTTTCCGTATACACATGTCATCAGAGGAACGCCCCAAAAATCTCTGACGGTTTCAGAGCCTGTATGCAATTATATCTTCTGGAAACTAAAATCTCTGTTTTTCAGTTGTTTGGTCTAATTTTAGCGAGAAGGAATTGTCAAGACAGTTAACAATACCCTTGTTACCCCTTCAGAGTTGTTATTACCAGCAGCTATTATATGTAAGTTTTTCTTCTCTTTTCCTTTTCCCCTCAAAAAGCACACTCCAATATATTTTTAACCCTTATTTTCTCTCCTTTCACCGACAATGTACCTTAAGTTTATTGGCACATAAAGCATCCCCAGGTAAGTAATAATTCCCACTTCTTTTAACTTCAAAATAAACGCACTCTTAAATGATAAACGCACTATGTTTAATATTCGTTCGCTTGCTTTCAAAACACTGAAGCAAAAATTCTCACAGAAGCAAAGAACAGCCTAAGCAAAAAGTAAGCATTGAATGCAGAGTGCTGGAGCCTGGAAACCTTAAGAGCTCCTTGCACTCATAGTTGCATGCAAGATGTGGGTGAAGACTTGGAATGCTCTTTTCTTACTATGCTTTCTTGGTTAAGGTGAAAAAAAGATTATAATAACAGATTAACAATGGAAAAGGTTAGTATTATTTATGTGTAGACTCCAGGGACTGGATCAGATGTTTAATTATAGTAATACTACAGCTAGGGCTAGATGAGTTAAGGTGGGAAAGATTGTTTGCACGACAAAATAGGGTCTTAAAGCCTTCTTTATGCGTTCGAAGAACACTTGTCTTGTCACTCTTTCACTGTATCATTGCAGCTATTCAAGATGATAAGCTTAAGTATCTGATTAGTTGCTGGGTTTAAAAAGTCTTTCCCAGTTTCATTTTCAGGCTTAAAAAATAAGCAAATACTAGAATCATTGAAATTTAGGTGATGCATCAACTTCCAAAGTAAAAGGAAAAAAAAAAAAAAAACAGAGAGAATCATTGATATTTTATTTTATAAGTTGGCAAACATACGAAGCTTCCATCACTTATATAACATATACTACCAGGCAAAATTCAGTACATCTTGTGACTAACATGCTTGATTCAGCAAAGAAAAGATAAAAACAAAAGGAAGATTACCGAGAGATAGAGATATAAACAGAGTTGTTAGTCTGTACTATGTTACATTTTGCTAGTGTTGTGTAAAAGAAGTAGGGTGGTGGATAAGCGATCCAAATGAGGGAATTTCTTTTGAAATTCAGAAATTAAGGCCAAGTTTTCTTGGCGGAGAAGATTAGCTTTCTTCCTCAGCTTCTCGTTCTCTTCAACGATTCTTTGGTTCTCTAAACACAACTTCAAGTTCTTTAGCTCCATGTCCTTCCCCTCCATTTCTTCATATCCTGACCTCCTGCTTTACACAAGGAGAGAGAACAAGGAAAATTCCTCACGTCAAACACGTATTTTTTGTAAGAACTATACAGCAAATGAAACATCAAAACACTTGGGACAGTAAAGGTTGCGTTACAAGCAGATGCTAAATTTTTGCATGGTAAGACATACCTGCAGGTGAGCCCAATAACTTGAACCTTACATTTCTTTGATCTTTGCCTTCTTTTTGAAGGGTGGAAAGGAGAAGGGAACCTCTCTACTCCGTTAGTGCACATTATATTTGTTGCTATTGGAAAGATGAAAGAAAGCGAATTGAGAAAAGAGGGTGGGATGTAAGTTCCTATATATACAGGTGGTTTTGTGTCATGACAGGGTGCATGATTATCTAGGGCATATAGTGGGTATGCATTTGATAGAGAGATAGATTTATCTTCTATAGCAATGATGTCATATTGGATTCATGATTGCAATGGGAAGCTACCCCTTGTATCGATGATGGATGAGGAAAGTAACAAAGAAAAGCCTAAGATCACGGAAGCTTCTCTTTGATCATCTCCTGCACACTTGGCCTTAAGGAGTAACAAAATTTAAAATTAATAGAACCAATGGAGCATGAGTACTATTCATGTTAAAGCTATTGATTTGAAAAGATCTGCTTCGTTAGGAAAAGCCAACTATAGTTTATGTTTGAAATTTGTAATGGTCCTTCTGAGATGGCACTTCGTAGTTGCATGTCAGCAAGCATCCATGGATGATTAGGCTGATTACAAGTGGCTTCTTGGCATCACCTTGTCTTATGGCCCATTCCAAGCCTAATGCAATGTAGAGTTGTAAGAGCTCACCTCTCTCTCTCTCTCGACTTTTGGGATTATGGACCATTACAGGGGGGAGTTGGCATCTTCATTTCCACCCTTTCCTTGCTCCACTTTTATATGTTTCATTATACTTGGTTTGAACACAAATTTAAGAGTCAGACTTGACATTGAGGGCCTGAAAACCCCACCATTTCCTTGGTACTAGTATTCTCTGCGTTTGGGACAAATGATGCATGGCCGAAAAAAAGAAATAAAAATAATGGGGAATAAGTTCATGATAACTCACTTTGCATACGTACACTAGATCGCCAGATCATTTATTTGTTGTGGATCAGTTTAATTTTTTTAAAAAATTAAATTGTGTAGAGATTAAATCGGTATGACTCGCTTGATTTAACAAGTTTAAAGCAACTTGAATGATCGGAAAACACATAATTTGACTAAATTTTTTTAAGATAATATATATTTTTTTAATATTGAGACGATAATATATTAAGTCTAACTCAGGTCAATCCAAGTTAACATGTAAAATCTGCAACCTGAGCCATGAAATAATGATAACTTTATAAAAAGTAAATCGAAAAACATTTCAAAATCTAATTCTCAATTAACTCAATATTGAATGATAAAATTTAAAAATAAATCAATTTAAAAAGGATAAAAAAATAAGTCGGTTTAACTTGCCAAACTTGGATCACGAGACTGGGATAATCCAATTGAAAAAAATCAAAACAAATTTTGAAGTTCAATTCCCAATTAATTCAATATTAAATGATAAAATTGAAAAAAATTAAAAAAAAAAGAATCTGAATCAGCCCAAGTTAACCTGTCAAACTTGTGACTTGGACCATGAGATTAGAATAGCCTCATAAAAAGTAAACTGAAACAAACTATTAAACTTATCCTGATCAACTGAATATTAAATAATAAAACTAAAAAAAAAAAACCTCAAATACAAAAGGAACCCAAAAAAACCTTAAATTATATTTACACATGTATTGAACATTAAGCTCTTCTATAATAGGATCTCAAGTAGATCATGATCGTACCCATAATTATTATGTACTTGCAGATGATGAACCAATGGAATGAATTTGTTGCTGTCTTTATTTAAAAAAAGAAAAAGAAAAAAAATGCAGGGAGGGAGTCTCAAGTGATACTAGAGGTTAGGCCACTGTTTTTGTTGCACAGCCCTTTCTGCTAGTAGATATTTCACATACATGTATTCCAACTACCTTCATTTCTTTCTTTGACCTTCTCCACTATTTAATAATGGTTGCAATGATATTAAATTGTTAATGCAGGTAGATAATTAGCCTGACATGTGCAACTGCACCAACTATAGAAGAAGAAGAAGACCTACTAATCAATGGATCTTGCATGCACACACACAGATATATATATATATATATATATATATATATATAATGGTGAAAAATCCCTTGATAATAATTGCTTGGTTAATTTGGTTTAACACTCATAATTCTCATGTTATGATTGTTTCAGTTAGAGAAATAAATTAATTATAGCAGATTCTTCATTTATCAAGTGATTTTAAGGAGTGCTACCCTTCTGAGATCAGCCACAGAACGTTCTCGGTAAGGTAACAAAGTTATATCTTGATTAAAATGAAAGCCAATCTTTGAGGAGCTCAAGTCGAAGGAGCAATTGGACATGCCAGAGAAATTATGCATATGTAATTAATTCATACCTATGCCTTTGGTCCGAAAATATATATGAATGTTGACTGTACACGCCTGTAATGCTTGATAGTGTAGGCAAATTCTAACCCTAATCATGCCATTTTTGAATGGAGAGAAGGGAGAAGCCATTAATCGAAGAGAGCATGACTAGAACCACACTCACAGGACTCTTCACTTATTTCTTCTTTTACTACCTCTACTACTCAGAACACACACACACACGAGAGTAGAGCAATAGTCAACGATGAAATGAATGGAATTCCTCTTCTTCTCCTGCCTCTTCAAGTGCCGTAAAAACTTGTAAACATGCACACCATCCTTGACGTTAGGTCTCGCATGCATCAATTATGATGGCTCCACAACTTCCCATTTAAATGTCTAATCCATCTACTGTATCTCCTCCTATATGTGCACTGCAATTGATTGCTATATTGGTGTGTGCATTTGTCATCAACCTCATCGCCACCCATATGTATATCGTGCACAGGGTATCATGGCAATTTGATAATTGAAATCATGAGTGTTCTTCTTTTCAACTTGTACATTATGATAGGTATACTTATGGATATACGTAATGTCTGTTACCCCTTGTAAATCTATGAATGGTAGCTAGGAAACCACCATAAAATCATGATTCCAAGGGGATAACGTTCAATATAGTGTAAGATGCAGTGTTCGGAAGCCAGGGAAGTAATTAGAAGTGTTTTCTTTTCTTTTCCTTTTATGATGAAAATTAGAATAGGTTAGGAGATTAGAACAAGCATATGGCTGCCAAAAATGAAAAGACCGTGGCAGCTTCATTACTCTACGAAAACTGGGAGTTGGGGTCATGATCATAATGGCCTTGCTTATTTGACCTTCATTGGCCTCCTGCTCAAGAGTCATTAGCTATAGAGTTGGCAGAAATTGATAGATATTCGATGGTGGCGGTGGAAAGTTAAGTAGCTAGGCATAAATATTGTGGCTCGAAACACAAGTAACATTTGCAATTATATTTGCGCATTTTCATATTCGATATGAGAGGTATTGAATTTGGAGAAATAAAATATATGGCTCCATGCTATTTGCAGCAGAAGATCTTTATAGTTCAGAAACTTAAAGCATTCTGGCACACTCAACTTGAGATCCAAGGAGAGGGATGGATATTTTTTTCCTTGAGCAATATTCCTGAGCAGTTTTCAACTCGGCGCCACTCTCTAGTCTCTCGCTATCTGCTCATCTCTCTTCTTTGAAACTCTATAGGCCCAGCTTAAATTAGCTGTCCCTGCTTGAATTCATCCAGCCCATTAGACCGAAGGTTGGATGCGTGGAGCAAGTTTAGATAAGGTGGGTCGGTAATGGTAGCCCTGTTTCATCTTCTTCTTCTTTTTTCTTTGACTAGGCGAGCCATATTGTTGTTGTTTTTTTTAATTAATAATTAGAGGTATCATTGGATCAATTTATCCATCAATTAAAATTAAAATTAGATCTTTTTAATAATAATAATATTGACTCAAACTCATTACATTATTAGCCTTCAATAAGTGTGATTCCACGTTATAGGTTTTGTCTTGTAAAGATATCTTTTGATGAGAGAGACGATACCTAAAATTTATAAATAGCTTAGTCGCTCAACTCCTAACCCAAATATTGGTATTACCATAGTTTCCTTGGTCAAGGAGATTTGGAATCGAGAGCACATAACCAATGTCCCCATATAAGATGTTAATGATGATATTTGTCCCAAATCTATTATATAGTTGATCCCTAAAAAATTATTGTTTTTAAATTCAAACTTAACCTATCATGACGAGTTTTTTTCCCTTAAAAGGCACCTCTTAATAAAAAAGGTTTTTCCTAAAGCTTATAATATGCCTAGGTCAATGACTCTAGCCAATATAAAATATCGATATCATCATAGCCCTCTAGTAAAGAGGCCTGAGAGCTAAGAATACATATTTCTAGTTTTTATATACAGTGTCAATGATGAGGTTATCCAAACTCATTATATGACTAGTTTCTTAAAAGATATTGTGTAATAGCCCGACAGAACTTTTTATATATTGTTCGTTTTGGACCTTATCTTCTTTACGATTTTGTTTTTAGTGATGCGAGCCCACTTTTGAGCCTGACGTTCCAAAACGCGTACAACAGGTCAATAACCAGCACTACTCATACAGCCCTAGCTTTCATGTTTAAGCTTATAACTTTACAATGGATTTTGTCATGAAAAGGTACATCTTAAGAGGTGGTACTTGAAACCTATAAGTTGCCTTGACCATTGATTTTAAATTTGATTTGGAATATTAATATCATCACAGCTTTCCTAGTTAAGGGATTTGGAAACCTAGAGGACATAGCCCATGTTCTAATAAGCAACCATAATGATAATATTAGCTCAAATCCAATACATGGCTTGCCTCTCAAGAAATATTGTTTTATGTTTGGGCTTATAGTCTGTATTGAATTTTATTATGAAAAGACATCTCTTAAGAAAAAAAAAGACCTAAAATTTATAAATTATCTAAACTCTTGACTCTTAATTGATATAGAATATTAATATTATTTGTTGTCAAAGATAAATAATTTTTTTGTCACAATACCCTTTTTTTTTTTAAAACAAATAATAATCTATATTAAAAAAAATATAAATATGCACAAATATATAATAATTTACCAATTTTGATATTTATTTTTTTCCTTCTTTTTCATTTTTCTATTCAAGCATGGATCCAAAAAGAATATGATCATTAGATCCACTTGATCTCAAAAAGAAAAAACAACTTCATTTTTAAAAATCAAATTCCTTATTATAAAAATATAATTCAAATTCCCTGTAAACTCTCATCCTTGATGATATTTCCTCATGCCTTTTCACAAAAAAATAATTCATTTAATATTATCCAGGATGCCAATTAACAAAACACTAAAGAAGTTGGGTTTTTTCTTGATCATTATATTGCATGCCTAATGGCACTAGCACCATGAATTCACACAGTGCCATACCTTTCCCCCCCTAAACTTGATCTTGGGTTTTTGAGGTATCAAAAAAACCTTTTGATATTTAATGAACACTTGATTGTGCAAAAATATGTTTGGAATTTTTATTTTTCAAAACACTAAAAATAATAGGACTAGAATTGAAAATTAAAAAAAAATGATAGCTTTTTTGCAATTTTTTCGCTTAAAGAGAAAAGATGAAGAAATCAGGTGTGGAAATCAACGTGAAAAGAGAGAAAAATAATAAAATAATAAAAAATAGATCACTAGAGCTACAATATGAACACATGCCATTATATAATGAAGGCCTCACCTAGATAACTTCAATGGTATCAAGGACAACTGTCATAGAGTTTTGAGGGAGCCACTTACGCCTCCTCAATATGACAGCCTTCCTTACACATCGGCGTATTTGCTAGACATGTTTTTTTTTCTCTTCATTCAATTTAGCCTCTAATCTTCGAATAGCTCTTCAATTTAGTCTTGAATTTTATCCCACCCTAATCTAATAAATGCCAAACCAAGTTTTTTTACATCGAGTTCCAACCATGTTTTTTCACTCATTTTTTATTTAATTTTGTTTGTTTTTGGACCGATTTAGGTTTATTTCGGGCTAATAAATTATTTTTCTAAAATTCTAATGATGTTTTTAAGATGTTTCAATGTTAAATTAGGTTGAAGAACATTTTTTTTGAGTTAAAATCTCACATTTCGATTTCTCAACCACTTATGTAGTGGTTAGAATATGAAAACATAAATGACATGTCATTTGTATTTTATTTAAAAAAAATTTATTTTAGATATACATCTACTATAAACACAATCTATAAATATCAAACTATAGAATAAAGTTTCAATTTGATTCTTAAAATATAATCACTTGTTCGAAATCTGAAGTTGGTGGTGTTATTTAGCATAATGACATATATAATTCTTATTTTTTCAAAGAAAATCATCGTTGGGCTTCTAACCCTTTAGTGTTTGCAGATACACATATATTTGTGAGGGAATAAGAAAAAAAAAATTTTAATAAGTTAAATTTATAAATTATAATTATCAAATTTAATTTAAGTCAATTCAGTATAAAACTCATATCTTGAGTCGAGTCAGGTAGATTAACCTGATTTAACTATTTTTTTAATTTAAAAAAAAATACAAGATTAACATTTAATTGTATCTTGCCATATTTTGATGAAGAAACTGTTAGAGAATAATATAAATCATATCCTGAGACCTCACCTAATAGCTTAAACTTTTAGGTTTAGATGGTTCTTTGACATGGTATCAGAGCCTTAATGACCAAGCGGTCACGAGTTCGAATCTCACCATCCCTATTTATTTGATAAAAAAAATTAAGCACAAGGTAAAGTGAGCATGTGCAAGTTTCAAGCCCAAAGGGCTTTCACTTGAGGAGGTGTGTTAGAGAATAATATAAATCATATCCTGGGACCTCACCTAACAGCTTAAACTTTTAGGTTGAGATGGTTCTTTGACAGAAACGTGAACAGATTAAGATGATTCCATCAATTCATGATTTTGCCAACACAAATCACAATTCTGAGATTATTTTTTCCAATCTAAAAGCGTAGATCCTTTTATCGATATTTTTGAGTGATTGTGAAAGAAAAAAAAAGAAGAAGAGAGGATCTTGTGTGCTTCAAATTGGATTTGCATGTCTTTTTTTATTACATATTTTAACTCAATTTTACTCGGTTTGTTGTAGCAAATTAGACTCTGGTTGATCTATTTTTGTATGGTTTTAAAAAATTGAATTCCACTTAAATTCAAATCTATATAGCATTCTAAAATACTTGGAGATGTTTTTTTTAAAATGAGTTTTGTAATCCATTACTATAGAAAAACAAAAACTCTATACAAGTTTTTTTATATATATTTATAACCCGGGGTGTCCAGGTCAGCTTATGCGTACCACGACTAATCTCCGGATCCACTGAACACCCTGCAAGCCCAGTGGACAGGTAAGACACCACGGGAGTGACAGACATGCACATAGAGAATCGAACCCGGGTGTAGAGAAAAAGAACAAATCGCTTTCCCCGCTAGACCATGACCTCAAATGCCTCTATACAAGTTTTTGATTAACTATAATATCTTTAGATATTCTTAAGAGATTATAATACCCTTAAATTACTTCAATGATATTTGTACACTTACTTAATAAATAATATACGTGGGTTTACTATATTTTTTTATATCCTTTTTAATATGTATATATTCCCTATTTAACCTTTTTGTTTATTTTCTTAATACGTGTTTTTTATACAACTTCCTATATTTTTTTTCTTATTATACCATGTTTTTTATATTTTTTTCCCCTTTTCTTCTCCTATTCAATATTCAATTTTGTGTTTTTTTATATAACACATTCAATACACCTCTCTTATAAAACTAAAAATAAACAATAAAAATAAAAACTTGAATAATTGCTACTATAAACAATAAAAATAAAATTATATTGCTAGACAATCCCTCTATAATCTTAAATTGGATTTTTTATTTTAAAAATATTTTAAACTATGGATTTTATTTTATTTTTCTATCTTAAGTATAAATCATGATTATAGAGCCTTTAGTAATGTTTAACACGAACTTTAATAATTCACGCGCAATAAGAACTAGTTCAAGAAAATATATATTGATAATGGATATTAGTTATGTCATAATCAAGTTTTGACCTTCATTTTTGTATATTTATAGAAATTAAAAAATCTAAAAAAAGTGTCCTTTTAGTAAATTTAGTTAATTTTAATTTATATAATTTTTAAAACTATATAAATTAAATACTTTATTCATATCGGCTAGTCTTCGTTAAAATAAATTAATTATTTATTTACTTAATCTAGATCAACCCATTTAACTCATATTTTCAGTCCAATTGATTCAATTAAGCCCAATTTAGTTCAACGATTTTGTCAATGCGGACCCTTCTATCCGATTCTGGAACAGAGGGAATAGAACCATCGTCAGCCGAGTTCAAACAAAGAAAAAAACAAATCGCCCAGCAAAGCAACGGCGTTACGGGCCCATTCATACGTGACATCAACGTCACAAGTGACGCCATAAAGAGCATAAATCCCCGCACAGATGCTCTCTCTTTTGAATTTGAACCCCACATCCAGTCCCCAATTCCTTTCTTTACGAAAAAGAGTGCATCAAGTCCTTATTCTTTAAGTTTTGTGTCAATGCGGCCCTTCTAACCGATTCTCTTAAATCTTGACCCTAATCTTAAAATATCACCATTAATTTTGATAGTTTGGCAAACTAGATAATGGGTAGATTTTGAGGGTTGATATAGGTGGTAAGTGAGTGTACTTATCGCTCTGTTAACTATAGTTCAACTCCCAAGTCATGCCTTAGCCATATATTTCTTATGCATCCTTTAATGCCTTGTTGTGGATTTATTTTTCATTGAACCCAAAACCCAATCTTATTCTTAATTAATATTTATCAGCCTAAGGGCTTTGGTTTTTAAATATATACATACCCAATCGATCTCTCAATTGTACATAGAAACTTATAGTGCTATTTGTATCTCAAAGTGCATAGACAACAAAATAATTAAAGTGGTGTCAAATTTATCCTTGATAAAAGAATTGTTTTTTTTAATTAATGTGGGTGTTCGGGCTAGCTTGCCCACATCTCGACTAATCCATGTGCCTTGAAATTAACGACCATGTAAGCCTTAAGTGGTCATCATATTGGCAATTACAGTGCTCGAATCTGAGACCATAAAGAGAACAAACCCCTTAGTCCCAAATTCTTACCACTGAACTACCTACTAAATGGTTAAAAAAATATATTTTTACACTTAACTTATTGTTACATGTAATTGAATATATTAAGATAATCATGCGGGTTCATCGATGTTATGAAATCCTATAATATTCAAATAAATAAAACAATTCATTGCTAATACTTTAATATGATGTTGTACCACCCATAAATATAATAAGAATTTATTATAAAAATTACTAGTCAAGTACAAATATCTTTTAACTTTATAAATAATCAAAATACATGAGAAGAGTTTGTTACTTACACTGCATAAAATATATAATTTTGTAAGATCACATTGTTGGATGGTGCAGGATAAACAATATATGTTAAACGATTAATATACACCACCAAGGCACCAACAACAAGAATAATAATAATAAATTTTTAATAATAATAATAATAATAATCTTTGGTAAAACCATGCATGCATGTGGGGTATACAAGAAGTACCAAATAGCTTTTAATAAATTTTTAAAATTATATAAATTAGATACTTTATCCATATCTTCAATTAAAGTGAGATTAGAGAAACAATTACTATGATTGTCAAATATTTATTTTTAAAAAGTTTATCTTATTTTGATAAAAATAACATTTATTAGTATTGTGAAAGTAATTTATGAATTTTATACATAAAGATTCATATGGGAAGAGAAAAATGTATATGGTTTATCATAAAAGAAGAAAAATAGGATGACGAGTCCTTTTTTTAATGGAGATAAGTCATGTTTTTTTAATAAAGAAAACATAGAAAATTAAGCCATTTACCTAAATCTGAATGGGAAACGAAATATTGATGACAATTATTATTATTATTATTAATTAGTGTTTGGAAATTTAATTGTTGCATAGTTTTATAGTGTAGGGTGAAATATGATAAAAATAGTATAAGAGAGACTAAAAATTGCCATTAAACCACATTTCTTGACGGTAATCTTTTCCTGTACCGGACCCACAGCAAGGTGACCCGATTTAGAATTTTAGATTCGAGCCCCACCGGTCCAGTTAAAAGTAAGTAGGGCCTGAGTACCTGCATCGGGAAGAAGCGTGCAAGCTAAGAATTTGGCTCTTAAAAGTTAAAAGGCAGGTCTCTCTCTCTCTCTTGATAACAAAAAAAGTATTTTAAATAAAAAATTACATAAATACACTCATGGGCTCCACAGTCCACACTAATGAACCGGCGATTTTTAAAATACTGACGTCAGAGTCAGATTGGAATTCAATCAGACAGCTAAGGTTTGTTGTTCCATGATAATACGATATGCGTTATTTTGACGACATTAGAAAAATAAATAAATAAATAAAACCGGGGGTCCCTCCTAAACAACAGTTTGGCTCTCTTTATTACCCTTAATAGACTCAGCAACCAGAGTTTTTGGTCACTTCTCTGTTCTCTCCTCCCCCTCCTCCTCTCTCCCCCCCTCTCAACTTCCTAAGAACTAATTTCGTTCTTATTTTAATTGAATCTATGATTTTTCTTAATCGTTGATTTAGAGCAATCATTCGGGAAAAAACAAGATACGACACGCGAACAGAAGTTAGAGAGCGTTTGAAAGTTTCGAATCTTTCCAGGTTATCACCAGGTATGGAGTCTTTTTTATGTTCTGCATAAACAGATCGTGTCTGTCTATTGAGATCTTTCTGTTTCCTCATGTTGTTCGTCGATGATAACAGATTTCTGGAGAAATCCTATGATGCCTTCGCCGTTGTTTTGGCTTTTTTTTCTTGGTGGATTAGTGTTAGAGCCGTTTGATCCTTAAGCATGAAGAATTTGGAGAATCCAGATTTTATTATTAAAGACTAGTATTTAAATACTGCTGGGAAGTTTGTTTTTAAAATATATTTTTTTTTGGAATTACATGAAAATAATATATCTTTTATATTTTTTAAAATTATTTTTAATATTACCATTTCAATTTAAAAATATATAAAAAATTTAAAAACACCGTTGAACAACGATACCAAACAAAATCTTTCTATAAACTGGAGGGATTCTTCAAGAAGGTCCTGGAATTTTTTTATGGTATCTGGTTTTTTGAAAAGTCAATATTGTCCTCCTTATTATTGTAGAAAAAGGAGCTTACTCGGGGTTTTTTTCGTCATTATGTAGTTGCACGTTTATTTATTAGTTTATCTTTCATTTTTAACTTTTTAAATTCCAAAATTTCCACGAGTAATAACTAATAACATGGTAGGGAGTCGGTCCAATTGACAAAAGTACCTCCAGCTAAATACATAAATGCCCCTCACACATTTAATTTCTCAAGCCAGCAGTTCTTTATAAATTGCACATTACTTTTGGTTGATAAGAATTCCACGCATAATATACGAACGGTGGTCTCTGTATCTCCAGAGATTCATCGGATTGAGTACAAGAAAAAGTTTGAAAAACCTAACCCTGATTTTTTTTTTTAAACTCTAGAAACAAGAAGGAAAACATGGGTTCTGAGCAAAACGAAGGTACAAGCTTTCCATCGTCACAGCCACAGCTTTGTGCTAATGGATGTGGTTTTTTTGGCACGGCTGCAAACATGAACCTTTGCTCCAAGTGTTACCGTGATCTTCGTGCTGAAGAAGAGCAAGCTGCCTTTGCTAAGGCTGCTATGGAAAAGACGCTAAACATCAAGTCACAACAACATATTGGCTCTAGGGTTGCTGTTGATGCCCCTCAAGTTGCGGTGGCTAATTCCATGCAATCCGCTGAAGCCTCTTCTTCGGCCGAAACTGCTGCTGCTGCTGGCGATCAGGTGTCATCGAAGCCGGCAAATAGGTGCTTCAGCTGCAATAAGAAGGTTGGCTTGACAGGATTCATGTGCAAATGCGGTGGCACATACTGTGGGACTCATAGGTACTCTGAGAATCACGAGTGCTCCTTCGATTTCAAGGGTGCTGGCCGTAATGCTATTGCCAAGGCGAATCCTGTGATTAAGGCTGATAAGGTGGGGAGGTTCTGATGCTGATCCTTAAAAGGATTGGTGAATTTGGTATTGTTCTTTTTTTCAGGGTTTGGTTTTAATTAGGAATTTAGTGCTAGTTGGTTCTGAATGGTTGCTTTTTATACTGGTTATGGTTGAGTGTTTTATGGGGGATGGTGGAGATTAGGAGGGGGGCACCAGGTGAATGTATTTGGGGGGTTTGTGGATGGTCGATTCCATAATGAAGTGGATCAATGGATTGTTAGTTGCAATTTGGTTTGAATGGCTTTCCTCTCTTGTTTCTCATAAGAAATCTTTACCACGTCAGGGTGTATCTCTACTTATCCGTCTATATAATATTTGCACGCCTTCTATTTTTTTAGAATGTTTGATTCTCCCTGATTGCCTGTTCTCCGTTTGAATATTCTTCCCATGGCAATTGAAGTATTGAATCCTCCTGGGTGTTCAAATAAGCATAGAGGTTTATGCTACACTTTATTGTCATTCTCCTGTATGTACAGGTAAAGCTTAATTATGCTCTTCCATAAGGTTAATTCAGAGATCGCAATATTGGAGTGGTTCCTGCTTTCTCCTTGATTCATTTTTGTTTTATGAAGTTGAAGGTGAACTCAGTGAAATTGAATCATCGGAGGTTCATATAATTAGCAGCATGTGTTTAAGATAGGAATGCACAGATTGAGAAAAAGGTAAAATGGAAATGCAAAAGATTCTGCTGCAGAAGCGAAGCAACTAGCAGGACCCTAGAGTATGACGGAAGCACCTGGTATTACGGCCACCGCTTGACCCTGGCTTGTCGAATTGAAACAGTGAGGGTAGAAGCTTTCTAGCCAGGATCCGTGTCGTGTTGGTAGAGGACCTGTCAAGCACACAACTAAACAATATATCGGTCTTCATCCTCACCAAGTCTTGTCTTGTATTCTGTCTCTGTTCTTGCTACTAGGCCCCATTGCAACAGAGATAGTGAGAGGATGTGAGGCGGCCTGGGAATGAATTGTCAGCCTTGAACCTGTCCAAGTCCAGTCTTGTATTTTGTCCGTGCTCCTTTAGCTTTTTACTCAATTTTGTTTGAATTGCTATTTTTCAAGTTGAAATAGTCAAATATCTCAGCCATCCGATTTAAGATTTAGTTGTAAGATGCTGTACGCTTACAGCAAGGGTGTTGCCTGTTGGGGGCTCGAATTCCTTTCTAGTTTTGATAGTTTCTGAAATTTTCTCAAACTGAAATCACGTCGAAGAGTTACAGCAAGGGAATTGAATCAATATACAACAAAGCTACAATGGAACCGCGTCCCATATGAAGAAATAACCTGTCAAGCTCGGTCGAAGCAGGGACATTGAAAACTTGTAGTCAAAATTGGCTACGGAGTCATAAGGATATTCTGTCTCTGGTGATTTCTTTATGAACTGTAAAACTATGAACTATCACTTTGAGGATTAATTGTTGGATTTTTTTTAATTAAATAAATTATATGTGAATGAAAAATTAATATCAAATAACTCTTTGTTTTTCCACTCAAAGAACTCTTGATTTTTGTAGATTTAATTCTTGATTTGTGGTGGCTAATCAAATGTTAATAATGATGAGAATTAATTCTTATTAATTATTCATCATTTTAATTTCTAAAATTCACTATAAAAAGAAAGGGAATGAAGAGTTTTCAACTTGAATTTTTTATATTCTTATACTCTTTCTCACCTCATTTTTAGTGTTTTTATTTTGTTTTATGCTTTGATTTTCCTTCTAAATCTAGAATTTAGGTTCATCTTGTTGAGAGATATTTGAGTTTTATATTCTTTAGTTCAAAGATCTTGTTTAAAAATGCATCTAAAACAAGATGGTGACGTTAGAATCTTGAAAAACATATTACAAAAGTGAACAAGTAATAAAACCTTAAGAATAAATGATTCATCCTTAACAACAACAAAAATTTCATTACTTTAAAATGTTTCAACAAGAAAATACCCTTTTTTATTTTAATTTAAGCATATATTTTTATTATTAGAATGCAAGCTAGTATTATATTATTATATTTATGTTGAAAACATGTTTGTCATGAGATATATTTTGTATGCTTATAAATTTAAATTTGTATGAACTCTAGGCTTTCCTTAAATTTTTTTCTTATGTTTAACATGCCTTATTATGATAAACTAAATATCATTGCTCACTATATATATATATATATATATATATATATATATATATATATAAACTTTGATTTTACAATCTTAAGGCTTTATTCTTTTTATATTAGACCTTGTTTAGTTTATCATGTAAGAAAAAAATAATAATTATAAAAACTATTATATAGATTAACCGTGAAAGAGGTTTTTAACATCTTTAAAATTTAAGTTATTGATTACCTTTATTTTAAGTTGTTATGTTCTCTCTCTCTCTTTCTCTCTCTCTCTCTCTCTCTCTCACACACTATATATATATATATATATATATATTTACTTTAATCTATAATCTTTTGGTATGTTATGCTTTTTTTATTCTTGTTTAATTTTAGAAGGTTGCTATATATCTTTGTTTTAAAGTTATAGTTTATCTTCTAAAATTATTTTTCATGCTATTTGGATGATTTGATTCAAGTCATAAATCTTATTAATTTATATTTTTCAATAAATGAATCATTGATTTATTTATGATAATTTAAGTTATCTCGCTTATACTCTATAAAAGTGGTATAAAAGTTATCTGGTCGGTTTTGTTCACATATACAGAAAGTTAGTGTGATGAATAGACACAGTTTAGGAAGTTCTGTCTAAGGAGATTGAGTTTTAAGCGGAACTGTTTGTGACCCCTTCAATCTTTCTTGGGTTAGTGAAAATATTATTCACACATTACTATTTTTGTATATGTTATAATATGTAAATGAATTAATGATAATTGAATAAATTTTAATGAACAAAATAGGGCTTAACATAGTAACCCAATAAAATGAATGATTGTGGATTTTATCTTGCATATTTTAAATATTTTTATTTAAAAAGTTGCTATTTTACAAGTTTTTATTTTATTACTTGCTTATTGTGAAGTCAAAATATTTATTTACAAATATTATTGGCTATTGTTTTTTTTATAGATTATATCATGTCTTCTACTCGTTCTACTCAACAAGTACTACTTTAATAGTGAGGATTCCACCATTAGCTTTTGTGGTATATGATGAGAAACCTGAAAAGTTTAATGGATTAAACTTTAAAAGGTAACAACAAAAGATGTTATTTTATCTGACTATCTTGAACTTGAAAAAGTTCTTAACCGAGGAAGCACCAAATTCATTAGAAAATAAATCTAACCCTATTACCGTAGTGGTTGTGGATGCATGAAATCATACTAATTTCATGTTTAAGAACTACACCTTGAATGAATTGGACAATACATCGTATGATGTATATAATTCAATCAAGATTACAAAAGTAGTACGAGAAGCTTTGGATAAAAAGTACAAAGCCAAAGATACTAACATGAAAAAATTCATGGTCGGTAAATTTCTAGATCTCAAGATGGTTGATTCAAGGACTGTAATGAACCAAGTTCAGAAGTTTCAATTAATCTTACATTATATAAATGCTAAGGATATGTCTCTAAGTGAGTCATTTCAAATGACTGCAATTATTGAAAAATTATCATAATCTTGAAAAGATTTTAAGAACCATCTTAAGTATAAACACAAGAAGATGATAATTAAAGACCTTGTTTTGAGGTTGAAGATAGAAGATGACGATAAGTTATTTGAAAAGAGAATCAACTCTTTTAGTGCTCCATAAGAAAATATTATGGAATAAGCAGTAAAGTCTCACAACAAAAATAAAAAAAAGCTTGGTGTGAAAGGTAAAAGAATTGCCAAAAAGTTCAATGGCAACTGTTTTATCTATAACAAGATTGGATATCTAGTCAAAGATTACATAAATAAAGGTAAGAAAGCAAATCCTAAGAAAAAGATTGCTCAAGCCAATGTTACTAATGAAAGAGTGTAATAATGATAATTATACCTAGTTGATTGAATATTCTAAGATCTAGGTTCAAATGAAAAACTAAGTCATATAACATTCTCGGTGGCGCTATAAAATTATTATTTTCTACTTATTCCTATGATAAAATATGTGCTAGCTGCAGCATGGGTATTTATAAAAAAACATTATTTAACCTAGTTCGTGGGTAATTATTTAAGATAATATCTATTAATGGTTGGTAGTTACATTGTTAATTGAGAAAATATAGTGTTAGGTGATTCATTCTTTGGCATGAACATGCCTTAACACCGTTTTGTGGGCTCAATTATTGTAAAAGGTTCATGTTAGCATTTAATGCTAAGTACTAATTACATAAAGGGTACGTAAATAAAATTAGTTTTAAGAAATCTTGTTTAAGGATACGAAAATTAGGTTCAGGCTTACCCCTCTAAAGGACACCCCGTGCCTAAAAAAAAGTTTGTATGTAGTTGGTCAGTTAGGCCACTTTAGAAATTATGATAGTTGAGTCAACTGGGTTTTTTAAAGACCATGCAAGTTGGGTCATCTATGTTTCTTGGATACTATGTAACCTTTTATGGCATGGACCTAGAAGAAGAAGCAAATCCTATTTGTTCGTGGAGTGTATGGATAGGATCATTGGCCCATCAACCTTTAAGTTGGTGATCTTGATTGACCTTGCTTCATATTTTACGCTCAATCATTGTCTAAATCTTAAGTCTATCATTGATGCATTCATTTTAAGATCTAAAATGATGGCGCTTAGATTAAGCCTATTAGTAGCTCTCTAGGACTTTTTGTCCAGGATCATACAAGGTAATTTCCTCATGTTCAAGTTAATCTTGAACACAAGTATATGTTCATCTTTTTATGAACTAGAATGAAAAAAAGCATGAGGGAAATATCAAAAGCCAAAGTGTAAGCGTATGATAAGGAGATAAAAGATTGGCATCTTTTAAATTCCGAAATTGACAAATAAGGCATTATCGAGAAATTAAATGTTATTATTAATGGTTTATAGGCTTATATAAGGCTTGCAATTGCCCTCATTATATCACTTTCATATAATCATAATATTTGATCCTTTTTTTTCTTTTTTTAACCTCTATTCTCTCTTAGTTTGGAGATTTCAAACAAGTATTCATTACCAAAAATCTTGTATGCCAACCACCAAATCACCATAAAAACCTATAAAACCATCCTAAAATCACCATAAAATTGCTTTTGTTCCTTTTTCGCTCATTATAAAGCTTATATTTTCTATTGGTTTTTGCTATAATTTAATAAGGAAACTCAGTTTAAGGTTAGCACTATTCCAAAAAATTAAGTTTTTTTAAGTCATGGTAGATCCGTCCAAGACAACTAGTGGATCCAAGGCTATCCTAAATGAAAAGGTCCAAAAAAACTTTGGATATAGGGTTAAAGAACCCAAGAGAGGGTTAATAGACCTTCATGAAGATTAGGAAACTCCTTAGAGTGGTTAGACAGCCCAAAGACTAATTAGAAGACACATACTCCAACAAAACAATAATGACTTAAATACTTTTTCAATAGACTCATATTGTAATGGCCGGATAGCCATGTACTTAGGAGGTTAGGTGTGAGGTATATATCTCTCCATCTATAATAACAGATCGAGAAAGAGAGTTGTTCCTAAACTATATATCAATCTCTTGATTTTGGTTATTGCAAATAATTTTTTTTGTTTATTTACATAAATAATTATTAGTTTATTTAATTAGATACTTGTATAAATTTTTTAATTTATATATATATATATATATATTTTAGAAAATAACCTAAACACCCCTAATTTGTTTTTTTTTTTTTTTAAATTGACAACACAAAAGGAAGGACGCGCAAAACTATTTGATAGTCCAATCAGGTGTCCCATGTCTGCAGCGAAAGTTTCTTCCTTTTCCAGGGAGGCCCGAGTGGGATCATTGTCTTTTTATTGTCTGCAAAGCTTTTTATCATTGGACCTGAATGGCAAATAAGAAAACAAAGCTACAGTGTGTGTGAGAGTATGATTTGAAAGGACAGTTGATTGAATCATAAGGTAAGAGATTTCCTTCGAAGTTGAGCTTACCTCGATCGATAAAAAACAAGGGAGGATGAACACAAATAATGCTTCGTCTATTACACTTTTTTGGCACCTTTGGGATTTGAATGCTTTGCATTCAAATAGCAGCAGCAGCAACATATTTCAAAACTTCATTTGCATTCTTGTTTCCCCTTTTTATACTTTGTTATTCAGCTTTTCCTTCTTCTTTTTTGCGCCTTTTCATGCTTGCTTTCCTGTGCCTGAACCTTTTGAATTTGTGGTGATATGTTTCCAAGATTATCCTTGTAGATTTCAGTGTAACAGTTGCACAGCAGTAGTCATTTACAAAGCATTCGAGAAAGTGGTTCAACATAATGTTTTTAAAAAAATTTAAAGTTTTTTTTGGTTAAAATTTAATATAATTTGTATGTTTTGAATCGTTTTGATGTGTTAATATCAAAAATAATTTTTAAAAAATAAAAAAAATATTATTAACATATATTTTAACACAAAAAATTATTTAAAAAACACCCATAATCAGCCAAATACGCTCTAAATCAATCACGCAAGGGCAAATCGCAAGTATAAAACACACTCTTTTCTTTCTTTCTCGTAATCTAAGCAAGGGCATTCCTGTAACCTACGCCTAAATCACGAAGAAATTAAAAACATGGAGAGTGAAATCCGGGCCCCACAATCCATTTCTCCCTCTAAAAACTCAAATGAAAAACCTCACCCACGATTCCCGTTTTTTTCTCTCTCCATGTAACTTCACTTCCACTCCCTAACCGCAACTCCATTTAAATTTTCTCGCTAGCCAAACATAAAATTAAACGAAGACACAGAGAAATCAGATTTACGAGCTCACTCTCCCGCTCCCTCGCTCGCTCACTGAGCTATTAACTATGGCTACTACGGCAAGTATTTGTAGAAATGGCAGTTACAGTAAGAATTCACTTATCACTAACAATAACAAAGTGGAGAGGCCTCCCTCTGTCAATTCAAACCCTAAAAACTCACTTAAATCCAAGTCATTACGTAAGAGCGCTCCTGCTGCTCTTGGCGCTGCTAAAGATGACACTGGAGGTTAATTATTCTGGCCTTCTCTTTTAACTATCGAGATCTTGCATTATTTCTGATTTCTTTTTAATTTTCTTTAATATGCAACGTTACTCTTTCTTTTCTTTTTCTTTTTTGTGTGTGAAGAGGTTGCGTCTTTAATTTGAATTCTCGTGTTTTTAATGATTTTCTAATTCATTGAGTGATGAATTAATTATCGAGTTGATGTTGATATTATTTGTTTATTTATTTTTAGTTCCTGGAAGAGTTAGGGTAGCAGTGAGATTGCGACCGCGAAATGCAGAGGAAATGGTAGCTGATGCTGATTTTGCTGACTGTGTAGAATTACAGCCTGAGGTAATTTTAGAACAAAATCGTTTAAATGTGCCTGTGATTTTTTTGTGAATTTTTTTGTTTGTACCTAACTATTATTTTGGTTTGGTTTCAGGTTAAGAGGTTGAAACTTCGGAAGAACAACTGGGATTCTGATACATATGAGTTTGATGAATTGCTGACTGAGTTTGCATCGCAAAAACGTGTTTATGAAGTTGTGGCAAAGCCTGTTGTAGAGGTATCAGCAAATGATGTTTCAAATTCTATGATTTAGTTGAAGCTTTATAATTAGGACCATTTTCAGATGCCTTTTACTGGCCCAAATGGCGCTCACTGTCACAAAATAGCAATGTTATCAGAACATGCTTGATTAGGCAATTCCACAAATAGAGTTACAAATTGTTCAATTAGTTGGATCTCCCGCATGCATAATTTCTAATAGAGTCTCTGATTCATTATTTGTGATGGAACTTAGAATTAATGTTGCTACAGATGCTCGTTTTTAATGTTGTGTCATGAACTTCATTAATTGTTTCACTTCTTCTGCTTGTAGCACCGAATCATAAAGATAATGATCTTAGTTTATGTGTTCAATAAGGCTATGTCTTTTAATTTTCTTTCCTTCATGGGATTGCGATGACATGCTAATTTGTAATTTGCCACTGCAGAGTGTTCTGGATGGATACAATGGGACAGTCATGGCATATGGGCAGACTGGTACCGGTAAAACATATACTCTTGGACGGCTTGGAGAGGAAGACACAGCTGCTCGTGGAATTATGGTTCGTGCTATGGAGGACATATTAGCAGATGTTTCTCTAGAGACCAATTCTGTCTCAATATCCTATCTGCAGGTTGTTGGATCTACAATGATTATTTTTGTATGCATGATATTGTAATTTTCCGTGTTCAATATCTATGCTATTTTATTTATTTATTTATTTTTTATATATTTTGAATTTTACAAGATCCAAATTAGGATCTCTAATATTCCTGTTCTTAAAAAATGTGCAGCTTTATATGGAGACCATACAAGACCTCCTCAATCCCACTAATGACAATATTTCTATTGTGGAAGACCCAAAAAGTGGAGATGTTTCGCTTCCTGGTGCTAGCCTAGTTGAAATAAGGAATCAGCAGAGCTTTGTTGAACTATTGCGACTAGGAGAAGCTAACCGCTTTGCTGCAAATACAAAATTGAATGCCGAATCATCCCGTAGTCATGCTATACTGATGGTGAATAAATTTACACTTTTTGATGCTTCTAGTGCTTTTGAAACTGCAGCAATCCTATTGGAAATGAGATTTTGACCAGAAATAGACATCGCAAATGCTTTAGGTACATGTAAAGAGATCTGTCAAGGGAAGAGATTCTGATCTTTCAAGCGAAAATGGCAACAACTCCCGCATGGTTAAAATTCTGAAGCCTCCTATTGTTCGTAAGGGAAAGCTAGTCATAGTAGATCTTGCTGGTTCAGAGCGAATTGATAAATCAGGTTTCATGAAATCAAGAAATGGACATTAAAAGTGCCCCCTTCCTGCCTTTCATGTTAACATGGTCTAGTAATATTTTCTTCGTATTTATGCCAGCTTTTCATTCATGTGGAAAATTTGTTCTTATCAATACATTTCTAAATTAGACAACCAATTATCATTTTGGTAAATTTTGCTTCCTGCATGGTGGCTTGGGGGATGCAAAAGGTGTGTAATTATTGATAGATGGTTTGATTAGTCAACTTTTATCAGTTTTAAAAAAGAAAATATTCATCCTTTTTCATTTTAGTTTTGCTTATTTATGGGCCATTCTTTAGGTATATGTTTCTGAGTGTCCAGCTCTCTTTTGCTTGTTAAAGTTTGTTTACTCATCCATTATTTGGCAGGGAGCGAGGGACACACATTGGAGGAAGCCAAATCCATCAATCTCTCTTTGATTGCACTAGGGAAGTGCATCAATGCTCTGGCAGAAAATAGTGCACATGTCCCAGTTCGTGATTCAAAGCTTACTAGATTGCTTAGAGATTCATTTGGAGGCAATACATTTGCATTAATAGAATTATTTAATCTTCTTATATGATATGTGTTGCCTGACTTTGTGAAATCTTAACAGGCACAGCTAGGACCTCACTGGTTATTACTATTGGTCCATCACCCCGCCATCGAGGAGAAACAGCAAGTACTATAATGTTTGGACAAAGAGTGGGTACCAATAACTGAAGTCAATGCCTGGCCTGTGTAGTTCATTTATTTGTTTTCTACTGTCATGTACATAGCAGTCCTTGCAATTATGTCTTGACATACTTCATCCATGCTGTGATCTTAATAGTGATATGTTTGGCACCATTAAATATCTATACCCTGAACGTTGCTTAGACACAAAATCAATAGTGTATTAATTGTTCGCTTATTAGCAAAAGCTGCTTGTTTTGTTTTTAAAAGTTGTTTCCTCTCATAGGCAATGAAGGTGGAGAATATGTTGAAATTAAAGGAGGAATTTGATTACAAAAGTTTGTCTAGAAGGTTAGACCTACAATTAGACAAATTTATTGCAGAACATGAAAGGCAGCAGAAAGCATTTGAGGAAGAAATTGAAAGAGTAACTATGGAAGCACAAAATCGAATTTCAGAGTCTGAAAGAAACAATGCAGATGCATTGGAGGTAAGTGCTGTAATAATGAAGTAATATTTGGTGCAGGCATTTATGTTGGTGAGAGAGAGAGCATGGAGGGGTTGCTTGGTTTTTGTTTTAGAATAAAATCATGCCTTGTATTGTCACATCACATGCACAATAATTTCAAAATGCAAAATTTAAACATTGACCATTCTAAACTTTATGCTGATAATAATTTGTTACCAACTTATGCTGACACAACTTTTGGATTTTGTGGTTATTTGGATGTTTACATATCTCTCTTGGGATTGGTAGATGTGGGAAAACAAAACTACTTGTACTGCCTATGTCCTTTTTGCCCCCCTGAATTTCCTTTGGCATTTTCTTGCTCTTGGCATGGGATATGCTAACTCCTTATGTTCACTTTTGATAGAAGGAAAGAACTAAATATCAGAAAGAGTATATGGAATCAATAAAGAAGCTAGAAGAGAAATGGATGATGAATCAGCAGAAGCATGCTGCTGGAGAAAACATACCTGGACTCAAAGATGAAAGTTCAAATGTGATATCTAATGGAAAGGTTGTTCTGTAATTGATACCTTCTTGTGATGCCTCCTTTTTCTTGTGTCCTTATTTACTTGATGTTCTCCATACAGTACTACTAGAGTTCTCCAAAATTCTGTGGATGTATATCCACTGCCCCCAGCTGTTTGACTAACAATTTTTAGCCTTTGGTTTTTCCCCCCATACTCACAGGATTCCAGGGTAGCTAATATGGAGGAACTTGCTGAAATGAAAAAAAAGCTTCAGAAGGAAACTCTCTTGAGGAAGGTTGCTGAAGGGGAAGTTAATATCCTTAAAAGTCAACTCGCAGGATTGAAGAAGTCAGAGGTATGTTTGACTAGTTCTACTTCCCAGTACTTCTTAAATTTCCGTTATCTGTATCTTTTACCAGGTTGGGTTCATATAGAACTATAACTTCAATGGACTAGGCATCGGCAAAATCTGATATTTCAAAGCTTCAAAAGATGCTGGAAGATGAGGCTCGTCAGAAAGAAAAGCTTGAAGGGGAAATAGCAACACTGCAAAGTCAGCTGTTGCAAATAAGTTTTGAGGCTGATGAGGTATACTCTTCAAGCAATTTATAACTATAGCTTAGTGAAACCTACCTTGAGTCAGATTTTCTTCAGGAACTGTTTGTTTGAGAATTTTTCGAGAATAAAATATTTCTCATAGAAGAAAGTGAGGAAATAAGTGTCTATGTTGATAGAAAACTTGGTAATTACCTGGAAGCTTCAAATACAAGCATTTAAATTGTTACAGGTGTGATTGTTTCTTTTTGAATCCTAAACTGAGAAAATAGGGAGAGATGATGGTTGCCATGGATTGTAATATCAGTTATTGTAATTCGTAACAAATTAGGAGGCAACAAAGGCATCTATTCTACCATTTTCCAATGCGTAAATGTCCACATATCGAATCCATGCTAATGTACCCACATGGTATCTATAGTTCAAAGGCTGACTGACATGTTTATCTTTTAGACAGCAAGAAGAATTGATAAAGGAGGGTCTGAAGAAGTTCTTGGTGGTCTAGATTCTCTGATGTTGCAAGTTAGGCAGCCACAGATCAATGATTCAGGAAATGGAGAAAAGGCCTCAATAGCTAAACTCTTTGAACAAGGTAGCAGTCAGTGCTTGGCACTGGTTGTTTATTAGTTTTAATTTTTTTTTCCTCAATTTGGTCCACGTGGTAGTTAATGGATTTGCTTTCATACTGTACTTTCCTTACAAAATCCAATGCTTCTTCAGTGGGATTGCAAAAGATCTTGTCTTTGCTTGAAGCAGAAGATGCTGATGTGCGAATTCATGCTGTGAAGGTGGTAGCAAATCTGGCAGCTGAAGGTTTCTTTCTACCAACACTTTTCTTTAACTTCTTTATATGGACATTGCCAACTTATTCAGAATTGTGCTAGTGCTGATCTACTCTTTAGTAGGGTGTCACAAACTTATTAATGCATGTCCTAGTTTATATTGGTGAACATGATAGCATCTAACTCTTGATAGGCTTATTGCTTTTGAAATGGGAACATCGATTCTGAGACTTAATCATTGCCAAGCTTCACATCTATTTTATCGTTTTTTATTCCCTGCCTACTTGATTTGAAGAATTAAAAAGGTTAGTTGGGGGGATTATTTGAATGGAAATAGATGCTGGGCTAAGTTATGAACTTATGGAGTTGCAAGGGACACATCTTTGGAATGGAAAACACCTGTCTCCTTGACAGATTTATGGATTGCAGATTGGATGCGAAGGACTGTTATTTTGTCATGTCATTAAATAATGTTAAGAACTGGCCTGTTTCTAAGTTGAACAGTCTTAAACTTGAGAAGTTGATATTTGTTATACATGCATAAGTTCCCAAAGCAGAAGTTTAACATAACCACAACAGGATGTATTAATTAATCTAAAAACTCTACTGGAAGAAGTATGGATTAATCAACTCAAAATGTCTATTGAAAGATTGCATTAACAAACACTGGAAAACCAAGAGATGAATCATGCATTTTGAATCGAACAATTCAAGCTCGAAGGCCCTCACTCATCTTATATTGTTTTACCAAGAACTGCAGCATTGCATACTAATGTAACATTTATGCACTCAATTTTATTGTGCAATATCAGATGAGTGTTTTGTCGTGTTAAGAGTTGTTTCTCATAATTTGTTTTGATTTATTGACCACCTTTTCTTGGATAGATTTGCCTTTGACAGTCTACACCACAACAAAATTATATTTCTGCAAACACCATGATCACTTCTAGGGCAAAAAGGCCCTGCTTCTTTTTAGATTTGTCCAAAATGATTGCAGTTCCCATCTAATGTGCAGAAACAAATCAAGAGAAGATTGTAGAAGCTGGAGGTCTTAAGTCCTTGTTGACACTGCTCAGAAGCTCTGAGGATGAAACCATATATAGAGTTGCAGCAGGTGCAATTGCCAATCTTGCTATGAATGGTGAGTTTTGCATCCATTACTGGAGATAATCAAATTTATCATGAATATCTCTGCGATACTCTTGCTACTTTTATCATGGGTACTTTAAATTTTGTTTTCACCTCATGCATGTTCTTCATGTATACAATCAGAAACCAACCAAGAGCTAATAATGGCTCAAGGAGGCATTCGTTTGTTATCAATGACAGCAGGCAACGCTGAAGATCCTCAAACACTTCGAATGATTGCTGGAGCCATTGCAAATCTTTGTGGCAATGGTAAGCTTCTTGACCCCATTGATGTTTATTCTGCTGAGTTTGCTAGTTGTCTGCATTTTAAGCTTGTTTGAAGCTTTACTTAATTCCAAAAATGGATATCTGATTAGAGTTTGTTTCGCATTACTGTGGAATGGATGAAATAATAAATAAGCAAACCCTGATCTCATTCACCACTACTAGAAATCACCCTTTAAACAGACGGACAAAATTGACTGTATATGAATTGTTGGTTCCCGTTTAGGTACTTTGCATCAGTAACTTTAGCTGGTTTAAATTAGCATTTGCAAATTAATAGGAATCCAATCTTATGCAAAAGCTAGATATGATTATAAATGCAAATATCTGCCTCCTTAGATGAGCAAAGTAGTGGTTTCTCTTGAATTAGTTGCCTTAGCATCCAAATTTACCTGAAAAACTTGGGAGCTGTGTAAATTTAGCAGCTAAGCTAGTTGTTGATGCTGTTACCCGAGGCTGGTATTATTAAGGCCTTCATTTTGTTGGCTGGTTTCTGTACATGTTGGGATCTGTACAACTGTTCATTCAATATGACTAGCCTATTTTGCATGGACAGTGCATAAAAGCATGTTACTGAGCTCATGCTATAATGCCATGCCAAAATTAATATGGTCTAATCTGAACTGAAGAAAAATCCAAAGAAGCTTGATATAAAATTCTTTGTTATAGAAATATGTTTTGTGTGTTTACAAGAATCTGTATGGTCTGCCAATTCACTTGAAAACTTAACATTTCTAAGGTTTTTGGAAATTTTCAAATGCTAACAAAAATATAAATAGCTTTAGTTCTCGAAATAGTTCAGTTTCATACAAGTTTTGTACATAGACAAGTAATCTGAGGAAAATGATGAGGCAGCACATGTGAGGTTTGAATGTGAGCTTTGTTACAACTTAAGGCTACTGCCAAATTAAAAATTTATTCAAGTTAGTCCTATCAGCTGGCATGCTGTTGTAAGCTTTAACCTTGTACCATGATGAATTATTCAGATAAGTTGCAGATGAAACTAAGAAGTGAAGGTGGCATCAAGGCTTTGCTGGGGATGGTTAGATGTAGGCATCCTGATGTACTTGCACAAGTTGCCCGTGGAATAGCAAATTTTGCCAAGTGCGAGTCCAGAGCATCTACTCAAGGTACGGTACATAGCTTAGAAAGAGTCCTTGGTTAAGTTTGTCTGTATTTGGTTTGCTCTGCTTGTCGTGCAATTGTCTACTAGACTATGCACCCCAAGATTGTTTGTGCCGTGTTAAAATCCAAGTGAAGCCTCTCCTTGTCTATGACACTTACATGAAGCATAATGTCGGCACTCAATTGTGCAGGAACCAAGACTGGAAGATCTCTTTTGATTGAGGATGGAGTGCTTCCATGGATTGTACAGAATGCTAAAAGTGAAGCCTCACAAATCAGGCACCATGTAGAGCTTGCGCTCTGTCACTTAGCACAACATGGTAATTTTGTTTCCTTTCTTTTAAAATTCGAACAAGTTGATCGCCCATTGAATGTCAGCTGAGATGCTAGCCTTTACTCCATGCAGAAGTGAATGCAAAAGACATGATTAGCGGAGGTGCACTCTGGGAACTGGTTCGTGTTTCACGAGACTGTTTGAGGGAGGATATAAGGACACTTGCCCATCGAACGCTAACATCCAGTCCCACTTTCCAAGCTGAAATGAGACGACTACGAATATCTCATTGATGAATTAGAAGTGGCTGGTTGCGTTGAAGACAAACTAGAGCACATCAAATACAAAATTAATTCCTTGTGAAATGGTGGATCTCTTTTGACAGGAAAAAAAGCAGGAAGGCTTTCAGCTAATTAGAACTTGTCAGCTCTGTTCCTGTCCAAGTCTTGTTATACTCGGGTTTGTACTGTGGTCTGCCGTAAGTAGTTACCATCTTGTTAACCCTAGTGAGACCTTCCCCCTCATAGCTGGTAGGCAGTGTATAAATTTGTTTGTATATGAAATGAACAGGTGAACATTAACTTGAAAGTATTTCTTGTAAAAAAAAAAAAAACTAAGATTGATTTGTGCAGTAATTTGTTTTGAACAGCAGGCTGACTCGTCATAAAAGACAATTCCCTGTGATCCAAGATTTCATTTCTCTTCACCCGTTCTTGTCGCGTTCCCCTGTAAATATGAGAAGAGGCACCTGCAATCATACGTGTTCCCAAACCGTGTATGGTAAAAAATGAAAACTGGCTGGAGGGTGCAGTTAAACTAAAACAAACACAGTAATTAAATCATTAGGCCAACAGGCTCATAGAATTAACCGATCAGTTCAATCAAGGTTCTAGACATCAAATACATGTGCACACATAACTTCACATCACCTTTGGCAACAAGGCGTGAGCTCCTCCGAAAGCCCAAGCCCATTATGTCTCCTGGGCTATATAAGATAAGGGTAATCTTTCTCCTCCCCAAATCCCATCTTGCTTTCAATGTTTGAATCCGAGACTTTCAAATAGAAATCCATTTATGTCATCAATGATACGTTCACATGATCAATTGTGTATGTGGATGGCGAAA